>Ga0114998_10000251_pt1 | contig 37884 bp, 18 predicted proteins | sample ArcticOcean_MG_C_5_FD_87044 | JGI IMG/M metagenome (GOLD analysis project Ga0114998, IMG submission 87044) | Marine microbial communities from western Arctic Ocean - ArcticOcean_MG_CB4_138 | ecosystem: Environmental > Aquatic > Marine > Oceanic | place: Arctic Ocean: Canada Basin | collected... | reverse complement strand
TGCAACGTTACCTGTGCCATTTGGTTCTATTTCTAAGTTGTCGTTATTAGCAAGAGTTGAAATTTTATTATCTTCAAGTCTCATCTGCGCTACAGGTGGTAGCCCAGGGCCAACGTTAACAACGTTTTGCGCACCAAAGCTAGTAACACCTGGAATAGCTGTAATACCAGTACCTAATGAATTTCCGCTTAGTACTGTAACGCCGTTAATTTTAAATTCTTTACCTGTTGCAAGGTTTACATGTTCTGAACTTGTCCATGCTTGTGATGCTAGTGCTGGATATTCTGCTGTTGCTCCAAGGCCGTCTTTTGAGTACATCAACACTTTGTCTGTTGTGCCTTTTAATACTAAACCTCCGCCGTCAGCAATCTCATCTGAATTAGATCCACTGTCGCCTGTTTGTGCTAGTACAATGTATTTGTCTTCAACTACTAGTTCGGTTTGTCTAATTGTAGCAAGATCGCCATCATTAATAACTAAACTTCCTCTAATAGTAACATCGCCTGCAACTTCTAACTCTCCACCAAGTTTAACAGCACTATCTATAGCACCTTCGTATAAATCAATCTGTCTATTAGCTGGATCAATTTTTATTGCAATCTCTTGCGAAATGCCTTTTCTTACATCTAAAATCAATAATTTATTTTCAGCAGCGTTTGATAGTTTAACGTTACCGTTGTCAACTGACAAGTTAGCTTGTGATGCAGATCCTACAACTAGTCCTAAATCACTTTCAATTCTAAGTGTATTAGTTAAAGAGTTAGCAGTGTCTTTTCTAACATAGTTTGTAGAATCAACGTTGGCTAACTTTTCAGAGTTTGTACAAGTAACATCAAATTTAATTCCTGCTAGTGTACCTTGGTTAAATCCTGGAATGATTGCTCCGCTAAATCCATCAATATCATTTTTAGGAGTAAACGTATCTTTAGCAAATATACCTAACAAAATACCATTATTATATAATGACGAAATAACACGAGTTTGGTTTAGCGTATCAAGTATGCTTGTTACAACAATACCACTTACTCCTTGTGCATCAGAATATGCTGGGCCTAGTAAGATTGTACTTGTACCATCAAAGAAATATAGCTGTTTAGCAATGTCGTTAAACCACAAGTCACCTACACCTAGTGTAGCTGGTTGTGTGTTAGCAATTGTTGCAGAACTTACAGGAACAAATGCTGTTCCGCTATATACTTTTAGTTTTGATTCAGATGCATCAAACCAAATTTGCCCTTTAATTGGAGCAGTTGGTGCAGTTACGTTTGAAAAGTTTTCAAGTATTTTAATAAAGTTTTCATTAAGTACTTCGCCGAAGCCACTATAGTTCTTACCAATCAGCGTAATGTCAGTTGAGATATTATCAATTTGACCGTCTGCGACTGTTGAAACTATTGTGCCGTCTGTTTTATTAATTTGATATGCCATTTATATCTCGCCTTATGTCGTTGTAAACGCTGGTGGTCCAGATCGTATAATATAGTTAAGTGTTAAATACGGATTCATAATACCCACTAACGAACCTAATGCAAAGTCAGTGCTTGGCTTTTTAATACCGCCGGACTGTTGCAAGTACTGTGCTTGGCCAACTGCTGTTGGACCTAATCCAGTTGTACCTGGGCTAACAATAGCAGAGTCAATTCTAACTGCCGAGTATTGAACTCCGTTTGCTGTCATGTTGTGTTCGTGATCTGGTAAGTTGCCAAGTGTTAGTCCTACCGCAGATGCACCAGCTGCGCCTGCAAGTGTTTGAGCTTCTGTACCTTCAACTCTTGATGGGCTTGGTTCACCGCCGCCATTGTCAACAAATCCGCCAATTGCATTTGGAACATTAATATTGTTATCCATATTATGTTTACCTAATGCAAAACGTCCACGTAAGTCTGGAAGTCTAAATGTTCCTACACCGTTAAGTGCTGCTGATCCGTTATATGTTGTTCCAATAATGTCAAACAATTCTGGAAACTTAGATCTTTCAACTTCGCCACCATCACATAATAAAAAACCATTGGGTGTTGCTGATCCTGCATATGGCATAATACCGCCTAGTGGAATACCTAAGTCGCCGACGAATGTATCTCTAGTTTGTTTTAATAGCCCAGTTGCGCCTCCAGCTTCTGCTGAAGATCTGTATACCAGCAAAAAATCATTTTTATCTGATATGTTTGGTGCTGGTTCATCTCTATCTTTAACAATGTTAGCTGTTAGTGTAGTTTGGAAAGTTTTAGTATAGTTTCCAACTTGTCCGTCAAATTGTACTGCTGGCGACACAACGTCACCTACAAGTGAAAAACTAGTAACATTTTTTAAGTTTGTTGCAGTATTAGCATTACCTGTAATGTTACCGTTAATTGTACCAATAATTTCATCAGCTTTAATTGATTTAGCATATACTGTGTTCCACCGATTAGTCTCTTCACCAACATTATATGTGTCATTTGTTTGCGGTCTTAAAGTCTGTGATTTAATCGTGCCAGTAATATCTGCTGCGCCGCCAACTAAAATATTTTTAGCAACAGCAATACCGCCTGCTGTAATAATACTACCTGTTGATAAGTTTGTTGTTTCAGCAACGTTAGTGATCTTAATTGCGCCAGTTAATCCAAAATTACCGTCAACATCAAGTGCTTCTTCTGGAGCAGCAAGGTTAATGCCAATTTTATTATCAAGCACTCTAAGAATTGTAGTTGGAATGCCGTTTCTGTTAATTTGTAGATCTAATGAACTACCTGCTGCTGAATTATAAATCTTTGCTGCTGTTGCTGATGTTGTTACTTGGAAGTTACCGTCAACTCCAATAGTTAAACCTGCATTATTTCTAACATTAAAACCAAAATCAGTTGTATTAATAATATCGCTTCTTAAAAACTTACCTGCTGATACTTCAACTCCGCCTATGTTTAACGCATCTGCATTTTTTGCAGTACCAATTAGTTTAGGAAGGTTGCCGCCTAAGAATAATGAAGCAAATTCAGTTCTTTCTGTGTCGTTTGCAGGAGTAGCAACATTAAGACCTGCTTTAATAGTTGCAAATCCTTTAATATTAACTTTAGGAGTAAATGAATCTTTTGAAACAACAACAATCGGTTGGTCAGCAATATATAAAGTTAAAATACTTTTTGTTTGGTTATCTGAGTCTGCAATATTTTCAACTGCGGGGCCGTATCGTAAACCGTCAATTGAACTTTCTGCTGGTCCAACTAATAGCCATCTAGTTCCTGTGTAAATTCTTAGCTGCTGGTTTGTTGTATCAACCCAAAGTTCACCAACTTTAGAATTTTCTACGCTTGGCTCAGTAACACTCTTTTGAATGTTTGATGCTGCTTTCCATGCAGTGTTATCAAATAATTGTAGTACACCGTTAGTAGTATCGTACCATAACTGGCCTTCGACTGGATTAACTGGTGCATTAGCACTTGCAAAGTTTTCTAAAACAGAAAGAAAGTTTTCAGCAATAATTTGTCCGTATCCAGTAACGTTACGTCCTGGAAATGTTAAACTAGTATCCTGACTAGACGTATTATCGAAAACTGTAATTGGAGTTTTGTTTTCGCTGTCTGTAAAATTAACAATATATGGCATCTATTAAACCTCCGTAAAGCCGGTTAAGCTCTGTACCCTAATTGTGTAATCAATTTGTAAGAGTCTGTTTAGCGACTTTTGAACTGGGTGGAAAACTACATGTGTTAAAAGTTTGCCTGTTCCTACTGGATCATACCATTTAAGTCCAAGCTCGTCAAAAACAAAGTTACTGTCCATGTCAACACTATTATCAAATGCTTGTTGATCGTCTGGCTCACCGTAATCTAATGTACAAGTTATAACAATATCACTATATGTTGCTCCGCTAATATGTCTAATTTCCATTTTATTTCTTACTGGGTCAGCATTAGCAATTGAGTTTTGATCAACAACTTTAGTATATGTTTGATTATAAAGACTGGAGTTTGCACCGATTGTGTTAGGTGTTAGATATGTAATTAATCCTGTAGGATCAACAGTAGTACCACCGCTACCAAACGCCATTTCGTAGACAGTGCCTATCCCTTGATTTGAAAGACTGTTAACTATTGCAACACTCATATTTTCATAATGAATAGCATTGCGCTTATCCTGAAACACTTCTCCTGTTTCTGGATCGAAGATCTTAATATGCCCTTCAAAATGGAACCCTCCGGTCTCATTTAATCCAGGTTTGTTTGGCGTTTTATTTTGTTTATCTGACATGTGTTTATCTTCCAGTTTCATAGTGTATTTATTCCGGTAACTTTGATGTCTTGGCAGCAATGAACTGACTAATCGGTGAACTGTTTTTAAGCAGCGTAGCGCCGGTTGTAGCAGTGGTTGTGCCTCTATCGTACCATACTTTTCCTTGTTGTTTAATAATACTAATACGTGTACCTGCGGATGGTACCGTTGTTAGCCTAATATACGCTGTATCTCCGTCAACACTAAATTCAGCTTCAACTTTTTTATCACCCATTGGGCTAGTTGCGCTAAGAGTTTCATCGTATTCTTCAATGTAAGTCTTGCGTAATCTTCTACCGCCTGCAAACACTTCAATCGAATCACATCTTCCGTAAATAGCTGGAATTGCGCCTGCATACCAATCTGTAACAGTACTTAGCTTAGGAACGAACGGTAATGGTCCTATTAACTGACTACTGCCATCACTTACGAAGTCATATCTTTCATGTACATCTTTGTAAGGTATAATTTCGTTTTTGCTTAGATCAACTACAAATGAACCTTTTACAGTTACATTATTAATTCCTGTACCCTGCGAGCCACGTCTCAGTTGTCCTAACACATTGCCTTGCTTAGTCATGTATTCAATTTTCTCTCCATTGATCTCAACAATACCAGCTGAATTAATAGTTGATTGTGGATTAAACAATGTTGACGCATCTGTTAATGTAATAGTAGTATCGTAATAATTTAAATCTTTATCAAGTACAAGACTATCAGTAATTGCATATCTAGTATAATGATTCTTGTTTAACATGTCTTTGCTGACTTCGTATGCACTTGGTAATGCAAATACATTTGTGCCAAAAGCAACAATATCAAAAACATCACTAGTTACATTTGAGCCTTCAATGTATATTGCTCCTCTAACTACATCTAGTTGATAATCAATATCCTGAGTTAACTTTGATCCGTTTCTATAAATCCAAACATAACTTACTGAAAGTGGTTTGAACGCAATTGGGTAAAATGATCTACCGCCAGCGAATTGATCAGTAACGATTTGCATTGACGGATATTCACTAAACCAAGTTACGTTGATAGTGTCGCCTGCAACTAATGAAGTAGTATCGTTAATAATAATGTTATTACCAACAACAGAGTACTGTGCATTTAAATTGTTTTCAATTTTAATAACATCACCCACTGCTAGATTTTCAGCAGTAATTTCTAATTCTTTAGTTGTACCGTTATAAACATAATCTGTAATGAATGTTCTAAGTTCGTTGTTAATATAAACTTTAATATTAGTTGGAACAATAGAACCAGATGATGCAATAGGATCAATACCTAAAATAAACTTTTTAACTACACCGTCGTATACATTATAGATAGTATCAGCACTTTTTAGTTTCTTATTATTAACTTCAACAATAGTAGATGCCAATGCGCTTTCTCTAGTTAGCTGCACAAAGTTATCTAAATCGTAACTTCTAGTACTACCTTCATAAACAAATTCTTGTTGGTTAATTCTAATCAAAGACTGTAATGTACTATCAACATCAGTAGACGCACCTAATGCAACAATTTTAATAATTGCAAGTCTATCAGGATTTGTACCAAATTGTACTAATGTTCTATCTGGTGTTTCGGGTAGTATGTTAGTACTACTTCTAAATCCTGTATCTTCTTGTACTCCGTTAACTGTTACAAAGATAGTTGCAGTTTCATCGTAGTTTGCATTTGTTAGATACAAGCTAGTTTCGCCGTCGGCAATAAACTCTTGGTAATCAAGAATAGCAATGCCGCCTAATCCAATTGAAAGTATTTCAATTGTTGCATTTAATGCAGGTGCAGTTGAAAATTCAATAGTGCTAGATGCAATATTAACAACATATGTTGCCGGTAATTGTTTTATACTATCAACATATACAATAACTGATTTAGATTCTAGAATTTTTTGACCTATTCCAAACACAGTTGTTGTAGCATCGCCAAGTTTTACAGTTGCATTTAAAGGAGCACCTCTATCCTCTGTTGTATTTTGAAATACTTTAATACTTAAACTATCTAATACTTGTCCTGGAACATTTTCTTCAGTTGCAGCAACTTGTTCTGGACTAAAATATGAGCCGCCATCAATAACAATATCTTCAGCTCTTAATCCTGTTGCTGATGCATAAGCACCTTCCATTGCTGACAATGTGCCACCTGTTAATTGTGTATCTAATAAGTTAATATCATTAATAGTAACAGCGCCATCGCTTTCCGCAGGACGGAATATTAATATATCGCCTGTTTGTGTTGATACATTTTCTCCAATATGAACTATGTTAGTACTACCATCTCCAACAAATGTCGGCATTTGTGCATGTGGATTAACAGTACTTGATGAATCCCAACTTTCTGTGTAGTTTGGATCGTCAATTCTAAGTGTAGGAGGTTCTTGTACACCTTGTTCAATTTGTAGATCTTGAATATCGTCTTGTATAACAATACCTGCTCGTTTTAAGTAGATGTTAATTACTTGACCGTCTGCTGGTGTGTATGGTAATACTACATCAAGTGTGCTACCGTCTGCAACATGGTAGTAATCAGCCGATGCTTCTACACTATCCCAACTATCAGTAAACCAAGGTAGAGCGTCCCAGCCTCCAGTTACTTCAAATGTTGTTCCTTGTACTTGAACTCCACCAAAATCAATTCCTGTCATAAGCTGGTCAAGCTCGTCACCGAGCATGCCTGAGACCGGAGAATAGTATTTGTTAATTCTACTAACACTATCTAAAATTTCATCGTTTTTCTGATATGTAATTTTAATTGTATCACTTGCTGCCGGTGGTGTATTAAAGGTAATTTTACCTTTAAGTTGTTTATAAACATCAGAGTCTAATGTGTACAACGAAATATTGTATTCGTTGTCAAGAACAAGTTGGCCGTTCTGTATAATTGTAATATTTGACTTTTGTCTAGTAGGAGGATATGTTAAATTAAACACCGCAGTTGAACCCGTTGCTACAAAATTCTCTTCTTGAGTAAAGTTTTGATAAAGTCCTGTTTTAGAGAGCCTATCAAACTTAATACCAAGTTGCATTGAACGTGCTTTACCGTTACCTAGAATAGCAACAGCGTTGGCAGTGTTAGGTGATGTACCATTTCCGCCAACTAACGTTACTGTTGGGGTTGATGTGTATCCAGCACCGTGTTCAGATAGTCTAATTCCAACTACTTTTCCACTAGTAATATATGCTGTTGCTTTGGCTCCAGAGCCTCCGCCGCCAGTGATCAATACTCTAGGAGCTTCTGTATAATCAGCACCTTTATTAGAAATATTAACACCTGTAATCTCATATCCTTTATTGTCATTCCAATATTTGTATGGATATGTGCTTACTATTTTATCGTTTGCACTCACAGGAACAATTTTGCCTGCTTCTGTTGAGTAGTAAGGAGGTAAATCAAAGTCTGATATACCTGCATTAGCAGTATCAGTAGTATCATACTTACTGATGTATTCTCTTACTGTTGTACTATATGGTTTAACTTCATTAATATAATCTAAATAACTTTCTAAACTGTCATTTCTATAATTTGTTTTTTGTTTTAATGTTCCAACATTGTGAGTTGCATTTAAGAAACTAGTTTTAAATGCCCAATCAACGTATGTTTGTTCAGCAAATACATAACGCACTGATGTAAAGAATAATTTATTCCACTCAACAGCATAATCACCAATACAAATATCTTCTTTAATTGCTTTCATAATGTATCTTAACTCAAATGATACTTCTTTATCATAAAAGTCAATATCAAAGCTATCAACATTATCATAACCTACACCATTTAATGATGCGTCATACAATAAATTCGATAGTTGAATAGTACCTAGTTCTCTACCAATTAATACATAATTGTTTAGGCCTGCATTTTCAGTATCAGTAACTTTTCTAAACACTGCCCAGCCGCCGGAGCCATATTCTTTAATACGGATTAAGTCGCCAATTGAAACCTCAATAGTTGGAAGTTGATATACACTAATTATTTCTTGAATAATTCTTGATGTAGGACCAAAGTCATTATCCCACCAATCAGCGTAGGACCAATATGCTGGTGTGTTAAACGCTTGAGATCTACTTCTGTAAAAAGTTTTTCTTACATCGTCCCATGAGTAAATGCTCCAAAAGCCTCGTGCTGTAGAATCACTGTTAACTAACACACTAAACTGTCTTGGTTTAGTAATAATTGTAGTGTAAAGTTTACCTGGATTTACAATAGTAACTCCAGTTACTCTACCTTGGCTATCAATGGTAGTAGTTGCTTCTGCGTTTACACCGTCACCTTCAAATTCGATAGAAGGAGCAATTTTATAACCAAAGCCCGGATCAATAATATCAATAGAATTAACTTCGTTGTCAATGATATTTGACCTTAATTTACACGCTTTAACTCTAGTAGTACCAACTTCTAATAAATCAATATAAGTGTCTGCTGTTGTATCATACAAGTTTAGTAATACACTTGGCTCAGCATCTACACTATTAAGTGTTTTAAAATTAATAGAATCTGCAAACGCTTCGTTGTGCAGCACTTTATTAATATTAGTAATAAGTGTTTTTAGGATTGCCCTTCTCTCAACAAACATACTTTGTCTTGGTCTAAAAGCAATACCATATTTTTGTTTTTCAGGAAGATCTGATGCAGGTATTCTATTACCTTGCATATCACGCCCTACCAAACTATCAATCCATTTATTTTCTAATGATAAACTAGGTAAGCTGTCTGAAACACCTTCTGTTAATAGTTGGTATTCGTTGTGTACTTGATTTTGTTGTTCAGTTGAATTATAATATTCAATGTTAAACAATGAATAATCTTCTGTAACTGTTGACTTATAGTTGAATAGTAAAAACTTGTCTGTATCAATAAATGCTGCATAGGTTTGTCCTAATGCACTAGGATCGTTAATTAAGTTAAACACATCGGCAGCTGAAATATCTCTATCAGTATTGCTTGGTACAGTTACTTTTCCTTTAACCCAGAAGTAATAAAGTGTTTCTGTTTGTAATCCAGTGTTAGGATTATAATCCTGTCTAACGCAATATGCAGAGTCGTCTGCATACAGTGGTTGCCCTGAAATACCCAACGGTACTCCTTCGTTAGTGTCTGCTAAAATTGCCCATTCAGATGGAAGTAATTTTGATTCTACCCATTCGTAAATATCAATCGATGCGCCAGGTGCTAATGCTCCCCATGATCCAATTCTATATGATGCATCACCTTGCTCGTAGTCATACCATTTAGCTGTAGAAATATCCCACCATAGTTTACCTACGTTAGAAGACTTCCAGCATATCGAGCTATCAATAACCGCATCGGTTGCTGTGCCATTGCTATAAATTGCAGGATCGTATGGAACTTTAAACGATAGTTCTCTTTCTGCTGCTGCTAATAATTTTAATTTAGCAGGATCAAATATTTCAATGTCAATAATTTTTGTATCATCAACAGTATCATAAAGTGATAATCTTTTAAATTTATCAATATCAACTGTAAGTGGCTGTGATCCAATAATGTTTAATGAATTAGAGTTTGTAGTTTTTTCAAATAAACGTACTGTACCTGTCTTGTCGCCTTCAAATGCAATATTAACTCCGTGCGGTGCTGGAGAAATATATCCAGGTGAGCCAACTAGTATTGCATCTCTCGATGCTGAAATACTATATCCAAAAGATTCATTTAATGAAAGCGCATCATCAAGTTTTTCTGTTAAGAAGAATGTTTCAGATGTGCCTTTTTTCTCAAATACATAAACCGCTCCAGCAAACCCGTCATAGTCTTTAAATCTAGTTCTAGTTCTATCAAACGATGTTTGTGAAGCATCAAATCTAGTTTGTAATGCATAAGGAGAATTAGTTGCTCCTACTGCAATAATTTCTGTTCCGCTAGATATTGAAATATCTTGTCCAAACATTTCATTTGGATAATTTGTAAAACTTGTTAATTTCTGTTTTAATCTATAAGCATACTCTGTTGAGTCTGAATCATATTTGAATACATACGCACTTCCTTGATTCTGGAAGTTCTTATCTGCTAGTGGGCTAGTTACAACTAGTGTATTACCAGTATAATCTAATGCAATTGCAAATCCAAATTTATCGCCTGAGCTAATAACTTCACTTGCATCAAGGTCACTTAGGTATGGTAATGAATCTGCATTAATTTGTTGAATTAAATTATAAGCACCTGAGTTAGTATCTTTCTTGTAAAGGAATACTTTTCCTGAAGCAGTATCTGTACTATCTCCAACATTAACCCAAGGTTGGCCAGCATCAGGCAATTCGTTGTAGCTTCTAATAGTGCTATCAGCACCTACTGCATTTGGACCTTCGTTTTGTAATTGGTGATATGTGCTTTGAAATTTTACAACATCACCGTGCTTATATTCATAATTGTTTTTCCACAGCCCTTTATAATTTGGAAAATACTGCCCGTCACTATTAGGTGCTCCAACAGCTAGTATTGTTCCATTATAATTCATTGCTAGTGAGGTACCAAAACGATCATCTTGTTTGACCATTTCAAGTATTTGATTCTCGTCAAGTATTCCTGCATCTAATGTTGATCCGTCATCGCCAGTTGCAAGTGATTGTGGTAAAGATGCACCTGTTGTAACTGGATCCATTACTTGCCAGTCATTTGAGTAAAGTGTTAATGAACTTCCGTCGGATACATTATCAACTAATGCTTTCCACATTTCACCGTTTGAATAAACAATCGATCCTTTAGGATAAAAAGTAGAATCATCAGCAGCATATGTGCCTCTATAATTCTTGTTATAATCTAAGCGCCAGCCATCAGTAGCATTGTATGTATAAAGATACACACGCCCTTTGTTATCCTGAGAACCCGGTGCAGATACTGCCATAAAATATGTGCCAGCGGTATCTTTGCTTAATGTAATTTTTGAACCGAATCTTTCACGAGCATAAAATCTTGGACTTACTTGTATATCAATTAAATTCCACTGTTGAGAACCATACTGGTATATAAACATTGCTCCAGTTTCAAAATCTCCTGCATTTGACCCGCTACTAACTGCTTTTATGTTTTGTACTTCTGTCCATTCATTACTGTAAACATCAATAGTACTACCGTCACCTTGAATGTTGTCAGTAGCTTTGTAAAGTCTTCCAGCATACAAAACAATATCACCAATAAGATAGTTTGCATTTACATTAAAAGCACCTTTATAGTTACTTGTAATTCCACTTGCTAAAGGAGCTCCGACTACAAGCCATTCACTATCAGGCGAAATTGCAATTTCGTTACCAAACGATCCAGTAGCTGCTGATTGCGCCCAAACCGGTGGCTCTAATAATTGCTTAGATGACAGGCCAGTAGCAGTTTTAACATAGATACCTACTTTACCTTCGTCTGGAATACCAACAATAGCTTGTTTTAACAAATCACTGTATACTGTTTTCTTGCCAACACTTTCTGGAGTAGTAATACCAAAATCAATAATTTTACTTGGTGTAAATTGTTTTGTTTTTTCTGCTACTTCCCAACGTCCATTTACATTAGAATCTACAAATACTTTTGAGCCGTTAGTTAATAGTGCAACATGTTCCGGATTCATTGATTCATAAGATCCAAATCGTGCAGTAGTAAGAAGCATTGGATATGTTGCTGTGCTAGGATCATATCCATCAGCTGCATCAAACGTTTCTGTATGTTGTACAGTTATAGAAGTAGTAGTTGCTGCTTTAACTTTCCAAAATTTGTTCAACCCTACAATAGTAGTAATACCAAACATGTCATCAACTTTTAGCATGTGTGCTTTATCAAAGTCAAATGTTACTTCGTTGTCATCATTACTTGTAACGTTGGTTATTTTTAAATCATAAACAGTATTTGCTCTAAGTACTGTCCAAGAAGGCCCATCAAAGGTTACCCAAATGTGACTGTTGTCGTTAACTAGTGAAATATCTAAATCTAAAATACTATCTTTGTTTGTAACTGTAAAATCTACTTGACCAAATTTCACATACCCTGCTGTTTTAACAGGTTTAGAATCGTAACTAACAGGACTAATGTTAGTTGAATATGGAGTTGGCGCATATTGAAAGTTTGTTTTATCAATTCTATAATATCTATCAACTGTAGTTTCTGCCGAAGGTTGTATAATAACAGGCTGCGGATTTAATTGAAATTTATCTGTTTCTAGTTTAATTTCAATTTTTGTAGACTGATCAACTCCGCCTAGTTGGCCTACTCTAAATCCCCATTCTTCGTTTAGGTCAACTGCTGATGTGTTAGTATCAGCACCTAATTTAGTAAACAATTTTGTAACAGCGTTGTTTGTGCCTTTTTCTCTAATAAATCCTTGATACAATTGAAACTGAGTAGTTGGATCTTCAGATAAGTTTTCTAAATAACTTCTAGTTTGATAACCTATTGTATGCCTTGCTAAATCTCTTTGGCTTTTGCCAAGTCCTTCAGAAGAAACATCAAAGTAATCTTCAATTTGATTAATTCTATAATCAAAGTTAGGAATCAATTGCTTAACTGGCTCCGAATCTAATAAGGTCCAGTTGCTGTCTAAGAAAGTTTCGTCACTAGTGTGATTGCTTCTTGCAGTATACTTGTAAGATCTATAAGAAACAATATCGCCTAATTTATAATCATAGTAAGGAGACCATGTTCCAATAGAAACATTATCAAACAAAAATCCAGGACTAGTATAATCACCATCCCAATCAGTTGTTCTAAATCCCTGGGCTTTGATTCTTTCTTGTCTATAACCTGTCGCTTTATCAAAAATAGTATCGTTGAATACTGTTTTATCATCAAATATTGCTACATGCTCTTTAACAACATAATTTATTTTTAATAGATAAATGCCTTGCGTTGTATCTGTTGTACTAATTTCAACATTTTGAAAACTTCTTGATACATCTAAAAACTGAGGATCTAATGCAGACCCGTCTGCGTTTAGTACATTGTAATCGTAGAAACCATCTAATAGACTTTCAGCAACACCAACTGCAAGATTAATGTCCATACGTGTTGCGCCAGGACTAACTGTTAGGATAGATCCTTGTGCCCAGTTGTGAACTGACCAGTACATAAATTCTTTTGCTGCTGTTACAAAATCTTGTACTACCTGATTAGTGCCGTCATAGTTTGCAAAATTAAAACCTTGTCCTTTAAGATATTCTTGATACCCTAGTAGAAAATCTACTACACTTTGAATAGTATTAAATTCTGTTCCGTAGCTAACATTAACAACATCAAAAGTATTAAAACTTCTTCTACGCTGTGCTATTACAGCATTATCAACTGGTAGGTCTGGAAGTTTAACTAGTTTATCTTTACTAAACGTGTCTCCTTGAGTGTGAGTAGAATTAGCTCTGTAAAATACTCCTCTATAAGAAACAATTTGTCCATTATTAAATGTTTTTCCTGCTTCCCATTCTGAATACGCTGCTGAAGTTCCTGCAACTGAAATTACAGGATCTTTCTGAAGCGGATAAGGTGTATATGTTTTAAAATACGGATTAACATTATCGTATCCGTTAATTGTCCAACCAGACGCTGTCTTTTCAAAAATCACACCACTGTATGTTGCTGAAGAAATTGGTGAACTCACATTAAAGATAATGTCATAGTTTTCTTGAGGTATAAACACACTAGTACTCGACGAACTAGGATTCTTACTATCTAACAAGTATCGTTGTTGCTCTTGGTCAACAAATCCGCTTAGTCTAGAAGTAAGCCTAACATTGATATTAGAAATAGTTTTTTGTGCTTCAGATATCAATTCACCTTGAGATTTAATATAAGATGAAAGATAGTACGATAGTCCAGCAACTTGAGTTGTTCCTGAAACTGGAAGCTGTAGTTGGCTAAGAGTTAAAAACGTATCTGTAGTGGTATGCACTAGCTGATTAATAATATTACGTTTTGCAATAGCTCTATCAAAGTTTAAAATTAAGTAATCAAAAGGCTTTAACAATGCCAATGCAGTAGTAACTGCAAATGGATATTCAGAACTAGATTTCCATGCATATTCAACAGGACTAACATCTCCTAGTTTGAACGAGCCTCTGTTGTTTATAAGTTGGAAGTTACCTGCAAGTCCTGACGTTAGCGGGTCTAATAAGTTACCGTCACAGTCGCATGGTATATGAGTTAATATACTTGGTCTTGCATATCTAGGATAAATTCCAGCTGTAGTACCTTGTGCAATTTTACCAGCTTGAATATCTTCCCATAAAACTAAGTTACCGTTTGTGTACGGTGCTGCTCCATATTCTGTATCCCACCAAGTTGGCTTTTCTGTAAAACCAAGCATTTCCCATGGATGAGTATGTGGTCTATCAGTATCATAAAAATGCTTGTACACCCCTCTCCAATATCCCGGCAAGTTTACAGTGCCTGTTGGGTCTGTCATATTTGAATATGTATATGTAAACGGCTCACCATCAACAAAGGCATCATTTACTGTATATGATAAATTAGTATTTTGTACCCAAGATAAAAACTCTTGGTTAATAACGCTATCTAGCTCTTCTTTTGTAAATGTTGCATTGCCATAATATCCGCCTAATGCTTTATCGATATCAAATACAGCAGGATCATATTGTTGTTTAATGTTGTTATAAATTCTGTATTCAAACTCTAAAAGTAAATCATCTCTAAAGTCATCATATGATGTTGTTTTACTACCATCATGTCCTTGAATTACATTCTTAGGAGTTCTATAAGTATCGTCTAAATACATCTCAGGTTTGAACTTAGGATATACACCAATTGAAGTAGGCGTTGGAGGAACATGGCTAAATGCCGTTGACACATATTCTCTAATTTCTATTCTGTCGTCTTCTTCTAGTGTAGTTGAAATATCAATAAATCCAAACGCACTATTAATTGTGTAATCAGTATTAACTAATAGCTGATTGTCGTTTAAGTAAACATACACAGCTCTTCTACTAAGTGTATCTAAATTAAAATTCTCAGTTAACGTAAAAGTTGTAATACCAATATCTGCTACAATATATTTTGTTGATGTAAACGCTCCTGCACCTATCATATCAGAATCAGCAAAAGGACTGTCAATAGTTTTAGTCTTTGTAATTGACTCAATAATTGTATCTAAGAAATCAGCAGTGTTATCGTTAAACTCTAGTATAGTTGACTGTTTAATAATATTTTGTTTAAAAACAGTATAAGCATTTTTAGCATGTCTTAGCGATTTTACAATGTTAACATCTTTATCGTTGATTAGCATAGTTGATACTGCTGCAAATCCAGAGTGTTTAAGGAATCGTTTTGAGTGCTTTTGATAATCTGCTAAATCTCTAAGATTAGAAACACCTGGAATTGCGCCAACTATTCTTTTATCAAATTCTAAAGACGATTTTAAATGATCAGATGCTTGACCTAATGTGAATGTTTTAAGTTGTTCGTTTAGAGGATTTTTTTCTATGCCTACTGGAATTTCGTAGTAACCTTTATCAGGCACAATATCTGCTACTACTTTAATTGTAATAACATCGTTAATTGCAAAAGTTTTTTCAAAAGTAAACTGCGAAGATGCTCTTGTATACGGAGTACTAATAGCTTCGCCGTTAAGGTAAAAATTAATAATAGCGTTACTAGGTAATTTTTCCCAGTCAACAGTTTCAAACACTGCTACTGAGTCAGCAACAGTTAATGTATAAGAATCAATTATCGGTTGAAGGAATGTTTTATCAGTAGCAATCCACCCATTAACATACATGTCATTAATTTTATAATACCCAACATTAGTATTTTTAGTATACTGTGTTTGAGATAAAGTATAAACAAACTTATCTGTTTCAAAATTCCAATCAAAAACAATATCTCCAACGTTATTGATATTGGCATACTTTAATGCAAACCCTAATTCAGTATCTGCGGTGCCAGTTCCAACTTTATAACTTACAAGATTAGATCCAACAAATGTTGACACAGGATATGTTACTGCATCACCAAAAGATACTCCACTACTATCAAACACATCAAACAATGGTGATTGATTAGCTTTTATTTTAGCCTGACTCTTAACCCAGTTTGTACCGTTATAATGATACATTCTGCCTGAGTTTGCAGTTCCTCTACGTATTAATACAGCTTCGTTAAACACTGAATCTGAATCTGCTGTTTCTTTTAAAGTAATTTGTGTTTTATTGTTATGCTTAACAAACTTAACTTCGTATATTTTGTTATTTGCTTGATTGTCTGTATCAGAAATTACAAGAACTCTTGCTCCTTCAAACAAAAACTCTCCGTCAACATTGTAGCCTTCGCTTCCTTCAATGTTAGAAAACACATCAGTAGTAAAGTCATCAACATAGTCAACAGTTTGTTTTGCAACAGCACCATGATTAAACAATTGAATGTTAGGTAAGAACTCAATAATTGGACGTTTAGCTCTTGCAGTTTCTAACGAGTCAAAATCTTGGCCTCTAAGTCTAAATGCTTGTTCTAGTACAGATCTATGAAACCATCTATTATATCTTGACCACGGATTAGAATCTTTGCTATTTCTTGCAATAGTGATATAATCTTTATTACCAGGATATTGAGTTGCATCATCAAATGGCTGTGTATCAAATCCTTCATTATCAAACAAAATTTCCGGTGTGTCGGTTGCAAGTGGCGGTGGAACTAAATCAGCAAAGTTAATTAATGTGATACTATCGCCCACACCTTCAACTAGCCATGTGTTGTTTGCATATTTTGCAGGCTCAACCTGTCCTCTAAAATCTACAACTAGACCGTTTGTAAATGCTAGTCCGGTTGCTGTGGTATAATCTTTTTTACCAACAATTTCTTTATCAACGTTGATGAATGTGTTTGAATCAATGTCAGCAACAATAAACCTACCTAATCTGTTAGGTGATACATCACTTTGATAATATAAAATATCAGGTGAGTTGGCTGGAACTGTAAATGTAATTGTTCCAACTGTTGTACCATTGCCTTCAACTCCCTGATTGTATAGTAGCGATGCAAATGCTGCATCGTTAGCTTCTAATTTCCAATCCTGCGAATCAACTGTAATACTACTTCCGTCTAAAATACTTGTGTTATTAATACACTTCCATAACTTTCCGTCAAATACTGCTAGTTCACCAGCAAAATATGCTTTGTTAGGATTAAAAATTAACGACCCAGTATCGTAATTACTTCGAATGTAAAACCCTTCTTGAGGAGAGTTTACTTCAAACTTATAAGTTTGGCCTCTGTATAATGTGATGTCTGGATTATCAGTAATATTATCAGGTGAAAGTACCCAGCTATTAATTCCTGTCTTTACTTTATAAGTACTTTGAATATTAGATGCTTGTCCGTATACATCTACAGACGGTGTTCCTGCTGGCACCCAATAGTATTCTCTGTAGTTGATAAACTTGTCCCAATTAACAGGTGGGTTCCAACTGTAATGCTCTTGCTCTGTTGTTTTGTCATCGCGCTCGTTAGTATTGCCAAAAAATTCCAACATACTTTTAAGATCAATGTAGTCATTAAACTTTTTAACTTCTTGATTTTCTTCAACAGTAATTCCGGGCTCTAATTGATAACGACTTCTTAATGTTTGATCATTATCAAGATATACATCTTTCCCGTTATACGTTTTACCGTAACGCTTTCCAATATACCCAACAGTTTTGTCAACAACACCTGGTTGTACAAGAGGATCTAATACTCCTGATAAAAACTTTTTATTTGCAGGAGTTTGAAAAACTGTAGGAAGAAAGTCTGAGCTGTTTCTAATTGGAATATCGCTCTTAGGAAACTTTTTCTTGTCTGCCATTATGTGTTACTCACTATTGAATTTGTTGCTGCATTAATTTCAGCAGCCGTGATAGAAGTTACTATTTCTATATCATCAACAGTGGCACCATTAGCGAAAATCTCGTCTGGCTTACTTTGGATTTCAAACAGGCTTCCAAATGCCTGTGATGATTGTCTTGGTAAAATAACAAGGTTTGATATATCTGGTGATACAACATTAAGAACGTATGTTGAAAGTTCACTTAGATAGAACCTATCTCCAAAGTCCCAGTTATTAATATCAAAGAAATCATTCATTGCATTAACTATTCTAACTTTTAAGTTATTATCATTAATTGTTTTTCCAGTATTCTTAACAACTTTAAACTTAGCTTGTAATTTTGTATCAGCTGCGGCACCAAATAGTACTTTGTATTTTACAGGATGGTACACTACTTCGTCACTAATTGATTTAATTGCACTTAACCCTATGCCAAATGCAATTCTTAATTCATCTGAACTAGGAGCTATTGGCTCAATTGTTGTAGCTCCTACTAGATAATTTTTAAAACTAGTATCATAAGACCTGGTTAGTACAAACAAGTCAATAATGTTTGTTACACTAGGATCAATTCTTCTATCTTCACTAGCTGAATGTGTGTATTGGAATTTTAAATTGTCTCTTCCAATACATGCTTTGTATGTACTTTCTAACACTAGTGTATTAGTTGTTCTGTCAACACGTTTAACTCTATTTTGTGCAACATCATAAAAGTATATTAACTGACCGTCTGTATAATTGTTAACATTAACTAATGACTCTTTTTCAATAATCAAAATTGGAGTTACTGCCGTATCAATTATATTATAAATTGTTGTGCCGTATTCGTCTTTAGCAGATTTAAAAAATAGATATTTTAAGTCAAGATCTTCACCAACAACATTAACAAACGATTCTGGATTATCAATTACTCCGTCGGCATCTGAATCTCTAAAACCTAACTTAATTTCACTTGCACTTTCATACCCGTCATCGTATGCAATAGTATCCGAAACTTCAAACGGGTAATCTTGGATCAATGAACCTATACCAACATTTAATGAATTAATACCTAACACATTGATCATGTCTTTTTCAACCTTGCCAGTTAAGTTATTATATGCTTTTTCATTTTTATCAAAATAAAATCTATTTTGTTTTTTACTACCAAATACATAATTTAGTGTTCTTATTCTTACAACGTACTCGTCATTCTCTTTAACAAATGCAACAATCCAAGAACTATCTAAATTGTTGTTTGATATATCACCTGTTTTACCTAAACTAAAAGATGCTGTTAAGTTTAAGTTTTGATTTTGAATAATTTTCCAACTTGCCGTATCTTGTTCAAATCGCAATCCAAAGTTTAAATTAGCAAACGCTTGGGTAACCATTGACGATTCAAGGGCGTCTGAAAGATCACTAACAAACTTAGGAACAATCCTCGAAGCAACTGCTCCTGAAGGAACATTATCATTAAACACTACCGGACCTACGCCTTTAGCATTTGCTCCTGTTCCTGCGTTTGTTCCGTCACCTGCAACACTTATAACTTTTGTCCATATAAAACTTTTTTGTGTAGCATCAGTTGTATCTGTAGTAACTAAGTTTCCATTTTTAAATGACTGTCCTGTTGGAGCTGTAAATTTAACATTTGCTCCTGGAGAAATATATTTTAAGTTGTTTGTAGAATATGTTCCTACTTTTAGTAATGACAGATCAACTTTGTTCTGAAAATACCCTGTACCAATATTAACATCATTAGTTGATGCAGTCCATACAATGTTATCTCCTGAAAACAAGATCTTATCAAACTTTGTAAAATAAAAATTATATACATCAGTATCTGTAAACACTTTTTCTACTTTTTGTTTAACAAAATTAATAATGTCTGCTCTATTTGCAAATTTAAAAGAAAGCTGTTTTTCTTCTTCTTGTTTATAAATGTAGCCATCTGTACCAAACACATTAATAGAACTATATTTTCCACTTGCATCAATAATATCAAAGTTTCTAGAAAGGCCGCTTGATGTTCTATTTGTTGCTTTTACTTTTAAAATATTCTGCGAACTTGCTAAAGGTGCAAGATTATAATCTTCACCTGTAATCATTCTATTTTGTGTGTAATATTGTGCCGGAGCATTTTGCTTAATTGAAGCTAATGACTCAGTTGCTGTTGCTGTTGAAACAGATGACTGTAAAGCTAACCCAATTGTTAATGCATGTTGCACACCTTGATCGTTAACATAGTCAACTGTAATACTAATGTTTTTCATTTCATTAGGATTAATAGTATAATTTAAACCATTACTAATTCTGTAATATGACCTAAAAGATCCTTGTGGTAAATTACCATAAACACCGTCTGCAAAAATTAAATCAACTTTGTCGTTTTCTTTAGTTTCAGTTGCATATATGTTTCTAATGTTTCCTTGTAAGCTATTGTAAGCAATATTGTTGCCAGTAAGACTAGAAACTTGAGTCCATTCAGTAGTTTGATTGCCGTTGCCATTTACAGCAAACAACCAAACATCATCGTTATTAATATTTGACGTATCAATTGCAACCTTTTCATTTGTTGACGGCGAAGGAATAGTAAAATCTGCTAGTTCTAATGCACCCTGTTTAAACTGTAGAAAGAACCCTGTATTAGTACTTGCAGGGCCTTTGTTATCCTGTCTATAAACAAACCCCATTTGATTGCCTGGAGTTGGCGACTCTTCATAAAGTTCTTCAGCATCTTTAAAAGAAGTACTTACAATTTCAAAAGTCATATTTCTGCCAGCTACCGATTTAGCAAAATTAAACAAAGGAACATCAGTACCAATTGATCTAAATCTATATTGTTCTGTTGGAATACTTTGAATAGTAGCAGTACCTTGACTTCTACCAAATTTTGTGTTATCAGACATTGAAGCATCAAGTGCTAAAATAAATTGCTCTGCCCAATTAGTATTTGTTGGGTCGTTCCAACGAATTACTTGACTTGCAAGGTTTCTACCATTACTATCAATTAGTTCTTCTGTTGTGCTAACTGATGTAAATTTTAGCAGCCCTTTTGCAGGAACGTTACGTTTAGCATTATAACTAAGCATTTTAGCAATACGTAATACACTTTCTTTACGTTCTGCTAGTTCAATAAAGTTTTCTCTAGAAGCTAAATCAATACGGAATGAAAGACTTTGACCTAAAAATGCAATAGCATCAATGAGCGCAAGGTATTCTGAGCTTTCAATGTAATCGTTAAAATCTTCTGGGTAGTTTTCACGCAGATACGTAATAATCACACGTCTTAAATTTTCAAAGTCGTATGATTTAAAATCTGCATTAGCGAATGTCTGGTAGATACGGGTCCAGTCTTCGTTAAGTAGTAAGTTGTTTTGTCTTGACGTTGTGCTCATTGTTTAATCCTATACTGTATTTACCAATGTTTATTAAGTGCTTACTTTATAACCGAACTGTTTTTATCAAAATCAAACTGCATCCTTTCAGTAACATTAAATGGAACATATGTTACATCTGCTTGGATGCGAATTCCCATTTCTGTACTATCAACACTTATTTGATTTACAACTATTCTAGGGTCATAGTTTATCACATCTTGTACATCCTGTGCTATTAAATCTTTAACTTCGGGTGTAAATTGTTCAAAAATCATATCCCAAATGATAGTTCCAAAATTAGGATTTTCTAATTTTTCACCTTTTCTAATATAAAAATGATTTATAATATCTTGCTTTACAAGATCAATATCATAAAGTTTAAAGTTGTCTGGCTGGTTTTGCGAACTAAACCCTTTGTAAGTATAAACTGTTGAACCAGCTGATCCAACAGATGCTTGGTTAGTCGATACTGTTTTCTTATTGTATAGTTTTGCCATTATTGATTCTCCTCTCTATCGGTTGCTGATGGAGTTGTTTGTCCAGGTGCTTGGTTTTCGTGCAATGCCCAAGGCTCGTGCTGTGGAACTCTACGCATAATAGATGGAATTGTGCCGTCTAAGAATTTACTGCTTGACCATTCTTTATCTGGGTTTGTTCTTATATTATCGTATGTAATTAAATCTGTAATTGTTAATGCAGTGTCGGCCTGTGCTGCTCCTGTTGCTGCTGGACCATTAAAGTGTATGTTAGGACTTGCTGACATAAGAATGTCGCCGCCTGCGGCAACTTCTGTATTAGCGCCTGATGTTAAGTAATTGTATCCGCCGGTGTTGATATCCCAGTTTGCTTGTGTGTCTGATCTATCACCAATTGTTTGAATATCAGTAGTTCCGCCAACATAATGTCTGTGATTGCCAGCGACTGAAATATCTAAATCTCCAGCAATAGACTCATCAGCTGCATTGTTATAAGTTCTTGTTTCAATTTTTCCGTTAGCACCAATTAATATGTTAGTGTTGAACGCACTTTCTATTTGTACTCTACCACTCTCTTGTTTAAGAGCATCTTCAATTTTTGCGGGTTGATCTAAACTATCAGGTGACTGGTATTGAGCAGTTGCTTTAATGTTTACATTACGTCCTGCTTCCATATTGATATCTCTACCTGCTTTAATATTAACATCATTTTTAGAATGTACACTAACGCTATCGTTTGCAAAAACATCTATTTTTCCATTAGAGGTTAGTTCGACCCAAGCTGTTCCTTTAGCATTACCAATGTAAATTAAATCTTCAGTATTGTGTAAAAGTATTTGATGTCCTGTACGTGTTCTAAGTCTTGCATATTCATTATAAGGAAGATCTGTTATACCTGCTTGAGTTGCATCACTTGCTTCAACATATTCTACAGGTCCGGTATTAGGAGCAGATTTTCTAATGTAACGATCATCGCCATCGTCCATAACAAACTGTGTTCCGCCTAATCTTGTAACAGGAATAGCAACTGATTGACTTTCAGTTGTTCCTACTTGATAGCGTTTTCCTGTTGATGAATAATCTAATGGGCCAGGAGTGCTAATACCAAAAACTGCATTAGGATTGTTGCGCCTACTAGTTGTAGTGCTAACTCCTCTAACATCATCTTCTAAAAGTCCCTGTGCTAAAAATCTATCTGCAATTGGATGTAACGGTTTAGGAATTGCTTCTGCATCTGTTTCACGGTCATTAATATTATGTCTTTTATTAATTTCACCAACTGGCAACGGCTGTTTAGTGTTATAATATTTTTTCTGTTCTTCTGTTAATGCAACTAGAGAACTGCGGCCTTCTTGTGTTGGGTCAGTATCAGCTGCTCCGATAGCAGGCACCATGTGATTAGAAAATCTTGGAGGAACACATGCAAACCAATAGCCGTTTGCAGGGTCGCCATCTATAAACATAATCATAATAGTTACGCCAACATCTGGCGGTACCATCCACATCCCATAAGATTGCTGTGTATCTTTAAAATCTGTTTGATTCATACCCATTGCTTCAAATGGAGTATATCCAAAGAAAGGAGAAGCATAATTTACAACATAGGTTTTACCTTCAACGCCTAACTCGTTACCTTGATCTTTTAAAAGAGTAACTTTTAGTCTGCCGTTAAACGTCGGATCTAAAACACTAATAACTTTTGCAAGATATGCTCCGGATCCTAAATTTGCACCTGTTGGTTGTTGTCTTGTTCTACGTTCGATAGCCATTATATTACAATCTCTCCATAAATTCTAATTGTGTTTCCTTCAGAATCAAACGATTCTGAAAACGGTTGTGATCTATCAATATTAAAGTTTACAAGAGTACCGTTTGCCTGTCGACGTTTTTCTATTAACTTAGGTTTAGATTTAAACGATTCCGAACTTGCTGGTTTTAATGACCCTGCTGGGCCTGTCGGAAGTCCTAAACTTTTTAAGAATTCATTTGCAGATGTTTCAAGTGATCCCCCAGGCTTTGATGCGTTTATTAAATTGTCAAACGATAAAGTTGTCCAATCTTTAGCAGTAGCAATCTGCTGTGTTATGTTAGTTTTCTCAGGAACTTTATTACCAAGTACAACAGCTGGTGTATTAGTATCTGCGCCTTTTGGTAACTGGCCGTTAAAGTCAACTTCTTGTTGTTGCATTCTTAAGCATTTTAAGGTCTGTGTAAAATTACCTGCTCTAAATTCGCTATCAACTTTAATTACTTTGTATACTCCACTAAAAGGACTAGGTGCTGAATTTTTAAAATCATAAAGTCCACTTTCTGTATTAACATCAATTGGAGTTCTAAATGAAAGGTAAATGTAAACGTCTTGTCCTTCATAATTAGCCGATCCGTCACCGGTTGTCATTGAACGTGGCTTGGAGGATGCAACATAATTTCCAATTCCACTGTCAACTAGCCAGTATGTATCGCCTAAAATTTCTAAATCTAATTTAACTAAGTCTGTTGTTCCGTTTTGTGTAAATGCTTTTTGAAAGCTATCAGCAACTGTTTTTTCAACATCTTTAAATCCACTACCGCCCTGTCGGTTTAACATTGCAGCAATGTCTCTCTTAGTTTTTGTTTTACCAAGATTACCTGCTGTTGCTTCGCTGTTAGTAGGCTTAGGTGTGTTAGTTCCTACGGGTGGTGATGACACAGTAAAACGTTGATCCTGATTTTGTTCACTTGAAGTATTTGCAGGATTAGTTGGATCAGTGCCTGTAAAGAATAAGTTATTAATTTGAATATCAAATTTTAAAACATCAGTATTTTGTCCTGTATAGAGATACTGATAATGTTTGGCAATTGTTTTTTGAAGGGCTAATGTATTAACTGCTGACCCAGGAGTTTTAAATATACTCTGATGAACAAAATAAGGCACAACTCTATAAGTGTATCGTTTTGCAAAATCACCTATTTGTACATCGCACCCTAAAAACTCAACTTGAATATCGATCCTAAACCATTTAATATAACCTTCTGGTGTTAGATTATTTGATGCTTGGGTTCCGCTGATAGCGTCAACTGCATATTTTGAACTTAAAATTACTTGTGTTATAACATCTGTTAGCGGCTGCTTCTGTGTAAACAAGAATTCTCTAGACTTTTGATTAATTGACATTTTAAATCTGTCAACTCTGCCAGTTTCTTCATTGTATGCATCGCCTGCTCTAGAAAAGTTAAAGTTGCCGCCTTGCTCTGCATCAAATCCAAACGAGGCTTTGCCAATAGGGTTTGTACCAAATGCAGTTTTAGTTACTTGTCCACCTCCACCAACAACTGTTGTACTTGATGAAGATTTATCAGTTGCACCTTTATTAGAATTATTTGAATCTTTCTTTTGAGCAGTAACCCAGTCTCCTGACTTTTCAGGAAATTCAATTATATACTCGTCTGGCACTGAATACTTGCCTGCTGTAATAAGAGATAGCTCGTTATCATTTAAAACTTTTTCTAAACTGTTAGGACCAGACTTTAACATTTCTTCAACTGTTCCTTTGTTAGGAGCAGAAATATTAATGTCGTTAAACAACATATTAATAGTATCTAAGTAACCAATGTGGTTATACGGAAATGCTGACACTTTATACGAGCTACCTGATTCGTTGGTGTCAAATGTTACTGTTTTAAATTTTAGAACAAAGTATTTTGATTTTACTGATGAGCGTTTTGCCATGTCTTCGTCAAAGCCTTGAAAGTCAAGTTTTAAAAGATACGGTGCATCAAGATAGTTTGGCCAACCAGCTTTAATAGCAGCAACTTGCATAGACTCTAATAATAGTCCCATACTATATGGTTCAAAAATATCAAAGTCAAAATTCAGCGCATTTGTATTACCAGTTTTTTCACTAGCACTAATTGCTGCTGACATTCTAAAGTTGTCAATAAAAAATTCAGGTACGCCGGATGCTGTTTTTACTCGTGCATCATCGCCACGTCCTGCAGATGAAAATATAATTCCTGACTCAAATGTTCTAGATTTGTCTTTGCCGCCTGGAATAAAAATGTTTTGCTTATGCTTTGCAAATGATAAGTCTCCTGATCTATAGCTATCAGGCTTGTTAAACTGATCCGATGTTAGAACTGCAAGAGTCCATAACGGTGACATTGAAGCAAACTGTTCTAACGGATTCTCAACAATATTAGGCAAAGTTCTAGTTGCTTTTTTGCTAGGCTCTCCAACGTTAGTTACTTCGCCACTTTCTGATTTACCTGCAGAGTTCTTGTTCATATGTTTGTCAATAAACGCAGAAGCTCCATTGTTTGTTTCAAGTGAGTCTTTGATAGTCGCTATTCCTGTTTTAATATTAGTAGCTTGTGACTCAATAGTATCAAGAACTTTCAACCCATCTGGTCTTAGCTTAGGACGAAGCCAATTACCACCTCCATTTTGAACTCGGTTTGCGGCACTTGGCGGCCAATCGTTAGGTTTGCCAGCACGGATCCAAGCATAATAATCTGCTGTATTTTTAAAAGGATTGTCAGTACCACCAGGTTTATTAGTATCTACTTTAATCTTTCTGCCGGTTATAGCATCTGTTATTTCGCGTATTGCCATTCTATACTCCTAAATGCTTCTTTAGGTTACTGTGTTTAGGAATATAAATCTGCGTTCCTACTTCAAAATCAAAAATAGGATCTTTTATTACTTCCATATTTCGTTGCACAAACACCCACCACAACTTAGGATCTTCGTAAAGATCAAATGCTAGTAGATCCGGACGATGGGTATAATGCGATTCTATTGTGTAAAGCACATCGTCATCTTCTGCTGGAACTGGTCTAATATCTAGTAATTCTAAATACAAAGAATTTTGACTTGTTGTTGCATACGGTGAGTTATTATTATATACAGCCATTATACATACCCCTTCAGTGTACCGTTGGCATACGATTCTAAACTAAATTGTCTCATTTTTGTTCTGTTGTAAATTGGTTGTACTTCTATCGAAATAGTACTTTGTCTAGGTACCCATGTTGGCTTAGCTCCCTGTGAAGCAGAGTTACACTGAATGTAATCAACATCAGTTGGAAAGTCTACGCTAAAAGATTTAACTACTACAGGTACATCGTTAAACACGTTTGCACCGTATCCGTTCAGCTTACATATAATTGGTGGGTTACCTTGATTTGCTCCTTGACCAAAAAACATCTTCGTTGACGTTTTAAAGAACGTAGTTGCTGCAATCCAATATAGTGCATCTTGTTCGCTTTCAGCTGTAAACTTGCCTGCAATGCTGATTGCGTCCACTTGTGAGTTCTTGTAAGCCTGATAAGGATAATTATTATGAACAGGATCAATTTGTGTGTAATTTGCGGATGTGGAGAATGTTACTTCTGGCAAGTATGGAAATACAACACCGTCAGTATTTTTTAACATATCAAATAATGGGTTACTACCAAATAGATCAAAAGGGGCTTTAATCCTTACACGCCAATCATTAGGATTAGTAGCTGACATTTTAATACCTGGGGCATCTGTTTGAAACAGTTCGCCACCTGCGGGGAGATTTATACCTCTTTTGAGACTTAACAAATTATTTAAAACACCAGCAGCAGCACCAACCCGTGCAGCCGCATCTTGGAAACCACTTGCTAAGTCGCCGCCAATACCTAATTTAGATATAGTAGATGAAATTTCGCTTAAACTGCCGGACACTTTATTGACTGTTCCTAACGCATCTACGCCGGAACTAAATGCATTGCTAACACCAGTGCCAACATCAGTAGCAAAATCTGATATACTGCCTGCGCCTAACTTAGTAGACACAGTATCAAGTGCTCCTGAAACATTGCCGCCAACAGTGGAAGCAAAACCTTGTATATCTGAAGTTGCTTGGTTTAACGCAGATCCAATATCGCCGTTACGCAAACTGTTTGCTTTGTCTAGTGCTTCTTTGGCAGCATCGGGCACTTGTTTCAGTGCTGCTTTTTGTTGTTGGTCAACAGCTACGGCTACGCCGGCTACAAGTATTGCTAGTGGTGCTATTTTAGGTAATGCCATTTTGGTAATATTTCCTCTTAATAATACTATTTATTTACGGAATAATGTGCTATTATATTACTTATACAACTGGAGAACTAACTGATGACAATTGGGCAACCAAAAAAGGTGCTATACCTTACAAATAAAGACTTATTAGCTGAAATACACCGCAGTAAAGCAACATTCTGTTCATATACTGATGATTCATATGGTCAATACGACCTTATATTACCTTCATTAGATAAAATTAACATTAGAACTGTTGCCGATGCAAAAAGGGCTCGTGCTAAACGATTGAGCCAACAAGCACATGCGGCTGCTGTAAAAGAACGTGGTAAGAAGATACCTGCAAAAGAATTTGAAATTGATTATAGGAAAATGCAAAAAGAAGATTTAGTGTTTCGTATTATGTCATTCGAGCATGTGCCGGAAGACCTTCTTCGCAAAAAGACTAAGAAGACAGTTGCTGATCATCACGAGAAAGTAAACTTTCCACCCTTTCAACATTGGAAGTTTGATGACAAGGACAATTTAATCTGTGTAGGAAAAAGCCATTGGGTTGGCGGAATGGAAAACGGTTATTTTGATAAAGGCTGTGGACAGATGACTAATGACCTAGCAAGAATGTTTATGAAGCTATGTGATCGTTATGCAACTCGAGGAAACGTTCGTGGTTACACATACAACGACGAAATGAAGGGTCAAGCAATTCTACAACTAGCACAAATCGGACTACAATTTGATGAATCAAAATCTAATAATCCGTTTGCATATTATACTGCTGCTGTTACTAATAGTTTTGTAAGAATCATTAACATTGAAAAACGTAATCAAAATATACGTGATGACATTTTAGAAATGAACGGTATGAATCCTAGCTGGTCTAGACAAAATCAAGACACCGGAAAAGAACCGAAAAAATAGTTGACACACTGTTTTATATGTGTTACTATATATTAAGGAGTAAAAATGCCGTTATTTAAAAAAGCTGCTTGTTTCACCGATATACATTTTGGTATGAAGGGCGGAAGCAGGACGCACAACAATGATTGTGAAGAATTTGTAAAATGGTTTTGCAAGGAAGCTAAAGCTGCCGGTGCGGAAACCTGTATCTTCTTAGGAGATTGGCACCATAACCGTGCAACTACAGATGTAAGTACAATGAACTATACTGTATCTAATCTCGAAAGATTAAACGAAACTTTTGAAAAAGTATACTTTATGGTTGGTAACCATGATTTATTTTACAAAGACAAACGAGAAATTAACTCTATTGAGTTTATGCGGCTGTTTCCAAACATTATTCCAATTACTGAAATATACACCGAAGGCGAAGTAACAATGTTACCTTGGCTAATCGGCGAAGAGTGGAAAACAGTTCCTAAGATACAAAGCAGATATATTTTTGGACATTTTGAATTGCCATTATTTTATATGAATGCATTGGTGCAGATGCCTGATCACGGAACACTCCAAGCAGAACATTTTATTAATCAAGAATATGTATTCAGTGGGCACTTCCACAAACGCCAAACTAAAGGCAACGTTACTTACATGGGTAATGCTTTCCCTCACAACTATGCAGATGCATGGGACGATGATCGAGGAATGATGTTTTTAGATTGGGGCGGTACACCTGAATATAAAACTTGGCCTAAGCAGCCAGTGTTTAGAACATTTAAACTTAGTCAGCTACTTGAAGATCCCGATAATAGCCTATCAGAAAATATGCATTGTCGTGTTACAATTGATGTTCCTATTAGTTTTGAAGAAGCTAATTTTATTCGAGAAACATTTATACCGCAATACAATCTTAGAGAGCTTATGCTTATACCTGAAAAGGTAGAAGTAGACTCGAATGTCGATCCAATTGATCTTACATTTGAAAGTGTAGATACTATTGTACTAAATCAGATCGAAGCAATTGATAGCGATACTATTGACAAACGAATGCTAATGGAGATATATAGGGACCTCGGACGTAATCTATGATTAAAATTAAAGACATAACCGTAAAAAACTTTATGAGTGTGGGCAACCAGACTCAAGCAATTAACTTTGACAAAGGCGAACTTACTCTTGTGCTAGGTGAAAACTTAGATCTAGGAGGTGACGATAGCGGTTCTAGAAATGGCACAGGTAAAACTACTATTGTTAACGCACTAAGTTATGCAATATACGGTAGCGCATTAACAAACATCAAACGTGATAATCTTATTAACAAAATTAACGGCAAAGGAATGCTTGTTACTATTAATTTTGAAAAAGATAATATTGCTTACAAAATTGAAAGAGGGCGTAAGCCTAATATTTTAAAATATACAGTTGACGGTGAGGAGCATGAAGAAAGTGCTGATGAAAGTCAAGGCGATAGTAGACAAACACAAAAAGTAATTGAAGACTTGTTTGGTATGAGTCATGATATGTTTAAGCATTTAGTTGCACTAAACACATACACTGAACCGTTCCTTGCATTAAAAAATAATGATCAAAGAGCAATTATTGAACAGTTACTAGGTATTACATTACTTTCTGAAAAAGCAGATGCGTTGCGAGAAGAAATGAAACGCAACAAAGATGCTATGGGTACAGAAAATACTAGAATTGAAACTGTTAAAATTTCTAACGAAAAGATTCAACAAAATATTGAGTCTCTAGAACGCAAACAGCGTATGTGGAACGACAGTAATCAAGAAACTATTGATCAATTTGAGAAAAGTATTACTATCTTGCAAGAAATGGATATTGAAGCTGAGATTAACGCACACAAATGTTTAGAAGAATACAATAAACAAAAATCTCAATTAGCAGAAGCAACTCGATGGATAGCTAGTATTGAAGCTGACGATTCTAAACAAGAAAAAACAATCTCTAAACTTGATAACGAAATTAAACTTTTAGAGGAACACAAGTGTCATACGTGTGGACAAGAATTACATGATGAAAAACAAGCAGAAATTTTAAAAGCAAAAGAAGATCAAAAGAAAGAAGCAGCATTACAAATTATTACTAATAGTTCACAGCTGACGGAACATTTAGACGTTGTTAACTCTATTGGAGAACTAGCTTCTTGTCCGCCTACACAGTACGATACGCTTGAACAAGCTCTTGGTCATAAAAATACTGTTGATGGGTTTGTTAAAGACTTACAATCAAAGAAAGACGAAACTAATCCGTACTCAGAACAAATTACAGAGTTACAAGATACTGCTATTCAAGAAGTAAGTTTTGATCTGTTAAATGAATTAACAAAAGTTAAAGATCATCAAGAGTTTTTATATAAACTGTTAACAAACAAAGACAGTTTTGTTCGTAAGAAAATTATTGAGCAGAACCTTGCATACTTAAATCAGCGAATTACATTTTATCTAAGTAAAATTGGTCTGCCACACATTGTAGAATTTCAAAATGATTTAAATGTTACAATTACACAGCTAGGACAAGACTTAGACTTCGATAACCTGTCACGTGGTGAACGTAATAGACTTATTTTGTCTATGAGCTGGGCATTTAGAGATGTGTGGGAAAGTTTATATCACAGCATTAACTTATTATTCATTGACGAACTTGTTGATAGTGGCATGGATAGTGCAGGTGTTGAGTCTAGTATTGGTATTTTAAAGAAGATGACTAGAGAAAGATCAAAGAATGTATTCTTGATTAGTCATAGAGATGACTTAACCAGTCGTGTTAATCATGTACTTAAAGTAATCAAAGAAAACGGATTTACATCTTATAGCAATGATGTTGAAATTGTGGAATAGCTATGGCTACAGACTCTCATGATGAAATGATTGAAGCGTTTCAAAACTACTTTAAGTGGCAAGATCGTTTTGAATATCATGATAGTGATGAGGCTGGCATCAAGGCACGTTTTTGGTTAAGCGAAATACGAAAACATGCAAGTACTAGGAGATTAGAAATACAAGATAAGCGTACAGATAGGAAAGTAGCCAGAAAGGGCATGATCGGTAGACCCAAGAAAGTAAGTACTACTGATGACGACCCCACAATGGACATTCCAGAACAAAATAGTTGAAACACTTCCGGAAGGATGTGAAGGTTTTGTATATTTGATTACAAACCTAACTAACGATCGCAAATATATAGGCAAGAAATTAGCAAAGTTTAAAACTACTAAACCACCGCTAAAAGGCAGAAAGAATAAAAGACGTGGGTACAAGGAAAGTGATTGGAAAACCTATTGGGGATCATCAGATAACTTACTTGCAGACGTAGAAAAATTAGGCAAAGATAAGTTTACCCGGGAAATAATTCATTATTGTCCCAGCAGAGGCGTGTTAAGCTACTTAGAGGCTAAAGAACAATTTGATCGTAGAGTACTAGAAACTAACGATTACTATAATGGCATAATCAATGTAAGAGTAGGCAGTTCGAAGGTCTTAACAGAGGCACTACAAAAAATAAATGGCTCTTAATTTTTATTTTATACACAACTATCAATAATACACAATATATCCTCAGGCAGTACGAACAGCAAATAAACCGTTAAATAAGCCCGCCACGGCGTTGTTATGTGGCCCAAAGTCCGTTCTGATGTGTGACGGTAAGGAATTCTGGTTAACGGCAGAGATATGACAGCACTATCCTTAACAGGACGATGATTGGATACGCCTAGAACAACCGGTTTGCTGTATATTAATAAAACAAATTTTCTAATAGGCTAAAAGAGCAGGTAATTCCTGCAGGTTTACTATGTAAGGTAGTATTTGTATAGTAAACTGCCGTTGTAACAACGAAACTAAGACGGAATGAGTAGGTATCGGATAACCGCCTACGCTATGTTTAATAAAAACATTGTAGTTCTAATACTATTGTGACTGTGCGAACTCAGATGATGTTCAAAATTCATTCTTGGCCCGGTAACGGGCTAATTGTGACCATACAATCTAGATGATGCTAAAATTGCTTCGCAATTAATATTAATGTTTATTTTTACACTATTAAGTATCTAGATAATTAAAAGCGAAGCATAAGGCTTTGAGCGAAAGCGAAAAAGCAGAACAGCTTTAGCTGTTCTTAAATAAATAACATATATGAATACAAAGTATAGAGGTCTCTTAAAATGCGTTTAAATGAAATTCTGATTGAAAAACAACTTGACGAAAAGCCTATGGGTTTTCTAAGTAAGTGGGCAAACAAGCTAACACCTACTAATGCTGCTACAGGTAGACTGCAGAGTGGCAAGGAAGCAAATGAACTTAAAAAACAATTTCAGATATTTCTTGGACAAAGCAGACAAAAAGCTGAACCAGAAGTTCTTATTAAATGGCTAGCTACTAAAGGGTATCCAACTAAGGGTGCTGAAGCAGAAATGCAAAAAGCTACTACAGGACAAGTAATTGGTAAAGCACTAGGTAAAGGCGTTAAAGCTGTTGGCAAAGGTATTGCAGCAGTTGGCAAAGGAGCTGCCAATGTTGCTAAAGGCGCAGTAGCAGGAGCGAAAGCAGCAAATCCAGCACCAGTAGCAGTAGATAAAAACTTTGACAAGACCCAACGCATGGGTAACTTTGGAAAAGTTGGAATGCAAACAGCATCAGTAGATTTTACAAACAAAGATTCAATCATGGAAGCACTTAGTGGCGGCCAATTAGACAACATTTTTCTTAGAGCGGTTGGGGACAAGTATGCCCAACAAGGTGGCGTTTCTAAAAAAGGAACAGGTAGTGCGCCAGCAGATGCTCAACAAGGCGGAGCACTTGGAGTACCAGGAGCAATTGACGGAGTTAAACAAGGTTTCACAGGCGACAAACCAGCAGCAGCTGGCGCCACAGACGCTAGTACAGCGTCAACAGCAGGTAGTAAGCCACAAGCGGTACAAACACCAGCAGCGCCAACTAATCCAGCTAAACAAGAGCCAGATAATACTGCGGCACCGGCAGCAACTAATGCGCCACAAGCGCAAACACCAGCTAATACAACTGCACCAGCTGAACCACAAGCACAAGCTAATACAACTCCACCGAAAGCAGCAGCGCCGGCAGCACAAACACCAGCTGAACCAAAAGCAGCAGCACCAGCAGCAACTGATGCTCCACAAGCACAAGCTGAGCCAGAAGCTGAACCAACAACACAAGCTGCACCAAAAGCAGCAGCACCAGCAGTTCAACTGCCTAAAGATATTCAAACACAAATTGATAAGCTAGACGCAAAGCAAAAACAAGAACTTTTAGGAATGCTATAATGAGAATTTCACACTTAACAACAAACACAAAATTAATTACAGAGGGTTGGAACGATCCTAGAATGACATTGTTAGAAACAAAAGTTATTCAGCCTTGGGTTGGTGACATTGAACGTTATGTTGTTGAAGCAAATTTATCACAGGCCCAAGTTGGTGAGTTGTTTAAAAACATTGAAACTGATTCTAACAGCGCCGGTGGTAATAGAACAGGTATTGGTAAAGGTGTTGATGTTGCTAAACTTCCTATCGAAGCAGTTAAGTGGATTGATGGTAAAATTAAAGAGCTAGGTAAAGCAGTACAAAACACAGGCCCAGTTCAAAATATAGACGCTAAGTTCGCTGAACTAAAAACAAAGATTGGCGAAAAAGACAGTAAGGTAGTTAAAGCAGTTAAGGTTGTTAGTGATTGGGCAAAAGCCAATCCAGGCAAAGCAAGTATAGCAGTTGCTATTCTAACTGCGGCAGCAGCAATTGCAGGTGGACCACTAGGCGGTGCAGTAGCAGGTTTCCTTGCTAGAGCTACTAAAGATTTGTTGCAAGGTGAAAAACTTTCAACAGCAGTTGGTAAGTCAGCTAAGACAGCAGCAATTGGTGCTTTGATTGGTATGGCATCAGAATATATTGCAGCTGACGAAATTGAAGCAATTGCAGATGGCGGAGCAAAACAAATTGCAGACCAGGCTGCTAAAATGGGAGCCGACAATCTTAAAGACACTATGGAGTTAATGCCAGATGATGTAGCGGCTGTATGGGAGCAAAATCCTAACTTAGATGTATATGCAAAAACTTATCAGACAGATATTAGATTTGGAACAGGATACGGCGCAAGTTATCGAGGGGTAATGGAAACTGATCAAATAGAACAGCTAGCCAAACTTGCAAAAGAACTAACAAATGCTGAAGCAATAGATAGTTTTAGTAAAGAAGCAAATGAAGCAGCAATTAAGTACGTCGAGTACATGAAAAGTTTAACAGATACAAATGCAGATCTAAATATGGCTGCTGAATATCTTAGTGATGCTAAAGATTTATCAGATGCACAATTAGAAATTCTTGCTAACAGTAAAGCTGATTTAGCATCTACCGTTGAACAACTTAAACAAGCAGCACCAGCAGCAAGTGCAGCAGCACAAGGTGCTACAACAGCAGCAGTCGATCGTAAAAATTCACAAGAAAGTATTGTAACCAAAGGACAAAAACTTTCAGAAGGTCAAGTGTACATGTTGTTTACAAGAGTTGACAATGTAAACACACACATGTTAGAAAACAAATTAATGTTTGAAAGTGTGTTTGATGCAGTATCGTATCAAAACAGACAAGGATTAAATGAAGGACCGTTTGACGCACTTAAAAAAATTGGCTCCGGAATTAAAAAAGGTGTTAAAGCAGTTGGCGGAGCAATCAAAGGCGCAGCTAAACAAATGACTACAAAAGTTACTGCTGAAAAATTAAGTACTGCATGGAAGAAAGCAGGCTCACCTTCAGACTCAAATGAAATATACAACCTCATTAAAGGATTAGGTGTTAATGATGATGTTATTGCAGGTACTTACAACTCAATGAAAATTACTCCTCCAGGTGGAAAGACTCCTACAAAAGCAAGTCCAGCAGATAAAAAATCTGCAAGTGCAGGAGCAAGTGCAAGTGCAGGAGCAAGTGCAGGAGCAGGAGCAAGTGCAGGAGCAGGAGCAAGTGCAACAGACAATGATAAACTAAATTATCCTACAGGCACTCCAGATAATCCAGTAAAAGCAACTGGTGGAGACTATCCAGACGAACCTGAAGACTCAGGTACAGATGCTCCAGTAGATCCTGCAGCAGATCCTGCAGCAGATGTTAATAAAGATGGAAAAATATCACCTGACGAAAAAGATCGTGCTAATTATAAATCAAACTACAATGATATTTTCCGTGCAGATCTAAAACAACTAGCAGGACAAATTAAGAAAGCTGGACCTGAAGTTGTTAAGATTGTTAAGCAAAGATTAGCAGCCTAAAAGAAAGGTAAGTTTGTTTTCTTGGTTGTTTCTAAATTGCCCTTAATTATATCACTAATAATTTCACGCTCGTCTGATGATAAGTGCATAGCCGCAGTATAATCCATTCCACGCATATACCAACAAATCTGAAGGATATCTTTTTTAAGGGCCCTTGCATCTTTATCCAAATCATTGGAGATGCTAACGATCTCTGATACGGGCAGTGTCAGGATCTGTCTGCGAAAAAATTTGCTTGGTCCATTGTGATAGGCATAGCCCATTCGTGTTTACAACTTTCGCATTTTACATTTTGATCAGGTATACTGGATTTATCTTTCATAGCAGTAACCGTATCTAATAATCCTTGAAAAATTTCTTTGTCAGCGTTGTTGATAAACTCTTGGATTTGTGCTTTATCAGTTGAAGTACCATTCGGAGTTTCAATTTTAGAAATTACATCAGCAATAGTATCAACAGTAAGTTCTGTTAATTTTTTAAAACTCTTTTGAAACCTTTCAATTTTTTCTTCATCACTCATTGATTCGTCATTAACAATATTAAATACACGTTGTTGTTCAAGTGCTTTAATATTAGTTTTTGTCATTTGCTTGTAAGTGTATGGTTGAATTGTCATTTTTAATTCACCAATATTAAATACAGGGTTCCAAACATTAGACTGCGCTTGATTTAGATACTTAGTAAGTTCAACTGTGTATTTGTTTTCTTCACTGCATTTTGGACATGTAGAAAGCATATCCATTTCATCACCGTAGGTTGCAATTCGAATAGCCATAAGTACCGCATCAACATCAGTAGTAGGCATTAACCAAGGTTGTACAATGGCAGGAATACAACTCTTAATAACAGCTACAGTACTTTCACCTGATAGTAATGCGTCTGGGGTTTTCATCATTAGTTCGTCTTTAGCTGTCATAGCCATGACTGGATAATCTCCATTTTCACTTTTATCTAACGCTCCGTCTGGATAGAAGTTGCCGTCGGACGGTAGTTTAATATAAATTTTTGGTTGTCTATAATAGCCAGCAAGTGGGTTTGCAGGCGGCTGTGTTACTGTAACTGTGGGCGCAATGCTAGATTGTTCCTCTTTTTCTACATTTGATGTAGAGTTTTGTTCTGCCATGGTTTAATCTCCGGTAAATACATTATATGTTTAAGATACTTAGTTAAAGTATTTATATGCGCAGTTAACTGGATTATAACAAATATGGCCGAAGTAAAAATTGATATACCTGGAATTGGCGAAGTTACCGCTATTAATGCTGCCTCTGAAGCTACCTTAAAAGAAATTTTAAAAGCACTAGGTGGCAAAGGTGGCGGCGGTGGCAGTGGCGGTGGCGGAAATCAAAGCCAAGCTGCTAATGTTGCAATGGCCAACTTAGGAAAGACAACAACTAAACAAACTGGCATGATGGCCAAGATGGGTGCAGGTGCTAAAGCAGTTGGTGCTGGATTTGCCAAACTAGGAGCAGGCGCATTAAATGTTGCAGGCATTATGGCAGATGTGTCAAATGCACTATCAAAAAGTTTAGCAGCATTTTCAAAATTAGATAACAGTGTTACAGGTGCAGCAGCATCTATTCCGTTTTTAGGCGGAACATTCGCAGCATCAGCTGAAGCATTAGACAAACTAGTTAAAGCAACCCAAGGCGCTTCGAGCTCTGGTGCAAGTTTTGGAGGTTCAGTTCTCGAATTAGGTAATGCAGCCGCTAGGTCAGGTATGACAATTAATGAGTACAGTAATTTTGTTAGACAAAGCGGAGAAACATT
>Ga0114998_10000249_pt1 | contig 38028 bp, 36 predicted proteins | sample ArcticOcean_MG_C_5_FD_87044 | JGI IMG/M metagenome (GOLD analysis project Ga0114998, IMG submission 87044) | Marine microbial communities from western Arctic Ocean - ArcticOcean_MG_CB4_138 | ecosystem: Environmental > Aquatic > Marine > Oceanic | place: Arctic Ocean: Canada Basin | collected... | reverse complement strand
GCTATCGGGCATCCCATTGGTGCCTCGGGCGCGCGTATCCTCAACACATTGCTTTTCGAAATGCAGCGGCGGGATGCCAAAAAGGGTCTGGCCACGCTGTGTATTGGCGGTGGGATGGGTGTCGCCATGTGCCTAGAGCGTCCGTGAGACTGTATCTTAGACTTCAACAGCGGCGCGACGCTTTTTCCAAGCGTACGCGTCGCATTCTCTCATAAAGTTGACTTGCGTGCCAATTATTGTGACATACGGTCACGCAATAATATTGCGTAATTTAATTTAAAAATGTAATACTATTGCTTTAGTGGTTATTTAATTGGACTAGGAGAATACAATGCCAAGAGTTGCACTCGTCACCGGTGGATCGCGAGGTATCGGAGCCGCAATTTCAGTCGGGTTGAAAGAAGCAGGATATCAAGTTGCGGCGTCATATGCCGGCAATGAAGCGGCAGCTGCGGAATTTAGCGCCGAGAGCGGTATTAAAACTTATAAGTGGGATGTTTCCGACTATGACGCCTGTACTGCGGGGATTGCTCAGGTTGAGGCCGATCTTGGCCCCGTTGAAATCTTGGTGAACAACGCCGGCATAACCCGTGACGCACCGTTTCACAAAATGACCCGCGATCAGTGGCAGCAAGTGATTGATACCAACCTGTCTGGTGTATTCAATATGACCCACCCGGTCTGGCCAGGCATGCGAGAACGCAAATTCGGCAGGATCATCACGATCAGTTCGATCAATGGCCAAAAGGGCCAGTTTGCACAAGTAAACTATGCAGCCTCAAAAGCGGGCGATTTGGGCATTACCAAATCACTGGCCCATGAGGGTGCGCGCATGGGCATCACCGCAAACGCCATATGTCCGGGCTATATCGGCACTGATATGGTGATGGCGCTATCTGATAAAGTCCGCGATTCGATCGTGGCGCAGATTCCAGCCGGTCGCTTGGGTACGCCTACCGAAATTGCCCGCTGTGTGGTGTTTTTGGCGTCAGATGATGCGGGATTTATCAACGGGTCCACAATTAGCGCAAACGGCGGACAGTTTTTCGTATGATAACGCCTCCAGATTGTTATGTGTAGATTGAGGCGCACCAAAAAGGCTGGCGTTACAACACACGCCTTTTTGGGACACACTCGAAACAGTCTTTGGGGCGTCTGTCTCTCGGGTCTCTGAGGCGCCTGAAGAAGACTGCCGCATTGCGCACTCACTTCCAGCACACACCACATGCGATGTTTATCAAAAACGCGGCAATACAAAACCAACCCACCTTTAGAAAGTTGGTGGTTAAGTCACTGACGTAAAAACCGCTGCGGTTTCGCAATGATCGACCGTAGAGTTTGGCGCCAGATATTTTTTAAAGGTGCCAGCAATGGCATGACAATTAAGAGTGCAAGACCGCGAAACAATTCAACGCCGATGAGCAAACATATCTCATGATGCGACGTAGCCCTGAGGCGAGCCTCGCACCTTCGACCGATCAGTCCGGCGACCTTTGTCTAAGTTGGTGGTCTGGACGCCGGTAGGCCCGTTTTAAATTTCAGCGTCTAAACGGTTAATTTCTTCCTTGAGACGCAGTTTTTGTTTCTTCAGCTCCATAATTCGCAATGTATTGCTGCTCGGGGCCTGTTGCGCGTGCTCGACCGCGCTGGAAAGGGATTTATGTTTCTTTTTCAGTTCCTGTACATGCGAACCTATGCTCATATCCATTTCTCCTCATTTGATCATGAATATAGTGCAGCATATTCAGAGACAACTGTCACGCGGCAGTGCAGAAAAATGCCACAACTCGTATGAAATCCGCAAAAATCCGCCTATAGTGGAAAATTTAGACCCTGTGCCTCACGCAGAACTGCCGATATTTCGGTGCTGTAATCGTCTGCGTCCCGCACATGAGCCACCCCACAATGCATAATCACTGGCGCATGCAACCGCAATCGCGCCCGCCCGCCTTTGCGCCCCCGGACAAGCACCAAATGGCTGTCGCGGGCCACTCTTGGCGCAAAGGGTAAAACCTGCAGGCTACCAAGATGTTGGCCCATCAACGTCAAAAGCTGCTCAAGGCGATCGGCGCGCTGGATAAAGGTCCCATGCCCCCCGGGTTCAAGCCGTTTCGCCGCCGTCTGCACCCAAACTGCAAGAGAGGTCTGTTCTCCAAGAGCTGTCTCGCGCGAGATATTTGACGCGGGCGTGCCATTTTCGCGCAAAAAATACGGCGGATTCGCCAACACATGATGATAACGCATTTGCCGGATCTCAGGTGGCAAGTGACTTAGGTCGGCCTGCACCACTTGAGCCTCAATACCATTGCCCAGCGCGTTGCGGCGGGCACAATCCGCATAGAGTGGCTGGATTTCGACACCAGTCAGAGACAGCCCCGGTACCCGACGCCCCAGACAGAGCAGTGCCGCGCCAACCCCGCATCCCAATTCCAATACCCGCTGCCCCAGCATGGCCGGCACCGACGCAGCCAATAAAACCGGATCAACCCCCGCGCGATAGCCTTGCGCTGGTTGCAGCAAGCGCAAACGCCCTCCGAGGAATGCGTCCTCTGTCAGACTAGAATCCACCTCGTGCCCCATCAGACCTCTTTTACGTCAATGTCATGTGCCTTCATCAGGATTCGAGCCGCAACAAGCTCGTCACTGCGCACCATAATCCGGCGCGGCAAAATGCCGATGGACCCTTCGAGCACACTCATATTTACGTCTAACTCAAACGGCTCTATACCTGCGTCGATCAAGATCGCCCGCACATAGGCTGTCACTGTAATGTCTGTGGTTCTGAGAAGTTCTTCCATAGACAAGTTTTAAAGCCTAGGTATCGCCTTTGTCGAGCCTTGAAACCGGAGAATGCACCACTTGCCCCAAACTGGCTCAAAACCCCAAGATCACCTCAGTGAGCATCTGTCCGTCAAAATGGCCAAGGTGAATGCTCTGATCAAAAGCCGCATGGCTTCAAAACATGCGCCACGGATTCCCGAAGTCACAGCACATCTGGTCGATTCTGGCGGCAAGCGTCTACGCCCCATGTTGACCCTCGCCGCAGCAGAACTCTGTGGATATGACGGGATTTTTGATGTCCACCTCGCTGCCACGGTTGAATTTATTCACACCGCCACATTGCTGCACGATGACGTGGTGGATGAGAGCGCCCAACGCCGGGGCCGCCCCACTGCAAACCTGCTGTGGGATAATAAATCCTCTGTTCTGGTTGGAGATTATCTCTTTGCGCGTAGTTTTCAATTGATGGTGGAAACCGGATCTATTGAGGTCTTGGACATTCTGGCAGATGCCTCAGCACAGATCGCTGAAGGGGAAGTTCTGCAACTCACTGCTGCGCAGAATCTAGCGACGGACGAGGCGACATATTTGCAGGTGGTGCGTGGCAAGACTGCAGCATTATTCGCCGCTGCCACGAAAGTAGGCGGCGTTATCGCTCAGGCCCCAAAACTACAAATTGAGGCATTATACACCTATGGCGACGCGCTCGGCGTCACCTTTCAGATTGTTGATGACCTGCTGGATTTTCAAGGCGATCCAACCGTGACCGGCAAGAACATCGGTGATGATTTTCGCGAGCGCAAATTGACCTTGCCTATGATCAAAGCCATTGAGGCAGCAGATCAGACACAGCGGGCGTTCTGGCACCGCACCATTCGCAATGGCCAACAGGAAAAAGGCGATCTTGAGCATGCAATCGCCCTGATGGCGGCGCATGGGGCTTTTGAAAGCGCTCGCAGCGACGCTCAGGCTTATGGCATGATTGCCAGATCCGCACTGCACTACATGCCAGAGCATCCACTGCGTGAAATCCTTGGTGACTTGATCGATTACGTGTTAAACCGCTTACATTAATCTTTTGGGCCCACGCCTTGCCGACAGGCACAAGGCAGCGCCTTACCCGTCGTCTTGGACCAGTTCCAACGCCGGCGCGCCCTCTTCGGACAAAACCTGATCTAGACCGACTTCCAGTTTGCGTCGGATGCGGGTGGCGTCTTTTTCTTCAGGCTTGAAAGACAATGCACGGTTCCATTGAAACTCCGCCTCCAGACGACGTCCGACAGACCAATAGACATCGCCCAAATGATCATTGACGATCGGATCGACTGGCATCAATTCGGTGGCGCGTTCCATGTGGGACACCGCTTTGGTGTATTGACCCAACCGAAACAACACCCAGCCCAAGCTGTCGACAATATAGCCACTTTGAGGTTGCAGGGCTACTGCACGCTTAATCAAGCCTAGGGCTTCTTGTAAGTTCGCTTGCTTTTCAACCAGTGAGTACCCCAGATAATTCATCACCTGTGGTTGTTCTGGGTTAAGTTTCAGCGCAGCGCGCAAATCAGCCTCGGATTCCGGCCAATGCCCCAACCGCTCATGGCTGATGCCCCGCGCATAAAGGATGAACCAAGGTGACCGGCCCACACCACCATAAAGCGATACTGCCCGGTCATAGGCCTCAACTGCACTTGCAAACAGCTGTTCCCGACGCAAAGTATCGCCCAGTGTTGAATGCACGATCGGCAGATTTGTATGGGTTCGAGCCAGTTTTTCCAGCACCTCAATGGCAGCATCAAAGTTACCACTGCGCTGCAAGGTGTCTGCCCGCCCCAATTCCGCATTGTGAAATGACGGGGCGCTGGTCGGTATTTTTGTATAATTCTGACTTGCAAGTTCGTATTGCTCAAGCTGCTCAAGCAGGCTGGCCGAAAACAGCACCGCGTCCAGATGATCGGGGCGCAGATACTCTGCAATGCGGGTATAAAATAACGTATAATCAGCTTCTGCATCTGCCGATAAGATATTTGCGATCGAATAAAAGACCTCGGCCAAACCCTCGCGCGGAGTGCGCACAATGCTAAAGTCAAGCGTCTCACCCGCTGACAAACGCTGCCGGAGATTGCTGATTTCGGGATCAACCGACGCGTCAAAATTGAGATCCAACACCGCTATTGCCTGATCATCAAGATCCAACTGGCTGAGCACTTGGATCTGAGCAATGACACCCCTGCGAGTGAGCCGAATACCCGCCTGCACAGTTTGTTCAAAAATCTCAGCCGCGCTTTCAAAATCCCCAGCATGGGCCAAAGCCAGCGCTTTGTGATAGCGCGCAAATGCCTCAACACCCTGTTTTTTTGCCACCTCATCAAACGCTTTTAAAGCATCCGACATTCTACCCTGGCCCGTGATCGCCCAAGCCACCAGCAAGCGATCGATCAACGCACCGATGCCTTTGCCCTGATCAATGCGCTGCAAGATGCTATCGTACTGGCCCTGTTCAGCACTTGTGGCGATCTGCATCATGTTGACCAATTGGCTATCAACCTGCTGTGCATCGAGCCGCTGCGCCACGGGAGATGCCGCAGCAAACTGTCCCAGCGACATATGTGCCATAATCAAATGTTCCATCAGGACCGGATTGTTTGGGTCCTGTTGCACGGCGCGAGTATAGTATTGTTCAGAAACCCTATAGTCCCGTTCCAGATCTGCTTGACGGGCCGCCAGATAGGCCCCCGAAAGAGACTTTGCCGCACCCGATATCGGGACACCCAAAGTGACACACAATAGTACTATAGCTAGATAATTTACCGGTCTCATACGCGTACACTCTGCCCCAATGTTGACGTAAACATAAATACATACCTAATGCTGTTGCCTGTATGTTTCAACAAACAGTGACACAGTTCTGTGCCAAAGGGGTTCTCTGTGGTACAAAAACCCTAATATTGACCTAAACTTACCGTTCAAAAGCGGTTTTCACCGATTCCACAAAGGGTACGCCAAGATTACAGGCTACATATTGGGATAATTAGGCCCATCGCCACCTTGAGGAGTCACCCAGGTGATATTCTCACTGGGGTCTTTTATGTCACACGTCTTACAGTGTACGCAATTTTGGAAATTGATCACAAAGCGCGGGTCTTTGTCCGTTTCATGCACCACCTCATAAACCCCAGCCGGACAATATCGCTGAGCTGGTTCGGCAAATTTCGCCAAATTCACTGAGATCGGAATGCTAGCATCGGCCAGTTTAAGATGTACGGGTTGGCTTTCTTCGTGGTTGGTCATCGCAAACGACACGTTGGTCAGACGATCAAAACTTAATTTGCCGTCGGGCTTAGGATAATCAATCGGCTGGTGCTTGCTGGCCTCTTGCGTCGATTGCGCGTCGGATTTTCCATGCTTGAGGGTGCCAAACAAACTAAAGCCAAGCAGGGTCTGAAACCACATGTCAAAGCCACCAAGCGCCAACCCACCCAGCGGTCCAAAGCGGGCATTAAGCGGGGCTACATTGCGCACTTTCTTCAGATCTTTGCCCACCGGGCCCTGCCGCAAAGCGGTGTCATAGGCCACCAACATATCACCCGACTGCCCATTTTGCAGCGCCGTATGGGCGGCTTCGGCCGCCGCAATTCCCGAATGCATCGCGTTGTGATTGCCCTTGATCCGCGGCAGATTGACCAAGCCGGCTGAACAACCCAGTAAAACTCCTCCCGGGAATGCTGACTGCGGGATCGATTGCAGCCCGCCTTTGGTCACGGCGCGGGCACCGTAAGCGATGCGCTTGCCACCTTCGAGCATTTTGGCAATTTTCGGATGATGTTTGAGCCGTTGGAATTCCATATACGGAAACAGATAGGGATTTTTATAATTCAGATCGACGATATAGCCCACATAAACCTGATTATTCTCAAGATGATAGATGAACGAGCCGCCACTGTTCTTCAACCCGAGCGGCCAGCCCATCGTATGGGTGACCTCGCCTTGATTATGATTTTCTGGCTTGACCTCCCAAATCTCTTTCATGCCAATCCCGAATTTTGGCACATCGCAATTTGCAGAGAGATTGTATTTGGCGATCACTTCCTTGGCGAGTGACCCCCGCACGCCTTCGGACAGAAAAACATATTTTCCGTGTAATTCCATACCCGGTTCATAACCGTCCCCCGGCGTACCATCCGCGTTTTTGCCAAATTCACCTGCCACCACGCCTTTGAGGGCACCGTCGTCGGCATAAATCAATTCAGAACACGCCATGCCAGGAAATATTTCAACACCCAGAGCCTCGGCCTGTTCGGCCAGCCAGCGACAGACATTGCCCATTGAAACAATATAATTACCATGGTTGTTCATCAGCGGCGGCATTATCATATTCGGCAGGCGTATTTGTCCCGCCTCGCCAAGCATATAAAAGTTGTCCTCTTTCACAGCCGTATTAATTGGCGCGCCACGTTCTTTCCAATCGGGGATCAAAGCGTTCAACCCACTAGGGTCCAGCACAGCGCCCGACAGAATATGCGCCCCAACCTCAGAGCCTTTCTCCAGCACCACAACCTCGATATCGGCTGAAAGCTGCTTGAGCCTAATTGCAGCAGACAGGCCCGCTGGCCCCGCCCCGACGATCACAACATCGTAAGCCATTGCTTCTCGTTCAATTTCGGCCATGGTCGCTCCTTATAGCGGGGTTAACAACGATCTCATCTACTGTGCATGCCTAGCGTGTCGAAACCGCCGGCGTCAACCATCAGCCTATGTTAAACCGGTCGTAAGCAACAGTCGTTTACTTATTCATCCTGATTGCGCCCATATCAAGCATCGCCTACAATGGGGTAAGGCCTTGCAAAGTGGCGCATTCCTTGGGACTATGGCTGGGGCAAAATGCGGTAGAGCGGCCCAAGAACACAAACGACCGGAACCGGATCAAATGGAAAAAAAACCTATGACGCGCAGGGGCCATACGGCGCTTGAAACCGAACTCAAACATTTGAAGGCAACCGAACGCCCAGCAATCATAAAAGCCATTGCGGAAGCCCGCGAACACGGCGACCTGTCCGAAAACGCCGAATATCATTCGGCACGTGAAAAACATAGCTTCATCGAGGGTCGGGTTAAAGAGATAGAAGGCACGTTGTCGCTGGCCGAGGTGATCGATCCAACCAGCCTGTCGGGTGCCATTAAATTTGGGGCCACCGTGCGGTTGGTCGATGAAGACACGGATGAAGAAAAAACCTGGCAGATTGTTGGCGAGAATGAGGCGAGTATTGAACAGGGATTGCTCAATATAAAATCCCCCATTGCCCGCGCCTTGATCGGTAAGGAAGAAGGCGACAGCGTCGAAGTAAAGACACCCGGCGGTGACCGATCCTACGAAGTGCTCAGCATTCAATATATCTAACCGAAAGCGTGCTATGGCCGATCCCAGTGACAACTCGCCCTCGGCGATACCGACCTTTGTGCCATCGCATGCGGGTCTTCCAAGGCCTTCGATTGCCATTCCTGCGGCCATATTAAGTGCTGTCTGGGGTGCAATATCGCTTGCAGTGATGGTGTTTGGACCCAGCACCACGGATCAGTTTTCCACATTAGATATTTTCATCGGTCTGTTGTTGGCAAGCTTGCCGATCGGGTTGATCTGGATCGGCGCGGCTCTATTACACCTGTTGCATATGACACAAGACGAGGCGCGCAGGACCGACGCTGCCTTGATAACGCTGCGGCAGGCCTATGCAGCCCTGCCAAAACAACCGCATACCGACGGTACGATCGCGCTTACAAGAAAACTAGATGAAGTCGTGCTGTCCCAACAGATGCTGGAAAACGCCTTGGCAGAGATCAAATCTGTGCAGCAGAATATGCAAGCCCCCGCACCACAGGCAGCCCCCCCCAGCCAACGTATCCAGCCCACTCAACCCAACCGAAAAACACCCACAGAAACGTCACACGATCAAGGCAATTTGGGTTTAGAGGGCCTCAGTACAGAGGCCACGGGATCACTGGCGCATCACGATTATATTCGCGCTTTGAACTTTCCTGAAAACAGTGAAGATGCCGAGGGCTTTGCCGCACTTCAGCGCGTCCTAAAAGATCGCAATTCAGCACAGCTCGTACAATCTTCACAGGATATACTGACACTGTTAAGCCAAGACGGTATCTATATGGACGACCTGCGCCCCGACATGGCGCGCCCCGAGGTATGGCGTCGCTTTGCCGCAGGCGAACGCGGTCGCACAATCGCCGCTTTGGGTGGTGTACGCGACCGAGGGGCCCTTGCAAGAGCCACTTTGAGACTAAAACAAGATCCAATTTTTCGAGATTCGGCACATCATTTTCTGCGCCTTTTTGATAAGAACTTCCTGACATTTGAACAAACCGCCAGCGATATTGAAATATCAGCCTTGTCAAACACGAGGACGGCCCGCGCGTTTATGCTGCTGGGTCGGGTGGCCGGCACGTTCGATTAACCGAGCCAACGGGCATTAAAACTGCACCGTTGGCAGACCTTTATAGCGCGGCACCGGCAATTTCGTTCAACCCGTGCATGACGCGTTATACCCCCTTTATTCATCCGAAGTGGCTTCAACCCTGCCAGTAGCAGTCCAAGTTCACTTCAAAATATCTGTGACAAAAAAAAGGCGACACCCGAAGGTGCCGCCAGAGCATTGAATCAATCTGGGAGGAAAGATATTCAATAAAGGGTTCGGGAGAAGGTGAACCCTGTGGGATTAAGTTCGCATATTATGGCGTGACGCAGAAGCCTTTAATCTGCAATGCTGCTATGCGGCATGCGCATGGTTCTTTCCGTTATTGGATGACCAGACTTTAGTGAAATTGGATGATCTAAATGCAAACACTATAAATTTTGCCGCAAAAGCGCTAAGATTGAAAACATTCATAGTAAAAAGTGTTTGCAAGTAAATATTGATATATAAATCACATGGAGGCGCCATTCACATGAGAAACAGCGGGTCGACCCGTCCATCAGACCGGTCTAAAGCCAAAAAAACAGTAGCCAAAAACCCCCGTAAAAATTCCAACCTCTCCGAGTCTGTTCAACAAGATCCCAATAAGGAACAGCACGCCAAAGATCTTCACGATCATTATGAAGCCTTGCTTCGCATGATGGGGCGGATCAGCCCAAAGACCTGACGCACTCATTGGCTTTGCAAAATCAGACTTAGCCAAGGATGACAGAACAGGAAAGCAGGCTCAATAAAACCTCAATCAGGGTGCAGATAAAATCTGGATCCGTCAAGACTGCACCAATGACAAATATCCTAAGCGTTTGCCAAAAAACTTTTGATGTGACACCTAAATCCAGACCAACTAAATTTTAAATTCGATTATAACGACCACTATGCTCACCCAAAGCAAAGCGACCAAAATACACCGTTTGTTAGGTTAAGGCCTGATCTTATCCTGACAGATAACGCGCAGTCTCAGATCAGATTTACAATGACACAAAGCCCTACTTTCTGGCAACATACTTAAATAATGAGTGGGTGCACAAAGGATGGTGTGAAAAAATCGGCACCAAAAAGAGCTATATTAAAGAGATCAACGCAAGAGCAACTGAACAGGATGCAATCGCAGTTGGGCTACGCCCAGCTGAAAAAAATATGATCAAAGAGTATAATTCTCACATCCCAAAACTGCCAAACGGCAGATAACGCACCAAATCACCGGGGCGGATATGACGAGCCGCACTGTCCAATTCGACCAGACCCTCGGCCCAACTCAATCCGCTGATCCGCCCCGACCCCTCAGAGGCAAAGGCTTCTACCCGGCCATCTCGCACCCGCGCCCGCAGATATTCGTGGCGTCCCGGTTTCTTTTGCTTTTCAAAGCCCGCCGGCAGCGCATAGCCCTGCGGATCAATCCAGCCCTGACCAGACAGCGCCGCCATCGCGGGGCGCGCAAACACCAGCGCACAAACCAGTGCCGCCACCGGATTTCCTGGCAGGCCAAACACTGGCACGCCCTGCCACATCGCAAGCGCCAACGGTCGCCCCGGCTTCAATGCGATCCGCCACATCTGCAGCGCTCCAGTCGCGCGCAAAAGCGCCGAAACATGATCCTCGTCACCCGCCGACGCCCCGCCAGATGTTAAAATGACATCGGCCCGCGCCGCGCCTTCATCAAATACTGCACGCAGCGCGTTGCGATCGTCGCCGACGCGGCCCAAATCCACTGGCTCAAACCCCCAACGCGTTGCCAGCGACAACAACATCGGCCGATTGGCATCGAAAATTTGCCCGGACCCGGCGTCTTGGCCCACCTCGCGCAACTCATCACCAGTGGACAGAACCGCCACCCGCAACCGCGCACGCACTGGCACCTGAGCACAGCCCACCGCGCTTAACAGGGCCAGATCTGCCGGTGTCAGCAAGCGCCCCGCCGGCAAAGCCTCAGAACCCTTCACAATATCTTCGCCTGCCTGCCGAGTATTGGCCCCGCGCTTTAGGGGCCCACGAAACGCAATTTGCGTTGCACTTGCGGTGACATCTTCGTCCAAAACCACCGTATCAACCCCGTCGGGCAGCGCAGCTCCGGTCAGCACCCGCACCGCATGACCCGCAGGCACTTTTGCCGCAAAGGGAACACCTGCTGCAGAACGCCCGGCCACCAGGGGTAAAACCTGCGTCCCTGCAGCCCCACCCGCATAAGCAAAGCCATAGCCATCTACGGCTGTATTCGCCTCGGGGGGGTTGGACCGCAGCGCAGATACTGGGTTGGCCAAAATACGCCCCTGCGCCTGTGCCGTCTGGCATTCTACCGTGGCCTTGACCACCTGCATGCGGTCACGCAACAGGGACAACGCGGTCTCGACAGGCGTCCAATCAACCCCAGCTGGCAGCGCAAAACAGTCATTGCGCAGCGGTGGAGGCTGCAACCGCAAGGCCGCCGCCTCAAGATCGGTCTCAAACCCCTGTCCGAGAATCCAGCCTTCTTCATCGGTCTCAGCCGCAATCATCTGTTGTAGTATATCCGGCGCCACTTGCGACAGCGCCACAGCCAACAAGCGCACTTGATAGGCGTCGCGAATACCGCCGTCTGTTTGCGCCTGCCGCACCGCACCGGCAATCAGTGAGGGCCAAATTTCGGCCAGAACAACTGCGGCGTCTGAGCCTTTAGAAATTTCAAACGGCCATACCGCCAGATCAGTTGCAAAGCGCCGCCGCAACCGCGACAGCACCGGCAGACCCATCAGGACCTGTGAACCTACGGCGCCAGCACCGGCCAGCTGCCAACAGGTAAAGCTGCCCTTGGCGAGGCTCTCAACCCGGCGCTTTTCCGAAAATGGCGCGGCGCTATAGTCTTGCTTGGTACGACCAAGACCAGCGATATCACGGCCCAGCGCATTGCCCCAAAACGGGCCTTTCCCCCCCAGTGACAGATTGATCTCAGCTGCCAGATCAAAGCGGTTATTGGTGGTTTTCTCATCCGTGATCCGGGCCTCCAGCCATGCCCAAAGTGCCAGCGGATCGGCCTGACCAGTCAGCGCTTTGGCAAACCCGCGCGGATAGGCAAAGGGAAAATCAAACCCAACCAGCAATCGCCGTCCCGCTGCCTTTTCTTGCTCAATCAGCGCCACCAGTGCTGCCTCGGCAACTGCCCGGTTGCGCAAGTAAAGCGGCTCCTCGGCCTCTCCATTGCGCACAACCCCCAGCCAGATCGCATCTTTGCGCGGCTTTGGACCGGTGTCATTGCCCCCCGACCAATCGACCACCGCGATCGTGTCGAACTGGGTCACAAGCCAACCTCACGCAAAACAAAATCCGCCAGCGCAGTGGTGTCATCGAGGTCAAACACCGGCCGCTCAAGCGTCAACGGCACATCGCTGGCGACCGCCCGAATGGTATCATCACCGGGCGCAATCAACGGCTGACCGGTCGCAGAACGATGCGCCTCGATCTTGGGGTGACGGTCGCGCTTGTAGCCCTCAATCAACACCAGATCGACCGACGACAACCGGGTGAGCAAATGCGCAAGATCGGGCTCTTCTTGATCGCGCAATTCCCGCATTAGAGCGATGCGATTTTTTGACGCCAGCAGCACTTCTTGGGCACCGGCAACGCGGTGCCTGTGACTGTCTTTGCCCGGATGATCAACGTCAAAGCTGTGATGGGCATGCTTGATAGTAGACACCGAAAAGCCACGGCTTGTGATCTCGGCCACCAGCCGTTCCATCAGGCCGGTTTTGCCAGCATTTTTCCAACCTGTAACACCGTAAATTTTCATGGAATATCCTTTAAAAGATCGGCAGCCTGCGCCAGATCTTCGGGGGTGTTGACGTTAAAGAACGGATCGACCCCATAGCCAGAGAACAGCGCCTCGCGCCCATTGTGACGCCGTGTCCACATCACTACCTTACGCAGACCGTCACCCAGCGCGGCCCGCAAATCTTCACGCAGCGCCACAGGCCAAAGGCCAAAAGTAGGGTGACGCACCTGACCACGCGCGGCGTCGGGTGTCGCGGCCAAAACCAGTGGATGCTCCATTCCGGCAGAGGCCTCTATGAGGCGCGCCACCAAATCCGTTGGGAAAAACGGTGTGTCGGCAGCGGCGGTAACGATGCGGTCTACACCTTGGTCTGCGGCCCAGTCGAGCCCCGCCAAAACCCCCGCAAGTGGGCCGGGATAATCGGCGATACTGTCGGCAATCACCGGCAAACCAAGATCGGCGAACCGCGCGAGATCACCATTGGCATTCAGCGCCATTCCCGCCACCTGCGGGGCAAGACGCCCGCTGACCCGGGCCAACAAGCTTTGATCGTGCAACTTCAACAGCCCCTTATCGCCACCGCCCATGCGTCGCGCCAATCCACCGGCCAAGATAACCCCCAGCGGCGCGGTCATGCGCGACCTCCCTTGCGCCGCGACCGTTGGCTTTCCTCATCCACCAAAGCCGGGTCTGCATCGCGCAGCAACCGTTCATCCCCCGACAGGCACACGAACCGCTTGCCACGCATGCGCCCAATCAAAGTCAGCCCGACCTGCTGGGCAATCTCGACCCCCCATGCGGTAAACCCCGACCGTGACGCCAGCACCGGAATACCCATCATCGCAGTTTTGATCACCATCTCCGAGGTCAAGCGACCCGTGGTATACAGGATCTTGTCAGCAGCAGAAATCTGTTCGCTTAACATCCAACCGGCAATTTTGTCGACCGCGTTGTGCCGACCGACATCTTCCATATAAACCAACGGCCGGTCCTCACGACATAGCACTGTGCCGTGTATCGCCCCAACGTCCAGATACAGGCTGGGCGTTCGGTTAATTTTAGCAGCCAGCGCGTACAGCCATGACGTCTTAACCGGGCTGGCTGGCAGATGCACCTCTTCCAAACCCTCCATCATATCGCCAAAAACCGTCCCCACGGCACAGCCGCTGGTGCGGGTTTTCTTTTTCAACTTGTCTTCAAAACTGGTTTGGGTTGCGGTACGCACCACCACAGTTTCGAGTTCTTCGTCATAGGATATGCCTGTAACATCCGCATCATCTGGCAACATGCCTTGATTGCGCAAAAACCCCAGCGCCAGATATTCGGGGTAATCCCCAATTGTCATCGCCGTGACAATTTCCTGTGCGTTGAGAAAAATCGTTAATGGGCGTTCTTCGACCACTGACAGCACACTTTTTTTGCCATCTTGATCAATACCGTCCACCGCGCGGCTCAACCCGCGGCGGGACAGATCTGGTGCAATCAAGTACTCGCTCAGGTTATCTTGGGTTGCCACCGAATTTATCCTCTCATGCGCCGTATTGGCAACCAAGGATGAAACCAAAGCGCCCCTGAGTGCAACCATGAATCTCAAAAACGATGGTTGCGGGGCGAAACTGTTGCGACAGACAAACGCGTCAGCGCTCATAGCTCACCACAGTGAATAGAGTTGGTTAAGGAGTGTATGCCCGCAAGGCCTTGGCCTTATCGGCCTCGTCATATTCATGCAAGGTGACTTCTGTCACGCCCTCAAGCCGACCAAAGGCGTCTTTTAAACGGTTTGGGAACCAGACAACCGGCAGATGGTCAAATCCCGGCAGCGACGCCAAAAGTCGCGAGGTCCGCAAGCTGCATTGCGCGGCGTAAACCGCACCGTGTGCAAGCGCCTTTTGCAAAGCAAGTTCTGCCACATTGGGCGGCACCTCAAGCGTCTGGATCACAACATGATGGGTTTTGCGCGCATGGGCACGCACATAGAAATCCTCGATAGCCGGCGTCACCCCAAACAGCACATCGCCTTTTTCCGGCAGGCGCGCGTGTCGCACAGTGCCAGCCGGGTCAAAAATAATCCGCTGCGAGGCATTGATCATCACGCTAGTATGCGCCCCGGTGCCCGAGCCGTTTTTGACCATCGTGATCAAACTCAGCGACGCTGGTCCAGAATGATGGTAGGCGGCATTCGCAAGCGCCGCATCAGACATTTTAGAAATATTTTGGCTGCAGCCTGCGAAAACATTCTGCAAAAAAATAATAAATATAATCAGCCGCAAAATCGTACCTTAAAATAGGCTTTGGTTTATCCGTTTACGATCGCAATAAAAATCAACAACCCGATTGATGCGATCGAGACGCGAGTCATTGCCTTAAGCATGCCATCAAAAGTTTTCTCTTGAACTTCAATGTCCATTTCGCCGTGCTTGTGTTCAGTCATCGGATACTGCCTTTTTGATATCGTAGTTTGCGTTTAGCGGATTTTTCAAACCCTGTCACCCCGACATCAGCGCGCAGGCAGCGCCGAATGAAACAAACTGCCGAAACACTTTATTACAGCGCCAGATTGGGTCCAATTTTACATAAGTCGCCGATACACATAAGCCCCATCTTCGCGGATTTCACGGCTCAGATGGCCCTGTTGATAAAGGTGGCTCAGATGGGCATATGATTCGACCAGAGCCAGACCATATTCTCCATCACCGATCCTGCGCTTGAACAGCGCCGTAAAACACTCAGTCGCAGTTTTTGGCTGCGCCAACGCAACGCTCAAACGGGCCAATGCGCCGTGGTGATTGTCGATCAGCTGGCGCATCCGCAATGGCAAACCGGTAAAAGGCATTTTATGCCCACCCAACACCACATGCGCCTCTTTGGCCAAGCCTGCCAACCGGTTACAGGCTTCAAGCCAATCGCCAACAGGGTCGGCCTCCGGCTCTGTGGCATAGACGCCAATATTGGGGCTGATCGACGACAGGACCTGATCACCCGCCAGAACCAAATCGTCACTTTGGCTCCATAGGGTGGCATGCTCAGGCGCGTGACCGTTGCCGATATGCACAACCCAATCACGACCGGCCAGATGCAGCACATCATCTTGCTTTATACGTTGAAAACCCAGCGGAATGGGCCAGACCACATCGGCAAAATTAAACGGGCGTTCGGAAGCGCGTTTGGCAAAAACCTCAGGGTCCATACCGGCACGGCGCCAAAAGCGCAGGGTTTCAGGCGCCGGATACGGCTGGACATCCAAACACAGCATACGCGCCATCAACCAAGCCGTGCGTGTGGCAAGCAATGTGGCCCCAGTGCGGTCTTGCAACCAACCCGCCAACCCCACATGGTCGGGATGATGATGGGTAATCAGCACCCTCCGAACAGGACGCCCTGCTAAAGGCCCAACCAACAGCTTTTCCCAAATTGCACGGCTGCGTTTGCTGTTGAACCCGGTATCGACGATCGTCCAGCCATCCTCATCAGCCAGCGCATAGATATTGACGTGATCCAGCACCATCGGCAATGGCATGCGAAACCATAAGACGCCCTCGGCAACTTCTATCGCTACACCCTCTGCCGGCGGCTCTGCCCATGGATAGCGCAGACCATTTTTGCCAACGCCCATCAGGCGGCAAATCCGTCAACACTCAGCGCATAAAGATCTTCGGCACCGGCGCGGGCATGGATCAACAGCCCTGTATGCTCGGGCAACAGACGCAAGATATAGAAACGCGCCAGCGCCATTCTGGTGCCCGGGGTCAGTTCAGCAGCGGCAGCCTTAAGATGATAATAGCCCCCCAAGACACGGGCAAATGCTCTAAGATAAGGTACTGCGCCGGCAAACCGGTCATTCAGGTCACTTTGACCAACCAACCATTCGGTAGTTTCGCGCAGCGTTTCCGTAGCCTGCCAAACCGGCCCTGCCAGATCGGGAATCTGCTCTCTTGTCGCCTCGGCAAAGGCTTCGATATCATCCAGCAACCGCCCTGCGGCCTCGCCACCATCCATAAGTTTGCGCGCCACCAGATCCATCGCCTGAATGCCGTTGGTGCCCTCATAGATCGCGGTCACCCGCACATCGCGGCTGTATTGGGCCGCACCGGTCTCCTCGATAAAGCCCATGCCACCGTGTAATTGCACCCCTGCTTCGGCGACCCCAATCCCGGTGTCAGTACCAAAGGCCTTGGCGATCGGTGTTAAAAATGCAGCCCGCGCCGACCAGCGCGGATCACCGGTTGCGGTGCTCATATCGATCGCCGCCCCGCAGTCGAGCGCAATGGCACGCGCGGCAAAAATATCAGCCTTCATCGTCATCAGCATACGCCGCACATCGGCGTGATCAAGAATAGTACCTGTGCCTTGCGCAACCGGTGCCTTGCCCTGTTTACGCTGTGATGCAAACCGCAGCGCGTGCTGATAGGCGCCTTCGGCCACGCCTATTCCCTGCCCGCCAACACCCAGTCTGGCGTTGTTCATCATGGTGAACATCGCTTTCATACCGGCGTGTTCCCCCCCGACAAGCCACCCCGTCGCCCCCTCGTATTGCATCACGCAAGTCGGACTGCCATGCAGGCCCATTTTATGTTCCAATCCCACCACTTTCAGCTGGTTCGCAATACCCGGGTTACCCGACGCGTCCGGCAGAAATTTCGGCACAAGAAACAGACTGATGCCCTTGGTGCCAGGCACACTGTTGGGCAGACGCGCCAACACCAGATGACAGATATTTTCAACCACATCGCTGTCGCCCCAACTGATATAAATTTTCTGGCCGGTGATGGCATAGCTGCCATCGCCATTCGGTACAGCCTTCGAACTCAGGGCGCCCACATCGCTACCGGCCTGCGGTTCGGTCAGGTTCATCGTGCCACACCATGCACCGCTGATCAGCTTGGGCAGGTACAGTCGCTTGATCTCGTCGCTGGCATGATGCTCCAGCGCTTCGATTTGGCCCTGCGTCATCAACGGGCACAGTTGCAGCGACAGACACGCAGCGCTCATCATTTCGTTAACCGCCGTGGTCACGGCCATCGGCAACCCCATCCCGCCGTATTCGGGGCTGGCCGCAATGGATACCCAACCGCCCTCAGCAATGGCGCGGTAGCCCTCTACATAGCCCGGCGAACAGCGCACCACACCGTTTTCCAAAACCGCCGGATGCTCGTCACCGGCCCGTTGTAGCGGTGCCATCACCTCTTCGCACATCCGTCCGGCTTCGATCAGGATCGCCGTGGTCACATCCCGCGTCGCCTCGCCAAAGCGCTCAGTGGCGGAAACTTGATCTAGCCCGACCACATGATCAAACAAAAACTGATACTCAGTGACAGGTGCGCGATAACTCATAAGAAGCTCCTTAACGGCAATACACTGCAACAGCAAAAGTTCTGACCCTGGCCCGGATTGCGATCCGACCCATGACAAGGGCTTGGCAGGGCTTTGCGGTATCTGTATGACATAGCGGCACCGCAACGCCTAGGCAAACCGGTAGCGCCTTTACAGATTACGCTGCGTCATCGGAGAGACATTATGCAAACGGCACAACTGCCCGCCACCCCGCACGGAGTGGCTGCCGCAAGCAGGGTCTTGGCCAAAGGCGGGTTGCTCGCCTTCCCAACCGAAACCGTTTATGGACTGGGGGCTGACGCCCGCAACGATCACGCTGTAGCGCGCATTTTTGCCGCCAAGGGACGGCCCAGCTTTAACCCGCTGATTGTGCATGTCGCCTCGATCAGTGCCGCACAAGCACTGGTGGTGTGGACCGCGGTCGCCACAAAGTTGGCAGCCCAATTCTGGCCGGGCCCAATGACACTGGTGCTACCGCTGAAGCCTGACAACGGCTTGTCAGCGCTGGTCACCGCAAATCTGCCAAGCCTCGCGATCCGCATCCCCGCCAACCCGCTCGCGCGGGACCTGCTGGACCAGTTTGGCGGACCAGTTGCCGCCCCCTCGGCCAACCCCTCAGGTCGTATCAGCCCCACTACCGCGCGTCACGTAATACGCGGTCTCGACGGGCAGATTGACGCTGTGATCGATGGCGGCGACTGCGCGGTGGGTTTGGAATCAACCATCATCGGACTTGAGAAAACCCCAACCTTGCTGCGCCCTGGCGGGCTTGCCAGCGGGCCGATCGAGGCCTGTCTGGGACAACCGTTAACGCACCATCACATCAGCGATACACTGAATGCGCCTGGGCAAATGAGATCACATTACGCCCCCACCGCGCGCTTGCGCCTGAACGCCACAAGCGCACGATCGGGTGAAGTTTTGTTGGGCTTTGGGGATGTACCCGCCGACTTAAACCTATCGGCCAGCCGTGATTTGGTCGAGGCAGCGGCAAATTTGTTTCGCCATCTGCATACGCTGGATACACGGGCATCGGAAGTCATCGCCGTCAGTCCAATACCCAAAACGGGTTTGGGATTGGCCATCAACGACCGCTTGCAACGCGCCGCAGCGCCAAGGCCTGAAAGCGAAGCGGCGCTATAACGCAGCTATCAACCGCAAACAAAGGGTCACGCCCTCCCGGCCGTGGCCGACAGCGCCACAGCATCCACCCCCATACGCCGCAGCGAATCCGGCCATATTTCATCAGCAGGGTTTTCAAAAATAAGCGCGTGGCTGGCTTCGCCGGTCAACCAGCCGTTCTGGCTGATCTCTTGCTCAAGCTGACCCGGCCCCCAGCCAGCATAACCCAAAACCATCATCGCCAAGGCCGGGCCCTTTCCGACCGAGATGTCTTCTAAAATATCCTGTGTTGCAGTCATCGCAAAGGTTGGGCTGACCTCAAGCGTTGAGATATCCGAGACATAGTCCCGCGAATGCAGCACAAACCCCCTGCCATGCTCAACCGGACCGCCAAAGTAAACCGGCATATCCGGCGTTTCATCACTGGTCTCAATCGACATTTGCTCAAGTAAATCGCCAAAGCGCAAACCACGGTTGGGTTTATTGACGATCAGCCCCATAGCACCCTTGTCAGAATGCGAGCACATATATATCACGCTCCGGTCAAACCGAGGATCACCCATCCCGGGCATGGCAATTAGGACTTGGCCGGTAAAATCAACCGTCGTTTCGGGCGATTGCATTTTTCACACCTTTAAACTTTCTGTATTGTGATCATGACCCGCGACGCAGTGCGACGCAAGCCCGAGTATGCCAAACCACCCGAGGATAACCTGATCGACAGAATGTGATTTGGCTTTTGGGACAAAATCGTCGCATAAGACAGCATGACCCTAAAAAAACTTTCCCTCGGCCTGTTGATTTGTCTGATGCCTTTTGGCGCCGCATTGGCGCAAAATGCATCAGACATCATCTCGGTCCACATCCTGACCGGCGCAAGGATCACACCCGAGCAACACATCTCAGCGCTGCACCTAAAGCTGAAACCCGGCTGGAAAACTTATTGGCGTGCGTCGGGAGAGGCTGGCATTCCACCCGGGTTCAATTGGGAAGGGTCCAAAAATATCAGGACGGTGGATGTTCTCTGGCCACGGCCAATTGTGTTTCATCAATACGGGATGCGCTCAATTGGATATAAAAACGAGATTATTCTGCCGCTTGCTATCCAGCCCAGCACACCCGGTGGCAAGATCGATTTAAAGGGCCAGATCAGTCTGGGTATCTGTCAGGACATCTGTATCCCCCACACTGTCAAGTTTAGTACCACCCTGCAGGCCAATCAAACCGTGCTGGACCCAAAAATAAAAAACGCCCTGCGCCAGCTGCCCAAAACCGCCCGAACGGCCGGACTGCGTGCGCGGCGCTGCACATTTTTACCGGCGCAGAGCGGACTAATGCTTAAGGTCACCCTCGACATGCCGTCAACCGGTGCCCCAGAACACGCCGTTATAGAAACCAACAATCCATTTGTATGGGCGGATCCGCCCACAGTCTCACGGGCCGGCAATATCCTTTCGCTGAAAACACTGCTGACACATAGCGCTGGACAACCATTTTCTGTGACACGCGACAGCGTCAGAATAACCGTTTTAGGCAGCGATGGTGCCGTGGACATCAATGGTTGCAACAACGGCTAGCCCTGCGCGATACGCGATCGCCGCAACGCCATAAACAAACCCGAAAGCAAATAGATAACCACCATAATAATCGCCAAACCAACGATAAAGGTTAATAAAGCTAAAGGCTTGACCGGAATTTGCTCCAGCCCCGGCAAAGCCACCAGCAGATGGCCATACGCAACAGTCCATCCCAGTGTCGCCACCAGCCATGCCAGCACCATCAGCCCTAGAAGCACAAACCCAAAACGCACCGCCATCAGCCGGAAAGATAAAGCCCTTGACAGGGCTGTGAATTGCCGACCGATATCATTTTGCGCCGCAATCAGCGACGGCACCACCAGCAACACCAGCACCATGCCAAAGCCCAGCCCATAGACCAGCGTAATCACTGTCGGCTTTAGAAATTGCGCCTGCTGCGAGGTTTCATGCAAAAGCGGCAGCAACCCCAAGACCGTGGTCAACGTGGTCAGCATAACGGGACGAAGGCGATCTGCCGTGCCGTCAATAATCGATGGCACAAGCCCACGGGTGCGGGCGTGTTCGTCGATTGTGGTCACCAATACAATAGAATCATTGATGATAATCCCGGTCATACCAAGCAGGCCAACCACGCTGAACATCGACAACGGCACATCCCAAACATAATGGCCATAGATTGTCCCTACCAGACCAAACGGGATCACCGACATGACCACCAAGGGCCGGGTCCAGCTGGCAAACACCCAAGCCAGAACCAGATAAATCCCTGTCAGGCACAGGATCAAACCGGCACGGGCATCACTGAGAAAACTGTTTTCTTGCTCCGACAGACCTGCAAGTTGCCATTCAACCTGGCGCTCTGCCGCGATTTTGGGCAGGATTTCCGCCTGCAAAGTGGTTTCAATTTCAGCGGCGCGCGCCGGATCGTCTTCAGATATATCACCCGTAACCGAAATCAATCGAATGCCGTTTTCACGGCGCACTGTGGAAAATCCGGTGCGTTGCTGAACGCTGACAATATCAGCCAGTGGCACATAGGCCGCCGCCGGGGTGCGCAACTGCATCCGCTCCAGAAAATCAGCCGTCAGCTCACCCGAGGGCAGTTCGACCCGAATCGTAGCGCTGCGTGGCCCGTCAGGATAGCTCGCCGCCTCAATCCCATTGAGCCGGTGACGCAGCACCCGCCCCAAGCCATCGATTGTAAAGCCCAGCGCCTGCCCCTGCGGGGTCAACTCAAGGATCAATTCCTGCTTGTCATAGGCAAGATTATCTTCGACCGCAGAGACCTCAGAATATTGCGCCAGCGCCGTTTTAAGATCCTCGGCTGCGGCTTTCAATACCTCGGCAGAGGCGCCAAAAAACTGCACATCCAACGCGTCCCCTCCCGGGCCTGACCGCCAGCCCCGAAATGAGACTGTCTCGAGCAGTGGATGCCTGCGCACCGCGTCTTGCAACTCACCCACAAACGCAAAACTGGAATACGGGCGCAGATCGGCATCAATCAACTCGATCGATATGCCCCCCAAGTGATCGGGATCCTTGGCGTCGCTCCCAGCCAGGCCACGACCGGCAGTACCGCCAATCTCAGAGATGACAAATTCAATCGGATTGCGACCGTGGCGTTTTTCATAATCGGCGGCCAATTCCGTCGTGGCACGCTGCATTTCACGCATCATCGCCAGCGTATCCTCACGCGTCGCGCCTTGAATCATCGCAAAGTTTCCAGTCACCGAAGAGCGTTCCGGCGCGTTAAAGAACCGCCATTTGACATCCCCGCGCACAAACAGCGCGATCTGACTGGCCAATACTGCAACCACCAACGCCAGCACCACATAGCGTGCGTCAACCACCCACGACATAAACCGGCGAAACAGCCTGTCACGCACCCAGACAAATCCCAGATTGACCTGTCGGCTTGGATAATCATACCAATGATCCTTGACGCTGTGGGCCACCGCATGCGCCATGTGATGGGGCAGGATCAGAAAACACTCGACCAACGAAGCCGCCAGCACCGCGATAACAGTCAGCGGGATATCGGCAATCAAATCACCAAACCGGCCCCCAATCGCCGTCAGACCAAAAAATGCAATGATTGTCGTAAGAGTTGCGGCAAAAACTGGAAGTGCCATCCGGCGGGCGGCATTTTCCGCCGCCTCGACAGGGCCCTCGCCACGACGAGCACGCCAGTCAGCATGTTCGCCCACCACAATCGCATCATCGACAACGATCCCCAGCGTGATAATTAATGCAAACAGCGACACCATATTGATCGTAATGCCCGACAGATACATCAGCGCGATCGCCGCCATCATCGCAGTCGGTATACCGGCTGCAACCCAAAACGCGGTGCGGGCGTTTAAAAATAGAAACAACAAGCCCACCACCAACGCCAAACCGGTTAACCCGTTCTCTAGCAGAATATTAAGCCGGCCAGAAATTGCTGCGGCCCGTGTTCTGATCAAAGTCACCTCAACCGCCGCGGGCAGTGTCAATTGCAAGTCTTTTGCGACCCGCTCGACCACGCGCTGAATGCCAATGGCGTCCCCTCGGTCAGAGCGGTCTATACGCACCGACATCGCCGGCCGTTCACCAACAAAATAACTGCGCTTACGATCAATCCCATCAACGCCCACTCGGGCGACATCCCCTACCGTCAGGCTTGATCCATCCGGGTTGGAACGTAGCACAATGGCGCGTATCTGCGCCGCCGAACGTTTGGCAATCCCGGTTCGAACCCGGGTGTTTGAGCCCGTGACATCGCCGGCGGGATCGACGTCGACCTCTTCCGCAATTGCCTGCGCAATCTGCTGCATAGAAATTTTATAGGCCCGCAAGTTGGCGCTCGGCACTTCGATCACCGTCTCAGGGGCGGCCAGCCCGCGGATCGTGCTCCGGGTGGCCCCTGCATTATAAAGACGCGTAACCAATTCGTCAGTAAAGCGTCCAAGCTGTTCAATCCCCACCGGCCCGCTGATCACCACATCGGTCACTCGATCACGCCAAACCGCACGGCGCACAATCGGTGTATCTGCCTCATCGGGCAGGGTCGTGACCGTCTCGATGGCGGTTTGCACGTCATCTGTGGCCCGCGCCATATCCCAGTTGGGTTCGAACTCCAGCTTGACCCGTGCCGAGCCCTCACGCGACGTGCTCTCGGTGCTTTCCACGCCCTCAACCGCCAACAAAACAGGTTCCAACACCTGAACAATCGCCCTGTCAACATCCTCGGCACCGGCGCCGTCCCATACCACATAAACCGACACCGATTCCAAAACGACATCGGGGAAAAACTGCGCCCTCATGCGGGGTAAGGCCATTAAACCCGCAACAATCAGCACCACCAACAGCAAGTTGGCCAGCGTTTTGTGGCGGATAAAATACGACAGAAGCCCGGTCGCACTAGAGGAAAGGTGGCGCATCGCTAACCGCCCATCCTGCTTTCAATCCGCTCGACCATCTGGACGGGGACTTTGGGTTTTTCAAGCTGGCCAAGAATGCGTTGTTTAGCCGCCGCTGGCATGCGTTTGTTCGCAGTCACAAACGCCACCAGCTTGGCCTTGCGCTCGGCGGTTAGCTCCACCATATCCGGGGCTTTGGGCGCTTTGTCATCGGTTGCGCGCAACGGCCGCACTTTGATCCCCGCACCCAGTAGAGGTGATCGTTCAGCCACAATTTCTGCACCGTTCAAATCCGGCGCCCGGACCAAAATGTCATCGCCTTGCCGACGCAACAATTTTGCAGGCCGCGCCAGCAAGCGGTCCTCTTCCCCCAAAATCAAAACCTCTCCGGCTGCATCCAGTGCCGAGGACGGCAAGCGGATCACATAGTTCAGAGGTGGTTCGGTAACCTCAACGGTCACAAAATCACCAGGTTTTAAACCGACCGGTTGATTAATTTGCGCAAAAATCAGCCTTCCGGTCTGGCCTTCGCCGACCGCAGCGCTGTCGCGGCTCAACTGCCCCGACGATACGAGGTCGGTACCAAACACATTCAACGTCACCTTAACTGGGGCCTGTCGCAGCACGCCGCTGTCGTCCAATAGACGCGCATATTGCGCCGTTGAAATCCGAAATGCCACTTCCAGCGCCGCCGGATCGATCAACTTTGCCAGCCGTTCGTTGAGAGAAACCAACCCACCCTCTACCAGATTGACGCCACTCAACATGCCGTCAAAGCCCGCAACAATGCGGGTGTCAGCCAATCGACGCTTAGCCTCATCACGAGAAATCTGCGCCCGCGCCAGACGGGTTGCGGCCTGATCGATGCGGGCTTCTGCCTGCGCAAGACCCTGCCGTTTTGCCAGTACCGACTGGCGCGCCACTGAGGCGGCAAGCTCTGCAGTTTCAACAGCGGCTACCGTGCCAACACCCCGCGCCCGCAGATCGCTCTGTCGCTGCAGCACCCTGTTGCGCAACGCAACCTGTTCGCGTGCCGCGACAACCTCGTCGTTGGCCAAAAGAACGGCCGCAACTGCCTCGCGCTGTTCGGCTTCGGCATCCCTGAGGTCGGTTTCAATCCGCGCCAGAGCATCTTGAGTATTGGCAGGATCGATCAATGCCAAAAGTTGCCCCTGCGCGACCTGCCCACCCTCTACAAAGTTTTCAGAAAGCTCAACGACTTGCCCTGAAAGCGCCGCGCGTATTTCCAATGTGCGGCGACTTTTGACGTCGCCAAACGCCGTCAAAACCGGACGCACCGTCCCGGGACTTGCAGTAATGACATTCACCGCAAAGACCCGCTCGCGGCTCTGTGAGGGACGGTCGGCGCGCGCAGCCTTTTCGTCCAGCGCGGTTTTTATCAAATCGCCTGCATAGAGTAAAACAGCGATCGCCACAGAACATAAAAACAGGCCCGTCAGGCTTTGCCTTAAGAATCGCATTGGTTTAACATCCTCATGCGCCGTTACTTCGGCTTGAAAGTTACATAGTGCTCGCACCCTGCCCGCCAAGGCATTTCACTTGCGAGTGTTTATCCCTTAAACGACCCGCTGGTCTACTTCCGTCGCAGATGTTCGTCCAAGCGCGGCATTATTTCGACAAAATTGCACGGTTTGTGCCGAAAATCGAGCTGTTTGATAAGAATTTCATCCCAAGCATCCCGACACGCCCCAGGGCTACCGGGCAGCGCAAATAAATACGTGCCGCCTGCCACCCCAGCGGTTGCCCGGCTCTGCACGGCTGAAGTGCCAATTTTTTGCATACTGACCATGGTGAACACGGTGCCAAACGCATCGATTTGTTTTTCATAGACGTCACAATGCGCCTCGACCGTGACATCGCGCCCGGTCAGCCCGGTGCCTCCGGTGCTGATAATAACATCAATTTCGGGGTCCGCCACCCATGCACGCAATTGATCAGCGATCACCACTCTATCATCGGCGACAAGTGCGCGCGCCGCCAAATGATGTCCTGCGGCTGTCAGACGATCGACCAGTGTTTGGCCCGATTTGTCCTCGTCAAGGCGCCGTGTATCAGACGTGGTGAGCACCGCAATGCGCACCGCAATAAACGCAATATTTTCATCGATACGAGACATCACTCCTCCAAATGCGCACGTAGCGCAAGCAAATCAGCCCAAGCATCGCGCTTGGCTTCGGGTGTGCGCAACACCATGCCCGGCAGCAGCATCGGCAGTGCCGGTCGGCCCCAAGCCGTGGTCCAGGTGCCCCGCAGCCGGGCAATGCCCCGCGTACCCAGCGCGGCCTGGCAACTCAAATTTCCCATCAAAACGATCACATCCGGTGCGGCCAACGCCACATGGCGGGCCAAAAACGGCTCCATCATCGCCATATCTTCAGCCCGCAAATCACGATTTTGCGGTGGACGCCATGGCAGCACAGTCACCATATAAACGCCACGCGCCACCTCTGTGGCCGTCCGGTCAAGACCAATCGTCAAAAGCATCTTATCAAGAAATTGGCCCTCATGGCCCGCAAAAGGAAGCCCAACACGATCTTCGTCGCGTCCTGGGGCCTCGCCAATCACCATCACCCGCGCCTTTGGATTACCATCCGAAAATACCAAATTTCGCGCGCCTTGTTTCAAAGAACAGTGGTCGTACCCCGCCAGTGCCTCACGCAGAGCGGGCAATGTCTGTGCCGCCCCGGCGGCTGCCACAGCCACCGCAACCGGGTCCGGACCGGCCGATGCCCGCGTTACGGGGCCACCCGCCGGTCCGGTCCCGGTTGCCGCCACCGACTTGGCTGCATCCACGGTCATGAGCTTGGACGGCAGGGCATAGCGATCCACCGGCTGGTCCAAGATTGTCTCGGTCACACCCAGTTCTATTTGCCATTCTAACAGCGCCCGCGCGCCGTGCCAGTCTATTGCCGATTCCATGACCCACAGCCTAACCTGCTTTACAAGGATCGAAAAGACGCCAAAAGACAGCGCGGCATCTTGCCCAAAGCCCCAGCGGTTTCTATAAGCAGCCAAACCATATGGAGCCTCCCGATGAGTTTCACCGACAAGCACCTGCTTGGGATCGAACCCCTCAGGCCCGAGGCAATCACCGAAATCCTTGATCTTGCTGACAAGTATGTGGCGCTGAACCGCGGGCCACTGAAACATTCCGATGTTCTGGCGGGTCTGACCCAGATCAATATGTTTTTTGAAAACTCAACCCGGACACAGGCCAGCTTTGAACTGGCAGGCAAACGTCTTGGGGCCGATGTCATGAATATGGCGATGCAGGCCAGCTCGATCAAAAAAGGTGAGACGCTGATTGATACCGCGCTGACCTTAAATGCGATGCACCCCGATATTTTGGTGGTGCGCCACCCGCACTCTGGCGCAGTGGATCTGTTGGCACAAAAGGTCAATTGCACGGTACTGAATGCCGGTGACGGCCAGCACGAGCACCCGACGCAGGCCCTTTTAGACGGGCTCACGATCCGTCGTGCCAAAGGCCGGCTGCACCGGTTGAACATCGCAATATGCGGCGATATTGCCCACAGCCGCGTGGCGCGTTCGAATATTATCCTACTGGGTAAGATGGAAAACCGAATTCGCCTGATCGGCCCCCCAACCCTGATGCCTGCCGGCATCGCCGAGCTGGGCTGCGAAGTCTATCAAGATATGCATGTCGGATTGCAAGATGTGGATGTGGTGATGATGTTGCGATTGCAGAAAGAACGCATGGATGGTGGTTTCATCCCCTCGGAGCGGGAATATTATCACCGGTACGGATTGGATTCAGAAAAGCTGCAATATGCCAAAGATGATGCCATTGTGATGCATCCCGGACCGATGAACCGCGGTGTGGAAATCGACGGCGAAATTGCCGATGACATCAACCGATCCGTAATACAGGAACAGGTGGAAATGGGGGTTGCAGTACGCATGGCCGCGATGGACCTGCTGGCACGCAATCTACGCGACGCCCCCGCCAGCGGCGAGGTGACGGCATGACAAAGCGACTGCTGCATAACGCCCAAGTGATCGACCCCGAGGCCGGGACCATCACCCGCGCCGACATCCGGATCGAAAACGGCCTTATCACCCAAGTCAGCCAATCCCCCTTGAGTGCAAACCCCAATGAACATTCTGTGGATTGCCACAATAAATACCTCGCACCCGGTATTATTGACATTGGCGTCAAAGTTTGTGAGCCAGGCGAACGGCATAAGGAATCTTTCAAATCTGCAGGTCTGGCCGCAGCGGCAGGCGGCATCACCACGATGGTCACCCGCCCCGACACCACCCCGGCGATCGACAGCCCAGAAACGCTTGAGTTTATCGCCAGGCGCGCCAATCAGGCCACGCCTGTCAATGTGATACCGATGGCGGCACTGACCAAGGGCCGCAACGGCCGCGAAATGAGCGAGATTGGCTTTTTAATGGATGCAGGCGCGATCGCCTTTACCGATTGCGACCACGTGGTGAGCAACCCCAAGGTATTTGCCCGGGCCCTAAGCTATGCCTGCGCTTTGGGCGCTTTGGTAATCGCCCACCCGCAGGAACCCACCCTGTCCAAAGGCGCCGCAGCAACCTCGGGGAAATTTGCCTCGCTGCGCGGCTTGCCGGCAGTCTCGGCAATGGCAGAGCGCATGGGCCTGGACCGGGATATCGCGCTGGTTGAAATGACCGGCGCACGCTATCACGCCGATCAAATCACCACAGCCCGTGCCCTGCCGGCACTGGAACGCGCCAAGGCCAACGGTCTGGACATCACGGCCGGCACCTCTATTCATCATCTCACGCTGAACGAATTGGACGTCGCCGATTACCGTACTTTTTTCAAGGTCAAACCGCCCCTGCGCTCTGAAGAAGACCGCAAGGCGGTGGTCGCGGCGGTGCAAAGTGGCCTGATCGACATCATAAGCTCGATGCACACCCCACAAGACGAAGAAAGCAAACGCCTGCCGTTTGAAGAAGCCGCCTCAGGCGCTGTGGCGCTGGAGACCTTATTGCCCGCTGCGCTGCGGCTGTTCCACGCCGGAGATCTTGAACTGCCACAGTTATTTCGCGCCCTGTCATATAACCCCGCCAAACGGTTGGGCCTGGCCGCCGGGCGCATGGCCGCTGGCGCACCGGCCGATTTGTTGCTGTTTGATGCCCATGCGCCGTTTGTTATGAACCGCTTTACCCTATTGTCGAAGTCAAAAAATACCCCGTTTGACGAAGCCAAGATGCAGGGCCGCGTTCTGGCGACCTATGTTGCAGGTGAACCTGTATATGAGGCTTCTGTATGACCCCGATTGATACACCTATCCTGATTCTGGGTCTCTGGGCTGCTGTGGGGTATGGGATGGGCTCTGTGCCTTTTGGCATCGTGCTCTCGCGCCTGATGGGTCTGGGCGATTTGCGCAAGCAGGGGTCGGGCAATATAGGCGCCACCAATGTGCTGCGCACCGGCAATAAGACTGCCGCAGCATTGACGCTGATTTTAGACGGCGGCAAGGGCACCGCAGCAGTGTTGCTGGCGCGTGCAATAAGTGGAGAGGACGCCGCACAACTGGCCGGATTAGCAGCGCTAATAGGGCATTGCTTTCCAATCTTTCTCAAATTCAAGGGCGGCAAGGGCGCGGCAACGTTTCTGGGCGTGATGCTGGGGCTGTCTTTTCCGCTGGGACTGGCGTGCTGCGCAAGCTGGCTGGCCACCGCCTATTTCATGCGGATCTCATCGCTTTCAGCGCTGGTGGCGGCCGCCTCATCACTGCTATGGGCGGCGGTGTTTGGGCAGGCGCAGATGATCGGACTTTGTGCTGTGCTGGCCTTATTGGTGTTTGAGCGCCATCGCGCAAACATTGCCCGCTTGAAGGCAGGCACAGAGCCAAAAATTGGTCAAAAATAGCCGTGGCCGAAATCAACTTTCAAACGCAATCCATAAATTTCAGAATTTCCCGGGCGCAGTCGTACGGATGCGACAGTGGCATCATATGCGACGCGCCCGCAATCTCGACCGTGGTGCTGTGACGCAAGCGCTGGGCGAGGCCTGTATTAATTATTGGGATAATCGGCTCGGACCGCGCCCCGTGCATTAATAGTGTTGGCGTATTAATACCCTCCAAACCACCGGCGGCAAGCAGGCGCGCAGTATCATGATATAGCGCACCTTCTGTCGCCTCGATAATATGAATGCGCCGTACAAGACCGTCTTTATACCTGTCGGACAGGTCATCCCAAGCCCGGCCATCACCCCAAACACCAACAAAAATCCGCGCAGCCTCTAAGCGGTCGCCCTGCGCCAAAGCATGTTTCACAGCATCCATATGCGGCTGGGCCAACAAAAACATTTCGGGCGCATCCTGTGCAGCCACAGCAAAAAAAACTGGCTCTATCAAGGTGAGCGAGCGCAGTTTCTGCGGCTGTTCTGCCGCCAATCGCAGCGCCACCGTTGCCCCAAAGGAATGCCCGATCAAATCCACAGGTTCGGTAATAAAGCTGGCGGCAATCTGTGTGCTGAGATATTGATAGTCTGCCACGCCATCCCAATCTGCACTGCGCCCGTGGCCCGGCAGATCAAACGCCGTCATCCGAAGGTCGGGGGACATTTCCTCCGCCAGGCCCACCCACGCGCCGGAATGGGCCAGTGAGCAATGCAACAAGATTGTGGGGCGCGATCCAATGCCAAACCGCCGCCAATAGGTCTGGTGACCTGCCCGCAGGTCATAGGGCATTAGACCCCGCCTGCCAGATGTGCATCAAGATCGGCAAGACGGTCCTGACCCCAGAAACGCTGTCCGTCATTCACGATGAAAAACGGCGCGCCAAAGGCCCCGGCCTCGACTGCATGCTCTAGATTGGCGACATATTCCTCCGCCCCTTGCAGCAGCCCACTGTCGGCCAGCGCCGGATCAAAGCCCGCCGCACTGAGACAGTCGCGGATCACTTCATCTTGCGAGACATCGCGCTGTTCGGACCAGCAGGCTCGGGTCATGACATGCATCAATTTACCAATATTGCCATCACCATTGTTTTTCGCCGCTATGAAAGCATAGGACGCCGGGGCCTGATTAACTGGCCAATGCGCCGGCTGCAGGTTGAGGGGTAAACCCACATTTTTGGCCTGACGCACCAGTTCTTGCAGACGGTATTCTTTGCGGCTGGCATGACGTTCTTTTGGAGCGGTGCCACCGGTACGTGAGAACAGTGCGATCACATCCAACGGCCGGTATACAACTCTGGCGTTATGGCGCTGGGCAATTTCGTCCAAACGCTCTCCAGCCAGATAGGTATAGGGCGAAATTACCGAAAAATAACAGTCAATCTGGGTCAAATTTTCTCTCCTTTGCAAGCATCACTTTGCCAGCGGTGACGCACATGTTAAGCGGTGTCAATGTTATGATTCTGTGATCTAGCGCACCTAAGGACTTAGCCAAACATGCCAACACTGACTGACCCCAAACTTATCTCCGGCAACGCCAACCCAGCCCTGGCAAAAGCAATCGCCCGCCGTATGTCATTTCACCGCGGAAAATCAGTCGGACTGGTGGATGCCCGCGTTGAGCGGTTCAATGACCAAGAGGTTTTTGTCGAGGTTTACGAAAACGTACGTGGCGAAGATATGTTCGTCATCCAACCGACTTCGAACCCCGCCAATGACCACCTGATGGAACTGCTGATTATATCAGATGCCTTGCGACGCTCATCGGCCAGCCGCATTACCGCAATCATACCCTATTTCGGCTATGCACGACAGGATCGCCGGTCGAAAGCCCGCACACCCATCAGCGCGAAATTGGTGGCGAATATGCTGGTCGAATCCGGAATTGAGCGGATTTTGACAATGGATTTACACGCCGCACAAATCCAAGGGTTTTTTGATATTCCCGTCGACAACTTATATGCATCGCCAATTTTTGCGCTGGATATCGAGCACCAGTTCAAAGGCAAAATGGACGATATCATGTTGGTATCCCCAGACGTTGGCGGCGTTGCACGGGCGCGCGAGTTAGCAAAACGGATTTCGGCCCCTCTGGCCATCGTCGACAAGCGGCGTGAAAAAGCCGGCGAAATTGCCGAAATGACCGTTATCGGCACTGTTGAGGGCAAAAAATGCATCATCGTTGACGACATTTGCGATACAGCCGGCACCTTGTGCAAAGCCGCTGATCTATTGATAGAGAACGGCGCCAGTGAAGTTCATGCCTATATCACCCATGGGGTTCTTTCGGGGCCAGCGGTCGAGCGCGTGTCAAAATCTGTGATGAAATCTTTGGTAATCACGGACTCGATTCAAGCGACAGATCCAGTGAAAAATGCCCCCAATATCCGGATCGTTCCCACGGCGCCGATGTTTGCACAGGCCATTTTGAACATCTGGAATGGTACATCTGTGTCGTCTTTGTTTGACGGCGAAACGATGGAACCGATTTATGAGGGCCTGTTTAATAAATAGGCGGCCGTGGCGGGTTCAGGGCCGGTTACACGCATAAAAAAAGCCTCGATAGTTTCGAGGCTTTTTACTCTTAGTCTAGGGCAGTGGTGGGAACAAACGCATAGTTCAGCGCGTGGTCATGCCAAGTTCGGTGCCGACTGCTTCGATATCTGCAACCCGTTTAAAGGTCGCATCAATGTCCCCGCCGCTGGATTTTGCCGCATCATGGGCAGCCTTGGCATCGGCTGCAAGCGTATCAAAGATGTCTTGCGTGACATCAGCGCGCAGCAGCGCTTGCTCGGCCAGAACCGACAGGCCATCTCCAATTTCGGCAAATCCACCCGTCACCAGATATTCCTGATGGCCCGCGCCGCTTTCAACCCGCAGCATCCCGGGCCGCAGGGTTGTAATCAATGGTGCGTGATCTGCCATTGCTGTCAAATCGCCATCAGCCCCCGGAACCAGCACCGCTTGCACCTGCATAGATGCGAGACGGCGCTCGGGGCTTACCAGATCAAATTGCATTGTATCAGCCATTCCGGCCCTCCTTAGGCGGCGTCAGCTGCCATTTTCTCGGCTTTTGCGATCACTTCTTCGATCCCACCAACCATATAGAATGCACCTTCTGGCAGGTGATCATATTCACCCGCAGCAACGGCTTTGAACGAGCTAACGGTATCTTCAAGCGGAACCTGTTTGCCGTCAGCACCGGTAAAGACCTTTGCCACGTCAAACGGCTGCGACAAGAACCGCTGGATTTTGCGCGCCCGCGCCACGGTCAATTTGTCTTCTTCCGACAATTCATCCATGCCGAGGATCGCAATGATGTCTTGCAGCGACTTATACCGTTGCAAAATACCCTGCACCTCGAAAGCCACATCATAATGTTCTTGGCCCACAACGGCCGGATCCATCAGACGCGAGGTCGAATCAAGCGGATCAACCGCTGGGTAAATCCCCAGCTCAGAAATCGCCCGGCTTAGAACCGTGGTCGCATCCAAATGCGCGAACGATGTCGCAGGCGCCGGATCGGTCAAATCATCTGCAGGCACATAGATCGCTTGCACCGAAGTGATCGAGCCCGCTTTGGTAGAGGTAATCCGCTCTTGCAGCGCACCCATATCGGTGGCCAGCGTTGGCTGATAGCCCACCGCTGATGGTATCCGCCCCAGCAGCGCCGACACTTCGGAACCAGCTTGGGTAAAGCGGAAGATGTTATCAACGAAGAACAAAACATCGGTACCAGATTGGTCACGGAACTGCTCCGCCAAAGTCAGACCGGACAAGGCAACTCGCATCCGCGCACCGGGAGGTTCGTTCATCTGCCCGTAAACCAGCGCCACTTTCGACTCTTCAAGGTTCTCAGGGTTGATAACTTTGGATTCAATCATTTCGTGATACAGGTCGTTACCTTCCCGTGTCCGCTCGCCAACACCGGCGAACACCGAAAAGCCCGCGTGCACCTTTGCGATATTGTTGATCAGTTCCATAATCAGAACGGTCTTGCCAACACCCGCGCCGCCGAACAGGCCAATTTTACCACCCTTTGCATAGGGGGCCAGCAGATCGATCACCTTGATGCCGGTGATCAGAACTTCTGATTCTGTTGATTGCTCGGAGAATTCCGGCGCAGGCTGGTGGATCGAGCGATATTCTTCGGCTTTCACTGGACCCTGTTCGTCCACGGGCTCGCCTACGACATTCAGGATCCGGCCCAGAGTGGCGTTTCCGACCGGCACCATAATCGGGCCGTCTGTGTCAGTCACTTCCTGACCACGCACCAGACCTTCTGATGCATCCATCGCGATCGTCCTTACGATGTTTTCGCCAAGGTGCTGGGCCACTTCCAGAACCAGTTTCTTGCCATTGTTTTCGGTCGTCAATGCGTTGAGGATCTGTGGCAGATGATCTCCGAACTGCACATCGACAACAGCGCCGATCACCTGTGTGATTTTGCCTTTTGCGTTTGCCATGTTCTGTCTCCGGTCTTTAGAGCGCTTCTGCGCCCGAGATAATTTCAATAAGCTCGTTGGTGATCACAGCTTGACGCGAGCGGTTATACTCAATTGTCAACTTGTCGATCATATCGCCCGAATTACGCGTTGCGTTGTCCATCGCCGACATCCGCGCCCCCTGTTCAGAGGCTCCGTTCTCCAGCAGGGCCGCAAAGATTTGTGTGGCCACACCGCGGGGCAAAAGATCTGCCAGAATTGTGGCCTCATCGGGTTCGTAATCGTAAAACGCCGCGCTCTCATCATCACCCGCCTCGTAGGCCGCCGGGATAATTTGCTGTGCTGTCGGGATTTGCGTGACAACATTTACAAACTCAGAAAAGAACAAGGTCGCAACGTCAAACTCGCCGCCATCAAACCGTGCCAGCAAGTTTTGCGCAATCGACCGCGCATCGCCATATCCAACCCGTTTGACCTCAGTCATGTCCACGTGGTCAATAAAGTACGGGCCCAGATCCCTGCGAATAACGTCGCGACCTTTTTTACCCACCGTGACAATTTTGACCGTCTTGCCCGCAGCAATCAGCTCATTTGCATGCTGTCTCGCAAGCTTTGCAATGCTTGAGTTAAAGCCGCCGCAAAGTCCACGCTCGGCCGTCATCACCAATAGCAGATGCACGTTGTCAGACCCTGTGCCGCTGAGAAGCTTTGGCGCAGAGCCGGAACCGCCAACCGAAGACGCCAACCCGCCCAGAACAGCATTGAAGCGTTCTGTGTACGGGCGGGAAGCTTCGGCAGCTTCCTGCGCGCGGCGCAGTTTCGCCGCGGCAACCATTTGCATGGCCTTCGTGATCTTGCGCGTCGACTTGACGCTCGCGATCCTGTTTTTTAAGTCCTTTAGACTTGGCATTGCCTCGTCCCCTTACGCGAAATCAGCTGCAAAAGCGTCCAATACGGCGCGAATTTTATCCTCGGCTTCACCTTTGATCTTAGGATCTTCCACCGTAATCCACTCAAGCAGATCTGCATTTTTGCCGCGCAAATGCGACAACAGGCCCTGTTCAAAGCGCGATACATCTTTCAACTCGATTTTGTCGAGATACCCCTTGGTACCCGCAAAAATCACACAGACAATTTCGGCATTGGTCAAAGGCGAATACTGTGACTGCTTCATCAACTCGGTTAATCGGGCGCCACGGCCCAGCAATTGCTGGGTCGCCGCATCCAGATCAGACCCGAACTGGGCAAAGGCAGCCATCTCGCGATACTGAGCGAGTTCCAACTTAACCGGACCCGCGACGGATTTCATCGCGTTAGTCTGCGCACTTGATCCAACCCGCGACACCGATAGACCGGTGTTCACAGCCGGACGGATGCCTTGGTAGAACAATTCAGTTTCAAGAAAGATCTGGCCGTCGGTGATCGAAATCACGTTGGTCGGAATAAATGCCGAAACGTCACCGCCTTGGGTTTCAATAATTGGCAATGCGGTCAGCGACCCATTCCCATGATCATCCCCAAGCTTTGACGAGCGCTCTAGGAGGCGCGAGTGCAAATAGAAAACGTCGCCAGGATAAGCTTCACGACCGGGTGGGCGTCTCAGCAGCAGCGACATTTGCCGATACGACACGGCCTGTTTTGACAGATCATCATAAACAATCAGAGCATGCCGGCCATTATCGCGGAAATGCTCGGCCATCGCCGTCGCCGAATAAGGTGCAAGAAATTGCATCGGCGCAGGATCGGACGCGGTGGCGGCCACAACGATCGTATAATCAATCGCGCCGCTCTCTTCGAGCTTTTTCACCAGTTGCGCCACGGTTGAGCGCTTTTGACCGATCGCAACATAAATGCAATACAGTTTTTTACTCTCATCATCGCCAGCAGCGTCATTGTAAGATTTCTGATTCAGGATTGCATCCAACGCCACCGCCGTTTTACCCGTTTGGCGGTCGCCAATGATCAATTCGCGCTGACCACGACCAATCGGGATCATCGCATCGACAGATTTCAAGCCTGTCGCCATCGGCTCATGTACCGATTTACGCGGAATGATACCTGGCGCCTTGCTGTCTGCAACGCGACGCTCAGCTGTCTCGATCGGGCCTTTGCCATCCAGAGGATTGCCCAACCCGTCGACAACACGTCCCAGCAGTTCGTCTCCTGCAGGTACGTCAACGATTGAATTGGTCCGTTTGACGATATCTCCCTCTTTAATGTCCCGGTCTGTACCAAAGATCACCACGCCGACATTATCGGCCTCAAGGTTAAGCGCCATGCCCTGAATTCCGCCCGGGAATTCAACCATTTCACCGGCCTGAATATTATCAAGGCCATAGACCCGCGCAATACCATCCCCAACGGACAGCACACGACCAACTTCGGCCATTTCGGCCTCTTGGCCAAAGTTCTTAATCTGCTCTTTTAGGATCGCAGAAATTTCGGCTGCTTGGACACCCATTATCCGACCTCTTTCATTGCATTCTGGAGAGTATTCAGTTTCGACAGTATCGATGTATCGATCATTTTCGACCCTATCTTTACGACAAGACCGCCGATGAGAGACTCATCAACAGCCGCATTTATTTTCACATCTTTACCGACACGCGCCGCCAACGTCTTGGCCAAAGCCGTCGACTGAGTTTTTGTCAGTGCTTTTGCAGACACGACGTCAACGCTCACCTCGCCTCTGTGGTCAGCAAGTTGCGCCCGCAGTTTATCAATCAAATGCGGCAGAACAAACAAACGGCGCTTGCTGGCCATCAGTTTCAAACTGTTCGCGAGGGTCGCGCTGATTTTCAGCGTCTCGGCCACAGCGGCAATCGCACGTCCTTGAACGTCGCGACCGTACAGCGGTGAATTTATCAACAGCTGTAGGTCAGCACTTTCCTCAAGCGCCGCACTCAGATCGTTAACATTGGTTTCTAGTTCGGCAAGATTGCCGTCCTCTTTCGCGATCTCGAACACTGCTTTGGCATAACGCACTGCAATGCTTGAGGAAATCGAAGCTGGTTCTGACACGTCCACCCTTCCGATAATTTTGCGCGTGTACCAAAATTTGGCAGACGCGCATTAGTCCGCCCTGAGCATGCTCAAAGCAATGAAATCGGCGTTGGTGTAGCAGAGCGCTCCACCCCTCGCAAGTTGCTATACGATTCTAAAGCAAAAGAAAATATGTTTTATATCAATATGTTAGTAAAAATGCGGCGCTTTGACATGAAAAAAATGTGACAAATCCGCCTGCATGACTGCGTTTCTGG
>Ga0114998_10000244_pt1 | contig 38187 bp, 37 predicted proteins | sample ArcticOcean_MG_C_5_FD_87044 | JGI IMG/M metagenome (GOLD analysis project Ga0114998, IMG submission 87044) | Marine microbial communities from western Arctic Ocean - ArcticOcean_MG_CB4_138 | ecosystem: Environmental > Aquatic > Marine > Oceanic | place: Arctic Ocean: Canada Basin | collected... | reverse complement strand
AGGTCAAATACAGCGATGTCACCGCCTGCCATGATGGCCAAGAGGCCTTGTTCAGCACCTACCGTGCCACCAGATACTGGTGCGTCTATGTGTTTCAACCCCAAGTGCGCCAGTTGCTGTGCATGGGCTTGCGCTTGAGCAGGTGCAATAGAAGACATATCTACAAGCACCGCATGGGCCTGCATGGCTTTCGCTGCGCCTTGGGTGAACAGCACATGACCCACCGCATCGCCGTCTTGCAGCATGGTGATGACCACATCAGCTTGCGCTGCGGCTTGGGCTGCAGTGGCGGCTACGGTGGCACCGAACGCATCCAGGGCTTGCGCCTTGTCTGGCGAGCGGTTCCATACGTGCACCTCTAAGCCAGCGTTTAACAAACGTTTGGCCATGGGTGCACCCATGAGGCCTGTGCCCAGCACAGCAATGGTCTTGATGTTCATAGTGGCGGTTACATCAACAAGTGTTCGCCGGCGTTGTCACCGCCCAAAATGACATAGTTCACTTTGCGCACATCCATGAGCTTGGTGCCGCCACCGTAAGAAATAGAGCTTTGAACGTCTTGCTCCATCTCAATCAATGTGTTGGCCAGCTTGCCTTTAATGGGCTCTAAAATGCGCTTGCCTTCCACGTGCTTGTACTCGCCTTTGTTGAAGTCGCTGGCTGAGCCGTAGTACTCTTTGAACAGCTCGCCGTTGACCTCAACGGTGGCGCCTGGCGACTCTTCATGGCCAGCGAACAATGAGCCAATCATGACCATGGACGCGCCAAAGCGTACGCTTTTGGCAATGTCGCCGTGGCTGCGAATGCCGCCGTCAGCAATGATGGGTTTGGTGGCAACGCGTGCGCACCATTTCAGCGCAGACAACTGCCAGCCGCCAGTGCCAAAGCCTGTTTTGAGTTTGGTGATGCACACCTTGCCTGGGCCTACGCCTACTTTGGTGGCGTCTGCCCCCCAGTTTTCAAGGTCTATGACGGCCTCAGGCGTTGCCACGTTGCCGGCAATGACAAACGAGTTTGGCAAGTGCTGTTTGATGTAGCCAATCATGTCGCGCACGCTATCTGCATGGCCGTGTGCGATGTCTATGGTGATGTATTCAGGCACCAGACCTTGTGCTTTCAATTGGTCAACGGTGTCGTAATCGCCCTGCTTAACGCCCAATGAAATCGAGGCGAACACACCGGCTGTGTGCATGTCACGCACGAAAGCAACGTTGTCTAAATCAAAACGGTGCATGACATAGAAGTAGCCGTTGTCGGCCAACCACTTGCAAATCGATTCGTTGACCACAGTTTTCATGTTGGCGGGGACAACGGGCAGGCGAAATGTGCGCGGGCCTAGCGTGACGCTGGCGTCACATTCAGAGCGGCTTTGAACGCGGCACTTGCGTGGCAACAGTAAAACGTTGTCGTAGTCAAAAATTTCCATGATGCATGTATTCCAAGTTTCCAAAATTGAAAGGATGCATGCCGCCACAGGCAGTAGCCTCAGCCGACATGAGCAGCACTTGGTTTGGCACCGGTAGGTTTGCGTGTCGCTGAAGACCAGGCAAAAAAAACCGGACGCCAAAATACTTGGGCCCGGTGTCTGATTCTACCTAGATTAACTGAGAACTTGTTGTTACAGTTTCGCGTCCTGTTGTTAAGTTGCTGGCATATCACCCATGGATTTGCCCTCACCTTGCAAGGCCACACGCCTGGCTTGCAAGTCGCGGTAGCGCACCAGGGCGCTGGGATCTGTTTCGGCTTGGGATATGGCCTCATTTTCTAACAGCTGCAAGTGCTCGATCAGCATGCGGCGCATGAGTTCGCGCAGCTCTGCTTGCGTTTCAACCGCATCTTCGCTGCCCAAGGTGTTCGCCTGTTCAACCGCTCTGGCTGCTTGCATGGCAAAGGACTGATCGCGCATGGCCATTTGCAGTGCCGCCCAAGGTTGCGGGCCGTGGTCGTGCCATTGGGCTTCAAGCCACGTAAAAAGCGAACCAAAGGGCGGGTCTTGCTCGGCCAATAGGTGTTGTTCTTCGGTGCTGAGCCAGCCCCACGCGTTGGGTGTCGTGAGCACCACGCGCGCCACATGGTCCACCCTGCTGGTGACGTGGCCACGCCCGGATTGGTATGCGGGCTTGGACTTTTGCCATGCGCGCTTGCCTTGTGTTGGCGAGCGGCTGAATGTGCTGGTGCCGTAGCTGTCGCTGGGTTCGTAGCTGTTGTTGTAGGTGGCGTCTGCGCCGCTATAAGGCGGGCTTTGTGAGCCATCGCTGTTGCCACGGCTGGTCCCGCTGTTGCTGCTGTGTTGGGTCGAAGCCCCTGCGGCTTTGCGCGTTGGGAAGCGTTTGGCGTTGGCCTGCCACACGTCAAGTACCTCGTGCGAGCCTAAGTTGGAGGCTTCGGCCAATTCGGTCAGCAGCTGGCGTTTGAGAGCGCCATCTGGCAAGGCTGTCCACAAAGGTTGGGCCGCGCTGAGCATTTGTGCCCGGCCTTCAGCGGTGGCCAAATCCAAATCTGCCCCTGCTGCGTCAACTAAAAAGCGGCTCAGCGGCGTGGCTTTGGCCACCATGTCCTCGAAGGCTTGGGCACCATTGGCGCGAATAAAGCTGTCTGGGTCGTGCTCAGCAGGTAAAAACAAAAATTTTACCGAGCGGGTATCCGTGGCATAGGGCAGGGCAGCCTCAAGTGCTTTGCGTGCGGCACGTCGCCCTGCGCCATCGCCGTCAAAACCAAACACCACGTTGTCGGTGAACCTGAACAGCTTGTGCATGTGGTCAGCCGTGCAGGCAGTGCCCAAAGTGGCTACCGCATTGCCAAATCCCATCTGCGCCAGCGCCACCACGTCCATATAGCCCTCGGTGACCAGCGCATAACCACGCTCTCGCATGGCGGTGCGGCCTTCAAACAAGCCATAGAGCTCACGCCCTTTTGAAAACAGCGGTGTTTCTGGTGAATTGAGGTATTTGGGTTCGCCCTTGTCGAGGACGCGGCCACCAAAGCCAATGACCTCGCCTTTGACGTTGCGAATGGGAAACATGATGCGGTCGCGAAAGCGGTCGTAGCGTTTGGCGGTGGCAGGGTATTGTTCGGCTTTGCCGTCATCGTCTGGCGTGATGACCATGCCGCATTCCACCAACGCTTTGTCGGCGTAGTCTGGAAATACATTGGCCAAATGCCGCCAGCCTTCTGGGGCGAAGCCCAGGGCAAAGATTTTGGCAATTTGACCAGTCAGGCCTCGCCCTTTGAGGTAGTCCACCGCGCGCGGGGTGTTTTTCAGGGCGACTTGGTAGCTGGTGGCAGCCTTGCTCATGAAGTCGCCTAGGCTGTTGTGTTGCTCGCGTTTGGCTGCGGCTTGGGCTCTATCGGCTGGGCTGGCCTGCTCTTCAGGCACATTGAGGCCCATTTGTTGTGCCAAGTCCTGCACGGCCTCTACAAAGCCAGCGCCGGTGTGGTCCATCAAGAAACCAATGGCGTTGCCGTTCTTACCGCAGCCAAAGCAATGGTAGAACTGTTTGCTGGGGCTGACTGAAAAAGAGGGCGACTTTTCGCCATGAAATGGGCACAGGCCCATGAAGTTAGACCCCCCCTTTTTGAGCTGAACGTGCTTGCCCACCACGTCGACAATGTCGGCGCGGGTGAGCAAGTCTTGGATAAAGCTTTGAGGAATGGCCACGTGCTATTGTGCCTAAAAGTCAAAAGGCACCTGCGCGGCCTGGTCAACTGCGCTGGCCTTAGCCGCGCTTTATTTTGGCGTTAACCGAATGGCGCCGTCTAAGCGAATGACTTCGCCGTTCAGCATGTCGTTTTCAATGATGTGCTTGGCCAGCTTGGCGTAGTCGGCGGGCGTGCCCAATCGGCTGGGAAAGGGGACCCCAGCAGCCAGCGCGTCTTGCAGCTCTTGGGGCATGCCAAACAGCATGGGTGTACCAAAAATGCCAGGGGCGATGGTCATGTTGCGGATGCCGCTGCGCGCCAAGTCACGGGCAATAGGCAGTGTCATACCCACAATGCCACCTTTAGAGGCTGCATAGGCGGCTTGGCCAATTTGCCCGTCATAGGCGGCTATGGAGGCCGTTGAAATTAACACGCCACGCTCACCAGTGGCTTGCGGTGTGTTGGCGCCCATGGCAGTGGCGGCCAAGCGAATCATGTTGAAGCTGCCCACCAAGTTGACGCTCACCGTTTTGGCAAAAGTGGCGAGGTCGTGCGCACCGTTTTTACCAACGGTTTTTTGGGCTGGTGCAATGCCAGCGCAGTTGATCAAGCCAAACAAAGGGCCCATTGCGCACGCTGCGTCAACGGCAGCTTGCCCGTCAGCTTCGTTGCTGACATCACATTGTATAAACTGAGCGCCTATTGATGCGGCGATAGCCTCACCTTTGTCGACTTGCATGTCGGCAATCAAAACCTGCCCGCCATTGTCAATCAGCATGCGTGCTGTGCCTTCGCCCAAGCCGGAAGCGCCTCCGGTCACTATGAATACATTGCCTTTGATGTCCATGCTGTCGTTTCCTGTGTGTGTCGATGACGTGAAGTTGAAATAAACTGTGTTGTGATTGACGTTAACGTAAACGTTAATCAAAAATCAATGGTAATGCAAAACAGGGCGCCCGTGATGGGCAAGCCTATCTGCTGGTTCGCCCCCCCCAGTTACCGCCATACTCAGCTGTTGTTCAGCCTTGCTCATCCACACCTTGGCGCTGCATGGATACCCGCATGCTGTTTGTAATTTGTTTGGCTGTTGCCACATATTCTGGGTTGTCGTGGGCTGGCACGCCTGGCTTGTAGACCTCTGCCAATTCAAGCATGCCGTTGCGGTCGGCTTGTTCGAATTGGTTGCGCAAGTGGGTGGCTTGTGCGGTGTCCAAGCCCATGGCCTCGAGGGTTGAGCGTCCCATACGCAATGAGCTGTCGTAGGTTTCTCGAATAACGTCGCGGCAGCCTGTGGCCCACAGCTCGTACACGTGCGTGCGATCCATTGCGCGCGCAACCACGTGCACATGAGGCCAGTTGTGGCCAACGTATTGCGCCAACGCTGTGATTTGTTCGCGTCCATCAATGGCAATGACCAGCACCTTGGCTTGTGCTATCCCCGCGGCCGCCAGCAGGTCGGGACGTGTGGCGTCGCCAAAATAAGCCTGAAAGCCAAACGTGCGAATGACCTCCAGTTGTTTTGAGCTGAAGTCAATCACGGTCGTGTTGTACTGCGCACTTCCCAACATGCGGTTGACGATGCCGCCAACACGGCCATGCCCGGCAATGATGATGTCAGATTGATGCGCAATGGTGTCGCTGGGTCGTTGTTGTTGCGCGCCCGTTAGGCGCGGGGCAATAACGCGCTCAAACACAATGAATATCGCTGGCGTTAGCAGCATCGACAAGGCGACTACCAACAACAACTGGTCAGCCAAGACCTGGGGGATGATGGCTTGACCCACCGTAAAAGTTAAGAGTACAAAGCCAAACTCACCCGCTTGGGCCAGCCCGAGGGTCACGAGCCACCGGTCAGTGCCGTTGATACCAAACACCACGCTCAGCACCCACAGCACCAGCGCCTTGATCGCAATCAACCCAAGCGTTAAGCCAAGTACCGTACCCGTATCAAACAAAAACAGCTCAAAGTTAATGCCCGCACCAACCGTCATAAAAAACAATCCCAACAGCAAGCCTTTAAAAGGGTAGATGTGCGACTCCAACTCGTGGCGGTACTCGCTGTTGGCCAGTACAACACCGGCTAAAAATGTGCCCAACGCTGGAGACAGTCCGACCAAGCTCATGAGCAAGGCAATACCAACCACCATGCCTAATGCGGTGGCTGTGAACAACTCGCGCAAATTGGCCATGGCAATAAAACGAAACACCGGGCGCGTCAATCGCGACCCAACCAAGACCACAGCTGCCACAGCTGCTGCGGTGACCAAGCCTGCGGCCCAACCCGGCAAGCCAGCTACCAAGCTCAGCGATGACGCATGGTCAGCCATGTCGGATGACGGGTTGCTGGCGCTGGATTCGTTTGACACGGTTGATGCAAGACTGAGCAGTTCTGTGCTGGCCAGCAGCGGCAGCAAGGCCAGCATGGGAATGACTGCAATGTCTTGAAACAGCAACACTGAAAAACTAGCTTGCCCACCTTGACTTTTAAACAACCCTTTTTCATTCAGTGTCTGTAGCACGATAGCCGTCGAGGACAGCGAAAACACCAACCCCACAGCCAGACTGACTTGCCAGGTGTAGCCCAGCGCGATGAAGCCCAGCATCACCAGTGCGCACGTCAATCCCACTTGCAGTCCACCCAGACCTAGAAGGCGGTGTCGCATAGACCACAGCAGTTTTGGCTCTAGCTCCAAGCCGACTAAAAACAGCATCATCACGACGCCAAACTCTGCCACATGCTGAATCGACTCAACCTGCACGTTCAGGACCGACAGCAGGGGGCTGATGACCATACCAGCGCTCAAATAACCCAATACCGAGCCCAAGCCAAGCCGTGAAGCAATTGGTACTGCAACAACGCCAGCAGCTAGAAATAAAAATATGAGAAGCAGTAGATCGGTCATGAGATTGAGGAGGGGTGGTCAATGGTTGCTGATCGGCTAACAGCGGTAGCCGTTAAGAGCTAATGGCTAGGAGTGTTCAATAATGTGACGGCATGGTTAATCGCCAACATGTCAACCACCTTAGCAGCAGTTGCACCGCAGCTAAACAAATAGTATTCATATGTATGTGGGCTATTGATGTGTCAACAGATTCCATGCCATTGGTCTTGGATAACAGCCGGCTTGCCGTGACAAAACAAATGCATGCAGTTAGCAAGGTGCCCTAAGATCTGCCCACTATGACCTGCACACACTCACTCACTGTTCGCTTAACGCCGACACCTGCACAAGCTACTGCATGGACGCTTGTAGCTGCTGCCTGCACACAACGGCTGGTGGTGTTGGCTGCGGCGCTGGTGTTGGGCGCCTGTTCGGTCTTGCAACCCAACTTGCCGCCTGAAGAGCCTATCAAGCCAGTGCCAGTCCCCACTGTGGCCAAGTTGCCAAGCGTTGGCTTGGCCTTGGGCGGCGGTGCCGCCAGGGGCTTTGCACATGTGGGTGTGCTGCAGGTACTTGATGAGGCGGGTATTCAGCTGGACCTGTTGGCAGGTACGTCCGCAGGCAGCGTGGTGGCCGTGTTGTACGCCAGCGGTTTGTCAGGTGCCGCCCTAGAGCAGGCTGCTTTGGGTTTGAATGAAACGACCTTGGCTGATTGGATGATGCCTTGGGGCAACCGCGGGATGTTGCGTGGTGCGGCACTCGCCAAGTACGTCAACGAGCAAGTGAAGGGCACATTGTTGCAAGCCATGCCCAAGCCAGTTGGCGTGCTGGCCACCCAGCTTAACAGCGGTAACCCTGTGCTGTTTCAGCGCGGGGATGCTGGCGAAGCGGTGCGAGCCTCGTCGGCTGTGCCAGGTGTGTTTATGCCGGTTCCGATAGGCGGGCAAGAGTATGTAGACGGCGGGTTGGTCGCTCCGGTTCCCGTGAGCTTTGTGAAACAAATGGGCGCACAACTGGTGATCGGTGTGGACATATCCAGTGCGCCTTCCGCCACGCCTGCCAATGACACCTTGGGTTTGATGCTTCAAACGTTTTCCATCATGGGTCAGCGCTTGAATGGTTTCGAATTGGTGGGTGCTGATGTGGTGGTAAGGCCTAACTTGCAGCACATTGGCTCAGCTAATTTTGCTGCGCGCAAGCAGGCCATTGCAGCGGGGCGCACCGCCATGCTGGCCGCGCTGCCACTGTTGCGCCGCGCAATACAAACAAAAACCACTTGGGTGCCGGCCAACTAGGGCGCACTGCAAGTGGTCTCTGTTCGACGTGTATCGGCTAGCCGGCTTTATGTGGGTTTGTCGCCAGACAGCTTGAGCATGTCGGTGCCCTCGCCATGCGTGAGCAAGCCAGCCTTGCTATAGGTGTTGAGCTTGGCACGGGTATCTACGATGTCTAGGTTGCGCATGGTGAGTTGACCAATGCGGTCTCTGGGGCTGAACATAGACGCGCCGCGCTCCATGGTCAAACGTTCGGCCTCGTAGGTGAGGTTGTCTGATTCGGTGTTCAAGATTGAGTAATCATTGCCACGGCGCAGCTCCAGAGTGACCTCGCCAGTGATGGCGCTGGCAACCCAGCGCTGGGCCGTTTCACGCAGCATGATGGCTTGAGGGTCAAACCAGCGGCCTTGGTATAGCAATCGACCCAAGCGCAAGCCGCTCATACGGTATTGCTCAATGGTGTCCTCGTTGTGTATGCCCGTGACCAAGCGCTCGTAGGCGATGTGCAGCAAGGCCAAGCCGGGGGCTTCGTAGATGCCGCGGCTTTTTGCTTCAATGATGCGGTTTTCTATTTGGTCGCTCATGCCCAAACCGTGTCGCCCACCAATGCGGTTGGCTTCCAATATCAGGTCAACTGGGTTGGCAAAGGTTTGGCCATTCAAGGCAACAGGTTGGCCTGCTTCAAAGCGCACAGAAACGGTTTCGCGTTTGACCTCAACCTCGTCTTTCCAAAATGCCACGCCCATGATGGGCTCCACAATGTGCATGCCGCTGGCCAAGCTCTCAAGGTCTTTGGCTTCATGGGTTGCGCCCAGCATGTTGGAGTCTGTGGAATAGGCTTTTTCTGACGACATCTTGTAGTCAAAACCAGCAGCCTGCATAAATGCGGACATTTCCGCGCGACCGCCTAGCTCGTCGATGAACTGCTGGTCCAACCAAGGCTTGTAAATTTGCAGCGATGGGTTGGTCAGCAAGCCATAGCGGTAAAAGCGCTCAATGTCGTTGCCTTTGTAGGTGCTGCCGTCGCCCCAAATATTGACGTTGTCGTCACGCATGGCGGCGACCAGCATGGTGCCAGTGACGGCACGGCCTATGGGGGTGGTGTTGAAGTAGGTGATGCCACCAGTGGAAATATGGAATGCGCCGCTTTGCAACGCTGCAATACCTTCTTGCGCCAGCTGCGCACGGCAGTCAATTAACCGTGCTGCTTCGGCACCGTAAGCCATGGCTTTGCGGGGTATTTCGTCGTAGTCAGGCTCGTCTGGCTGGCCTAAATTTGCGGTGTAGGCAAATGGTACGGCGCCTTTTTGACGCATCCACAGCAACGCGGCGCTGGTATCCAAGCCGCCGGAAAAAGCAATACCGACCTTTTGGCCAGCGGGTATGTGTTGAAGAATGGTGGACATGGTGTGTTGGATGTGCTCAGGTCAATCTAATATCTAGGGTAATTGTAGGGGCAGCTAGGCATACGTTGATGCAAGGGTTGGCAGCCTAGTCGATCAAGGCACGCCAATCGGTTGGTACAAAACCAACCGTGATGCGGCCATTAGGCCAGCGCACCACTGGGCGTTTGATGACGCTTGGGTAGGTTTTGGCCAGTGCTGTGGCGCTGACAGCATCGACCACTGCGTGTTGCGTTTCGGCGTCTAGCTTGCGCCATGTCGTGCCTTTTTTGTTGATGACCGTTGCCCAATCATGCGCGGCAAACCAGCTGTCTAGTTCGGCGTCGTTGGGGACGCCTGACTTTTTAAAGTCGTGAAACACAGCGTTGACACCGTGTTCGTTCAGCCAGACTCTGGCTTTTTTGACGGTGTCGCAGTTGGATATACCAAAGATGGTGACGGTGCTGGCTGTGTTGATCATGGGTGTATTTTGCACGGCCGCGCACCGGCCTTGGTGGACTGACACAATAGAAACCACGACATAATTGACCGCCATGACAACAACACCCAGCCTACAGCCCACCGCAACCGCAACGCCAACTGAACAGCAGCCAATGCGCAGCTTGCAGCAGTGGCTAGACGTAATAGGGGCTTCACACCCTGTGGCGATTGACATGGGTTTGGACCGCGTGAAAGAGGTGGTAACACGCATACCAGGTCACTTGTTGATGAGCTGTCCGGTCATAACGGTGGCTGGTACCAACGGCAAGGGCTCTACTTGCGCCATGTTAGAGGCCGTGCTGATGCAGTCTGGCTATAAAACTGGGGTCTACACCTCACCACATTTGGTGCAGTTTGAGGAGCGTTGTCGCTTGTTTGAAGAACACGTGACTCCTGAGCAGCTGTGTCAGGCGTTTGAGGTGGTTGAGCGAGCCCGCGTGTTGGATGGCCAAGCCATCAGCTTGACCTATTTTGAATTCACCACGTTGGCAATTTTGTGGTTGCTGCAGCAAGCCAAGTTAGACGTTGTGATTTTGGAGGTTGGGCTGGGTGGGCGTTTAGACGCCGTCAATGTGATTGACACCGACTGCGCCATCATCACCAGCGTAGACATTGACCATACCGAGTTTTTGGGTACCACCCGCGAGGCCATTGGTTTCGAAAAAGCCGGCATCATGCGTCAAGGCAAGCCGGTTATTGTGAGTGACCCTGTGCCACCACAAAGCGTGGTGGACCACGCGACAGCCATTGGGGCCGACACTTGGCTGCTGGGGCGAGATTTCAATGTGTCTGGTGACAAGCAGCAATGGGGCTGGGCAGGGCGCGGCAGGCGTTACAGCGGCTTGGCCTATCCAGCGCTGCGCGGCGCCAACCAACTGCTCAATGCAGCAGGTGTGTTGGCTGCGCTCGAAGCTTTGCGCCCTCAGTTGCCGGTTACGGCGCAGTCTATACGAGCGGGTTTGTCGCTGGTAGAGCTGCCAGGACGCTTTCAAATTGTTCCTGGCGAGCCGACCTTGGTACTGGACGTGGCGCACAACCCGCATGCGGCCGCCACGCTCACGGCCAATTTGGACGCCATGGGCTATTACCCGGGCACCCACGCAGTGTTTGGGTGCATGGCAGACAAAGATGTGGCCAAGATGTTGGCAACGGTTGGTCCGTTGGTCGACCATTGGTATTTCACAGATTTGCCGCTGCCGCGAGCCCTTGGCAGCGCGCAGCTTCAGGCTTTAGCCCAAGCAACAGCAGAAACGCAAAAGGCCAGCGCCCTGTGCTTTACCAGCCCACAACTGGCTTTGGATGCAGCCGTGGCCAAAGCCAGCCCCACTGATAGAATCATTGTCTTTGGATCTTTCTTCACCGTTGGCGGCGTATTGACCAAAGGCATACCCCGTTTAGAGGCCAAACACCTCAAAGCTTGAGTTCGATGAACTGGCATCAACCCTATGTGCGGCCATAGCCTTGAAGCCCTTACTAACCCATTCAGTGCGCTTTACACCCTATGTTTAAGTTTAGTAAATCTGCCAGTGCTGGGCGTGACAGCGACAGCGTAGAGACCATCAGACGTCGTGCCCAATACCGTTTGGTTGGAACGGCCCTGTTGGTGGCCATTGCCATTGTGGGTTTTCCGCTGTTGTTTGACACCGAGCCACGTCCACTAGAGGTTGATTTACCTGTGGCCATACCGTCAAAAGACGAGGTGCAGCCGTTGCTCGCACCCACGGCTGTGGCTGCTGCGCCCAGTGTGAGTACCACGCCAACTCCAGCTGCTGTTGCCCCTGCTGAAGCAACCAAGCCGCAAGTTGAGACCACGCAGCCAGATGTGACGGCGCAAACCAAGGCCAGCAAACAAGCTCAGCAAGCATCACTTGAGCAGCAAGCACAGGCAGCCAAAGACAAGCAAGACGAGGCCACTAGGGCACAAGCTATTTTGAACGGCACTTTGGCAAAAGGCGCTGCTAAGTCTGCTTCTACAACAGCCACAGCTACCGACTATCCCAATGACGGCAAGCGTCGCGTGATTCAGGTGGGTTCTTTCAATGATGCAGAGCGTGCACGGGAAGTACGCCTGCGTTTAGAGCGTGCTGGCATCACCACATATACCCAAGTCATTCAAAGCAATGGTTCGAAATTTATCCGAGTGCGCGTTGGCCCATTTGATGATGCCGTTGAGCTGCAAAACTTCATAGACCGCGTTGAGCTGTTGAAGTTAGAAGCACGCGTTCTGACGTTTTAACGGCGTATGGCTTACGTCGGTTGGTCAGTTCTAGACATCGCCATGGTTCTCATGCTGGTGTCATCACTGGTTTGGGGCGCATGGCGAGGTTTGGTGTATGAAATTCTGGCCATTGCCAACTGGTTGTTCGCCTTAACGGCCACCAGTTTGTTGGCGCCACTGATTGCCCAATGGGCGCCAGCCTTAGGCGGTTCAGGTTTGGTGTCGGTTGTGGTGCGCTATGTCGTGGTGTTTGTGGTGTTTGTGTTTGTAGGCGGCTTTGTCGCTTCAACTTTTCGCCGTTGGATCAGCTCCTCGGGCTTGCGCCCAACTGATAGGTCGTTGGGAGCGTTGTTTGGCATCGTTCGCGCCCTGGTTGTGTTGCTCGCTTGCGCACTGATTGTGTTGATTTTGAAGCTACAAACTGAACCCTGGTGGGCAAGCTCCAACGGGGGGCAATTGTTGCAATCTGTGTTGGTATTACTTAAGCCTGTGTTGCCACAGGCGATTGAAAGGTTGATTCCATAAATGTGTGGCATTGTTGGCGTGGTCAGTAACGCTCCGGTTAACCAACTGATATATGACGGCTTGTTGCTGTTGCAGCACCGCGGCCAAGACGCCGCAGGCATAGTGACACAACAAGGTCAAAAGTTTTTCATGCACAAGGCAAAGGGCATGGTGCGCGATGTATTTCGTACCCGAGATATGCGCGCCTTGCCAGGTAATGTGGGCTTGGGGCAAGTGCGCTACCCCACGGCTGGCAACGCCAACAGCGAAGAGGAGGCCCAGCCTTTTTACGTCAACGCTCCTTTTGGTTTGGTGATGTCGCACAACGGCAATCTCACCAACGCGCACGCCCTGAAAGCAGAGTTGTTCAGCACAGACCACCGCCACATCAACACCGATTCTGATTCCGAAGTGTTGATCAACGTGTTGGCTCACGAACTCGACATCGCTACGCGAGGCCTGCCTCTAAAGCCTGCAGATGTGTTTGCGGCAGTCACGCGCATGCACAAGCGCTTGAAGGGCTCTTACGCCGTTGTCGCACTCATCGCCGGCCACGGCTTGCTGGCTTTTCGTGATCCATTTGGTATTCGCCCGCTGTGCTTAGGTCAAGGCGTAGGTACAGCCATGGTGGCCAGCGAGTCGGTCGCGCTCGAGGGCACAGGCCATACCCTAGTACGTGACATAGACCCCGGCGAAGCGGTGTTTATTGATATGCAAGGTCAGGTGCACGCGCAGCAATGCAGCGAGACCTCGGCCCATTTTCCATGCTTGTTTGAGTATGTTTATTTGGCCAGACCAGACTCGCAGTTAGACGGCGTATCGGTGTACCAAGCACGTTTGAACATGGGTGAAACTCTGGCCCAGCGTGTGATCTCTACCATTTCGCCAGACCTGATTGACTCGGTGATTCCGATCCCAGAGTCGTCACGCCCGAGCGCCATGCAACTGGCGCATTTGTTGGGCAAGCCTTATCGCGAAGGTTTTGTTAAAAACCGTTACGTGGGTCGCACTTTCATCATGCCTGGGCAGGCAGTGCGCAAGCGCTCTGTGCGCCAAAAGCTCAACGTGATTGCGTCTGAGTTCAAAGGTCGCAATGTGCTGCTTGTAGACGACTCCATTGTTCGTGGTACCACCAGCCGCGAGATTGTGCAAATGGCCCGCGACGCAGGCGCTAGAAAAGTATATTTGGCCAGCGCTGCACCGCCAGTGCGCTTTCCCAATGTGTACGGCATTGACATGCCAAGCCCAGAAGAGCTGGTTGCACACGGCAAAACTGTTGACGAAATTTGCAAAGTGATTGGTTGTGACGCACTGATTTACCAAGACGTGCAAGGCCTCAAAAACGCTGTTGCCTCACTCAACCCAAAGCTCACTGGCTTTGACGCTTCGTGTTTTGATGGCATTTACTGCACGGGTGACATCACACCCGAAGATATCATTCGGTTGCGCGGTGAGCGCATTGAGGCAGATGAATTGCAAGAGGACGCCAACGTATGAGTTCGCCGCACCTTCCCGATACCTCAAGCTGGCATGCAGAAACCCATGCCCAGCATACTGGCATGCCTCCTAGTCAATACGGTGAAAATGCGGAAGCCTTGTTTCTAACCAGCGGCTATGTCCAGCCCAGCGCCGAAGTGGCCGCAGCTCGGTTTGCAGGTGAGGAAGAGGGTTATACCTACTCGCGCTTGGGCAACCCAACGGTGAGCAGCTTTGAGCAGCGTTTGGCGGCCATGGAAGGCACGCAAGCCGCTATCGCTACATCTACTGGTATGTCGTCTATTTTGTTGATGTGCATGGGTTTGCTCAAAAGTGGCGACCACGTTATTTGTTCGCACTCCATGTTTGGCTCCACCATCAAACTCATCGGTACCGAGTTCGCCAAGTTTGGTGTTACCACTACGTTTGTCTCTCAAACCGATGTCTCGCAATGGGCTGCGGCTGTGCAGCCCACCACCAAGCTGTTGTTTGCCGAAACACCGACCAACCCACTTACTGATGTATGTGACATAGCTGCGTTGGCGGATATTGCACACAAAGCAGGTGCATGGCTGGCCGTTGACAATTGTTTTGCGACACCCATTTTGCAACGCCCTGTTGAGTTTGGCGCTGATATCGTGACGCATTCGGGTACCAAGTACCTCGACGGGCAAGGCCGTGTGATGGCGGGGGCTCTGTGTGCATCTGAGGAGCTGGTCAGTGAGGTGTTCAGCCCAGTTATACGCAGCGCTGGCATGACTTTATCCCCCTTTAACGCATGGGTGGTGCTGAAGGGTCTAGAAACTCTGGGTATCCGCATGCGTGCGCAGTCTGGCAATGCCCTGGCGTTGGCCCAGTGGTTACAAACACAAGATGCGGTGGATCAAGTTTTTTTCCCGGGTTTAGACAGTCACCCTCAACACGAACTCGCTATGCGTCAACAAGGTGGCCTGGGGGGAGCGGTGTTGTCGTTTTCGCTAAAAGCCAACAACGCGCAAGAGGGCAGGGCCAAAGCTTTTGCCACATTGAACGCCATGCAGTTGGCCAAGTTGTGCACCAATTTGGGTGATACAAAAACATTGGTGGCGCACCCCGCTAGCACGTCACATGGCCGCTTGAGCGACGCGCAGCGCGCCAACGCTGGCGTGGGCCAGTCACTCATCCGTGTGGCAGTAGGCCTAGAACACATCCCCGATTTACAAAACGACATACAACGCGCAATGGCTATAGGCTGCGCCTGATTCATGACCACATTTGATGCTGGCACCACCACTGCTTCAACACCTGAGAGTGCTGTGCGCGTGCGTACCCGCTTTGCACCGTCTCCCACAGGCTTTATCCATTTGGGGAATATTCGTTCGGCTTTGTACCCGTGGGCTTTTGCGCGCAGCCAAGGCGGTGACTTTATATTGCGCATTGAAGACACAGACCAAGCCCGCTCTACGCAGGCCTCTGTGGATGTTATCTTGCAGGGCATGGAGTGGCTTGGGCTAACGCCTGATGAAGGCCCGTTTTACCAAATGCAGCGCATGGAACGTTACCGTGAGGTGTTGGCTCAGCTTAAAGAGGCTGATCTAATTTACCCATGCTACATGTCCAAAGAGGCGCTGGACGCGCTGCGTGACGAGCAAATGGCGGCCAAAGAAAAGCCACGCTACAACGGTTTGTGGCGCCCAGAGCTAGGCAAAACCTTGCCAACTGTGCCAGACGACGTGCAGCCTGTGTGGCGTTTCAAAAACCCGACAGACGGTGTGGTGGCTTGGACCGACAAGGTCAAAGGCTTGATTGAAATAGCCAATGCCGAGCTAGACGACTTGGTGATTGCACGCCCTGATGGCACGCCCACCTACAACTTTTGCGTGGTGGTTGATGACATGGACATGGCCATCACCCACGTTATTCGTGGCGATGACCACGTCAACAACACACCGCGTCAAATAAACATCTTGAGGGCCTTGGGCCACACGCCCCCTGTATATGCCCACTTGCCGACTGTGCTGAATGAAGCCGGTGAGAAGATGAGCAAGCGCAATGGCGCCAAGGCTATTACGCAATACCGCGAAGAAGGCTACTTGCCCCAAGCTGTTGTGAACTACTTGGCCAGACTGGGTTGGAGCCACGGAGACGACGAGGTGTTCAGCACCGAGCAGTTTTTGTCATGGTTTAACTTAGACCACTTAGGACGCAGTGCCTCACAATTTGATGATGCCAAGCTGCGTTGGATCAATGCGCAGCACATCAAATTTACCGCAGACCCAACGCTTGCTGTCATGGTGGCACAGCGCTTGCAATTTGAGGGCATACAAGCTGAGCCAGATGCGCGTCTCATTGGTGTATGTGCACTGTTTAAAGACCGCTGCGACACACTGGTGGTTTTAGCCGACTGGGCGAAAGCGTACTACTCGCCTGCGCTTGCGTCTGACGAGGACATGGCCAAGCACGTTACGCAGGACATAAAGCCTGCGCTTGCAAGCTTGGCAGACAAGTTGGATGTCAGTGAGTGGAGCAAAGATGCAATTGCTGCGGCCATAAAAGCCACGCTGGCTGAGCATGGTTTGAAAATGCCCCAGTTGGCCATGCCTGTGCGCGTGTTGATGCTGGGTACGACCAACACGCCATCGGTCGACGCAATGCTGGCATTGTTTGATAAAAAAAATGTGGTGGCCAAGCTCAAAGAAGCCTAAAAATTGTTTTATACTCAGTGGCTGTGCTGCACAGCGGCTCACAACGAAAGTTGTGCGTCAGGTGACACACATCGTGGGGGTATAGCTCAGCTGGGAGAGCGCTTGCATGGCATGCAAGAGGTCAGCGGTTCGATCCCGCTTACCTCCACCAAGTATTTTTAAAAGTCTCGAAAAATCATCGTATAATTCGAGGCTTAGCTTAAACAAACGGCAACGTTTGCTAAGTTATGTAGTCTAGGTTATGACCCTATCGTCTAGAGGCCTAGGACACTACCCTTTCACGGTAGGTACCGGGGTTCGAATCCCCGTAGGGTCGCCAAGTTTGTAGCACTTGGTGGATGCCACAAGCATCCACTTAAAAGCTGCCCACGCGGAGTGGTAGTTCAGTTGGTTAGAATACCGGCCTGTCACGCCGGGGGTCGCGGGTTCGAGTCCCGTCCACTCCGCCAATGGTTTCAGCCCTTATAAGTCATTGATTTATAAGGGCTTTCTCCTTTCTGGGTTTTGGGTTTCACACCTATATTTCACACCATAAAAGAAATCTCACATCTGGGAATCTCCCAGTTCCGTGCTTGTTATTTAAATTGTCTGTGCTTACAGTCGAGCCTTCATCAACAAAAGGCTCCCATGAACAATCTCACAGTTTTCCTTGAATTCCTGATCAATTCCTTCACCCGATCCCGTGGCACGGATGTCTTCATTGAGGTCAACGATGAACCAAGCAGCCTTTCGAGCTTCACCTACAAGAAGTCAGGGGTGGATCGTGAGTGGTGGTGTCTTGGTTTGCACGTTATAGCGTCACCTCTTCGGATGTCCCCTCAGTAATTTGAAGAGACATCGAAAGATGTCCTCAGTTTTGAGGACTTCTTTTCCCACAGTGTGGGATTAAATGAACCCAGCCCGTGCTGCTGCTCAAGGACTCATCCACTGGTAACCAGATAGGACCTGTCAGCGTCTCCGATGTGCATTTCAGCAGCCCTTATGCAGCATTAAGACAGCTTCGCTCAGAAGGAATGGGGATGCTTAAGATGCCAAGGTTGCTGACTGCGGTTCTTAGAGAGATCATGAGGATGTGCACTACGGCCACTGCAAGGGGCTAAGGGTGAAGTGCTCAGTAGTCTTTATGACATGGATGGAGTATCTTCTGCTCACAAAAGGCACAAATTTACTTGTTCGTTTAATTAAAGCTGGACACTGGTAGCTTGGGTTGCGAAAGCGAAAATCATTCAAATTTTTACAATGGAAAAGGCGCTCTTACTGTTGTTGCTAATGGCCACCTAGGTCAAGTTTTGGGGGTGTGTTGGGAACCAAGGGTGATTAGTTGCGATTTATTAAAAAACGTAAAAATTAACGCAGCTTATTGAGAAGATAAAAGGTTATTGTTTTTTCAAAAAAAGGGCGATAATTACGCACCATGCTACTAAGTATTCTAAAAATAATAACTTTTGGACTTCTTGTTTCCACTACGTTTGTCGCGGAATCGAAGCCTGTGTCCAAATCAACTGTTACGTGGTCAAAAGACAACCTTACTAAAACCACTACCTACCTCTATTCAGACAAAACAAAAGAGGTTGTGGTCGTAACAGGTGTCCCGGTTGAAACTAGGACATTTGCTGCCGATGAGCTTACTGAGACAATCAGAGTTGCTTATCCAAATGGAAAATTTACATTAAAAAACGTCAAGCATCAGATAAGTTATGGTGGCGTTGATTACGAGCGTTCAAGTATAGAGTTTGATGGTGTAAATATTACTGGTAGTAGTCCGTATGTAACGCCCAAGGTTTCAATTTACCCAACGGGCACTGTGAGGGTTGTAGAGGACGGCTCTGCGGCACGTCCATTTACGGATAAGACGTTAGTTGGTAAGAATATCCAAGATTCAAATAGTTTTGTGCGAACGGATTCTGAAATCTATGACTTAAGGTGGGGTGCTCCTGATGCCGTTGGTCCGTTAGCTGTCCTTGCCTTCAGTGGAGGAGTTGCAGAGTTCGGTAATGGTACATCGTACTTTAGTGTCGCTAGAAAAAATATCTGCGATATTGGTAATTCCAATTCTTGCCTTAATTACTCGTATCCAACAAGAAGCTATGTTTACGGCACAGCGACTATTAATGCTCCACATAAAGATGTCCTTCAGGCATGGTCTAATGGCTGGACCGGACTGGGGCAGAACATATTGGTAATAGACAGTTTTGGTCAATATGTAAATGAACGTAGATCTTCTGACTTTCACGGTGTGATGGTAACTTCAATTGCTGGATCTGTCGCAATAAGATCTCCACTCTATACTTATGATTGGGCGGGTACTGAGTCCTACCTTCGAGATATGTACGGAAATACGGTAAATAAAAAAATTATACTGAGTGCTGTGAATATGAGCTTTACTACGAATTCCACGCCAGTAGCAGTGGCAATAGCCAATAGACTTGCAAGTAGTAGTAGCGCATATGATGCATCAGATGCAGTGATTACTAAAGCGGCAGGTAATGATGGTAAAGATGCGAAAACAGATGTTCTTAATGTAGCCTTAATATCGAACCAGAAAACATTAAAAAACCTAATATTAGTAGGTGCAACACAAAGTGACGGTGAAGTGAATAACAAAACTAGTTTGGCAGGGTACAGTAACAAGGCCGGCAATGATTCGGTTTATCAAAACCGATTTTTGGTAGCTAATGGTAATTCTGTTTACGCAAAGCCGGTATGGATTGACGGTACTTACGTATCACCCGGTGCTGGCACTTCCTACGCCGCGCCGCGGGTGGCGGGATATGCGGCAATCCTTCGTCAAAAATTTCCAAACTTAAATGGCGCTAAATCAGCGAACATCTTATTAGATACGGCGAGATATGACACGCTTGATTGCCATCCACGATGTAGCAAGGCTATTTATGGCCGAGGTGAGGCGAGTCTCTCTGGTGCACTGTCGCCGATCGGTAAGTTGCGTTAATATATTATTTTTTATATTATTTACAACACCTGGCGTAGTACTTGCTGGGAGCAATTTTTTTCCGATGCCGGTACAACTTCGGTTTGATGGTGACACAGGATGGTACCCCGTTGATATAAAGATAGATGGGATTGGTACAAATTTTGAAACGATAACATCAGGAGTATTTTCCGAGCCATTAATTAGCACAAGTGTTGTCTCGTCCTATAACTCATCGATAATTTATGACGTTTCAGGTTTTTATAGACCATCGCACCCTCGAGTTAAAATTCTGCTTTCGAAATTTTGGGAAAATAACAGATTTTGGTTTTTAATTGGTTTCGATACTGGCTTTTCAAGTCCTAAAATAAATATACAGCCCTCTATTTACTTGGGCTTTAATTACAAGCATCCGTATACTAATCGTTCATTTTTTGATTTTGGGTTGATTTCAAATATAGGGGGTAAAGTTAATGATCATCCGTGTAAAGATGATTTTGATAGAGATTACTATTGTGGCAGTTTGACTGCTTGGAGCGATTTTAAAAGGCAACAAGAAAAATTTTTAAAAGCAGTACAGATTCGTTACACCCTTTTCTTTTAACAAATAATATGAGCATCTTTTAATATCGTTCTATTGCTAGCGATTCATACTGCTTTATAAATTAATTTACTCTACCCAAAAGCTTGAGAAGATCTGCATAAAGTCATTCTAGAGCCTCACTCAAACAGCATATTTGGACTTTCACAGAGTGACAGACAAAGCAGCTTGCATCCCCCTAGTTCACTATACATTTCTCATTGCGTAGTTTGATCTCCCTCGTACTCATTGCCCCTAGGCCACCACTTGATTGACATTTGACCTACCTCCTTTGCGAAGAACTGTGGGCAAGCAGCGAAGTCTTCAGTGGCATTGATTGCCGAACTGAACAATATAAGTTTTGCGAACAGGCATATTGAAGTCACTTTGAAGGAAAGCATCCTTTGCAAGCTAAGGTTTCCTTAAAAGCTCTTGCGGTTTAAGATATCCACATCATGATCTTTTGCAAACATCAGCACACCTCAAAGTTGTCAAAATGATGGAAGGACTAATATTTTTCTGGTTTGGACTTGCCATTGCTATTGGGATTTTTGCCTCCAACAGAGGACGGAGTGTCTTTGGTTGGTTTCTATTGGCTTGCATCATCAGCCCTCTGCTTGCCCTCATTTTGCTTGCCGTTACTAAAAATAGAAGCATTCTTTCAACTGATATTCCACCGGCCGACGAAACGCATGTGCGCTGCACACAATGTGCAGAATTTATCTTGCCCCAAGCTATAAAGTGCAAGCACTGCGGTGCTTCAGTTCGCCCTGATACCCAATTTGTCCAGCGTATTACTGAACAGAAAATGGAGGGTAAAAGTGAGGGTAATCAGAATCTTCTCACTGGCATCCTTTTTATCGTCGCACTTTTCTTACTTGCAGCGATATTTTCTTAGCTTAATTGTTAGTGCCACTTTGCCTCTAGATCAATCGACACACAGCTTCTGATGGCGAAGCTGAACACCAACCTCACCATTTGAGCCTAAAGCTACCTAGTCCAAATGATGCCGTTTAATCATACGGTCACGGCTTTCCAATGACCCCTAACGGCGAACCGAACTACTGCGACCACTGACCCTGATTTTGTTCTGGTCCTTCTCGGTCTGTCAGGATTTGTTTTAGTCGTCAGGAAGTTAGGCGATGCATAAATGGCCTGACGCTTAGCCCTCGCACAAGGCTTGCATTTCAAGCTTCTATCAGATGGCCTGTTTCTGCTGGTCAGTTCCACGTTGCAGTTATTGCATTCACGGTGATATGCGACATAGCTCCCTGGACCTAGACAAATTAATAGGCAGTCGAGTCCTCTAAAGACTGATAGTGCAAACGCTCAAACGCTGCTGGGCTAAGCCAGCCGTTGGTTGAGTGTCTGCGAATGCGATTGTAGTAGACCTCGATGTATTCAAAGATGACCTGTCTGGCGTGCCGGTGGGTGGCGAAATACTCGCCATGCACCACGCCCTTCTTCAGCGTTGCAAAGAAACTTTCAGCAACAGCGTTATCCCAACAATTGCCGCGTCGGCTCATGCTTTGAATACAGCGATAGCGCTTGAGCACCGCTTTGTAATCAGCACTTGCGTACTGACTGCCCTGATCGGTATGCACCATCACGCACGCGGGCTCACCACGACTTAACAGTGCGGCTTGCAAGGCGTCACTGACCAGCCTAGCGTCTATGTGCGTGCTCATTTGCCACCCCACTACAGCACGACTGAACAGGTCAATGACAGTGGCTAAGTACAGCCAACCCTGGCCAGTGCGTATGTAGGTGATGTCGCCTACCCACACTTGGTTGGGCGTATCGACCTGAAACTGGCGTTGCAGCACGTTGGGCGACAAGCCCAGTTTGTGTTTGGAGTCGGTGGTGCGTTTGAATTTCTTCGCGAATTTGGCCCTCAAGCCCATCGCGCGCATGTGCCGCCCCACCGTACGTGCGCACACACCAAAGCCCAAGTGTGCCAAGTCCGCATGCAGCGCTGGCGCACCAATTCGCCCTCTGTGCTGGCCGTGGCAGCGCTCAATGGCGCTGCGTAAAGAGGCGCAGCGCTGTGGTCGCTTGCGCCACGCATAGTACCCCGAGCGGCTCACACCTAAAGCTTGACACAGTGCTGCCATGCGGTATTCAACCAAGTGTTGTGTCATGAACGTGTACTTGGCCCACTTGGATTGCTCACAAAGTACACGTGCGCTTTTTTTAAGATCTCATTGACCTCCTGCAGGTGGCGTACCTCGCGCTCCAATGCACGTACCCGCTGTTGCTCAGCACTTAGCTCGCCACTGGTTGCAACGCCTAAGGCCCGCTTGTGCTGTCTGACCCACTCATCCAGCGTGGAGTAGCCCACCCCCAATGATTGGGCCAACGCTTTCATAGGCTCTTGTGGATGATCAAGCACATGCGCTATGGCTTGCTCTTTGAACTGTTGACTGAAGTTGCGTCTCATGAAAACTCCTCTCAGGTTGTATTGAAACCTTTAAAGGGAACTCGGTGTCCATTTTCTTGACTAGGTCCAGTCTGGCTTCATGGCGGGTTTGGAGTTGTTGGTGATGTCGCCAAGTGGTTTGCGCTCGCCGGCCATGGTTCAAGGTTTTTGGCGTTTGGTGGCGCACTACAAGGCCACGCTGGTGGCAGGTGTGCCAACATCTTTGGGGGCGGTTCTGGATGTGCCAGTTGATGGTGCGGACATCAGTTCTATGCGCTGCGGCCTGACAGGCGCCGCGCTGCTGCCGCCAGCCGTGGCCAAGCGCTTCAGGTTGGTGACGGGTTGCAACTTGGTGGAAGTCTACGGCATGACCGAGTCGTCTGGCCTGATTGCCTATGACCCCATCGCAGGAGACAGCGCTGGTACCACGGGCTCTGTGGGGTGGCGTCTGCCTTATTCGCGTGTCGAAGTGCGTCGCTTTGGTCCAGACATGGCGTTGGGTGATGTGTGTGACACAGGCGAGGTCGGCGTGATAACTGTGCATGGCCCCCATGTGTCACCAGGCTACTTACATACAGCCCAAAACGTGGGCGTGTTTGAAAGCGGCATGCTCAACACCGGTGACCTCGGCTATACCGATGAGCAGGGACGAATTTACATTGCTGGACGCTCCAAAGATTTAATCATTCGCAGTGGTCACAACATAGACCCCGTGATGATAGAAAACGCCATGGCCGAACACCCTGCGGTTGCGCACGCCGCTGCCGTGGGCACGCCCGATGCTTATGCGGGTGAGTTACCCGTGTGCTTTGTGGCGTTACGTCCTGGTGCAACAGTGAGTGATGCAGAACTCCATGCGCACGCGCAGGAACGGATTGGTGAGCGTCCTGCTTGGCCCAAGCATTTCTATGTGGTGGAGGCCCTTCCCATGACATCGGTGGGAAAAATATTCAAGCCTGAGCTGCGCTGCACAGCTGCTACGCGCATGGTGACACAGCTGTTAGAGGTTCAGTTCCAATTCGCTGACGCGCACGTGCACGTGAGTACTGGTGGGCCCCGTGGTATGCGGGTGTCGGTGTCTCTGCCTCAGAGCTATTCGTCAGCAGTAGATGCCGTCCAGCAGGCATTAGACGCTTTTGTATTTGAATCGCACGTCCATGTGCGCTGATATTGCTAACTCTCAAGCCAGCCCTACAAGCCTTGTTGACAAGCGCTTATGCGTGAGGGCATTGTTGTGAGTTACAGCCAATACGTTGTGGCCAGAGTCCAAGCACTTCGACTGTATTTTGAAGCGTTACCCGCAGTATGGCGCGGTATGTTGTGGGTCGCATTAAGTGGCTTTGTTTTTACCGTCATGAATGCTGAGCTGCGCAGGTTGTCAATGCAGCTAGACCCCTTTCAAGCGCAGTTTTTACGCTACCTCATGGGCGCACTTGTTATGCTGCCGTTGCTCATGCGTCATGGATGGGCGGTGTACAAGCCCAAGAACCTCAAAGGCCAGTTTTGGCGTGGTGCCGTTCACAGCTTGGCGCTGGTACTGTGGTTTACGGCGTTGCCGCGTATTGGGCTGGCTGAAACCACCGCCATTGGTTTCACTGGGCCAATCTTTGTCATGCTGGGTGCCGCATGGTTTTTAGGCGAACGCATGCGATGGGAGCGTTGGGTTGCTGCCTTGTTTGGGCTATCCGGTGTATTGGTTGTTGTGGGGCCCAAGCTTGGCGCAACCGATGGTTGGTTTACGTTGGTTATGCTGGGGAGTGCGCCGTTGTTTGCCGCTTCTTTTTTAATTACAAAAACACTCACCCGTACGGAGTCGGCAGGCAGCATTGTGTTGTGGCAATCCTTCATTGTCGCGTTGCTCAGCTTGCCGTTGGGTCTTATTCACTGGGAAGCTCCCACCGCCTGGCAATGGGTAGCGTTTGCAGTCACTGGCGTGTTGGGCTCTACGGCGCACTACTGTATGGCGAGAGGCTTTGGGATTGCCGACATTTCAGCGACCCAGTCGTTGAAATTTTTAGACCTGATTTGGGCCGCAGGCATGGGTTTTTTGGTCTTTGGTGACATACCCACACAAAGCACAGTAATTGGTGCCAGCGTGATTTTGCTTGCCACTATTTGGATAGCCAATCGGGAACACCGCCGCCAGTACTGACGGCGCATCCCTCATGCTTTGCGCGCGCCAATCAAAATGCCAGTGGTGACCAGTGCCAAGCCCAGTATCAAGTTGAGCAACAATGGCTCTCCTAAAAACACCACAGCGCCCAATGCCGACAAGCCAGGCACCAACGCCGTGAGCATGGTGGTGCGAATAGGACCAAAGGTACGGATCATGACGTTGAAGCTGATGCCCGCAACAACAACGGATAGGCCGCCTTGGAACAATGCCTGAAATGCCATTTCGCTTATGGGTGCCGTTGCTAAATTGCTAGCCACTAGGCCAGTCCAAGCCAACACGCCGTAAATGGGAAGGAACGTCATGACAGAAAACACGGTCAAACCGACCGTTGCGTTGATGGGGTCTAGCCCTTTACTGCGAACCACAATGCCGTAGGTGGAATAACAAAAAGAAGCGCACATAAACAGCAAGTCGCCTTTCCACACATGACCGCCGTCGAATGCCTGCAGCAAGCTTTCGCCGCCGACCAATAAACCGCCACACAAAATACAAGCCAAGCCTATGCCGCGCGACCTTGAGACGTGCTCTTTCAAAATGGTGACGGCTAAGACTGCTGTCCACAGTGGTAGGCCTCCCGGGAGGAGCACCGAAGCGTGCGCAGCAGGTGCAAAAAAGAAGCCGCTGTAAGCCAGTGACGCAAACAACACACTGCCGAGCACGCCAGTGATGACCGTGGTTTTCCACGGCAATGGTGACAGCCCAAAAAACGAGCGTTCAGTTTGAGCCTTGTAGCGGTTGCTTATCAACATCCACGGCAGCAATACAACACCTGCGCCAACAATGCGCACAAAAACGATGTCTAAGGGGTTGAGGTTTAAAGTTGCCGAGGCCCGAGCGATCACAATAAAAGATGTCCAAATGGTGACGGTAATGCCTGCGGCCAGCCATCCAAAGGTTTGTGGTCTGATGTACATGGCGCAAATCATACGCTTGACGTGTGCTGCGTTCTGTCGCTTGCGATATGACTTGAACCACATAAAGGTCGATCAACAAGGCGTGCGTGCAGGTGACAAGTGTTGCGAACAAACGGTGATACAACAGCAGTGCTATTTTGGAGATTTACATGTCAGTCGAACTCACCACATTGCGCCGCATTCTGACCAATCAACGCACCATAGCCGTAGTTGGGCTGTCGGCAGATTGGCACAGACCAAGTTATTTCGCATCGAAATACATGCAAGCCCATGGTTATCGGATTGTGCCGGTGAACCCCAGGTATGCGGGAAGTGGACAAACTATTCTGGGGGAGACCTGCTACGGCGCATTGGCCGATATCCCTTTCCCAGTTCAGATGGTGGATGTGTTTCGTCGAACTGAGGAGGTGCTGCCAATTGCCGAGCAGGCTTTAGCCATAGGCGCGCGCTGTTTGTGGCAACAGCTTGGCGTCATGAACGCCGAAGCGTCTGCACTCTTTCAAGGCAAGGGCTTGGACGCTATTGACAAGCGCAAGCCCAATTGGTGAGTACTGCACGTGCGATCCGCTGAATCAATTCAACGAGATACCATTCAACGTGATGTTGATCAGCTTGCGTCGGCGTCGGCAGGGTAGCGTCTGGCAACCCACACTGTCGCACCTGCTTGTCCATAGCGTTCTTCATGGGGCACGTTGGCAGCCAGTTCAAATTGGCTGCCAGCAGACAAGTGCTGGGTAGCGCCTTGCGCTGTTAGCCACAGCTCTCCTGCAACAACCTGTGCTTGCACTGCAAACGGGTGGGCATGGGTTTCCAACTGCAAGTTAGGCTGCCATTCTTTGACCAGCACCTGCGCATAGCCTATGCTTTTCGCATGGGCTTCAAACTCATTCAATGTGTTCATTGGGGCAGCCTTTGTAACGTGTGTTGGAAGGCGGCTACAGCTTTTGCCGCTTGTTTGCATACACAAGTTTGGTTGTAGCACACACACAGCATACATTTCGTGCTGTAGGCGACATACCCTCCTGAGACAACAACACGTGTTTCAAAGCGAAAGTCTATGACAAATGTATGATGAATTGTTGTTGTGGTTTGTGTGTATTTTTGAGCCACGCATATATTTAGGAGACAAAAATGCATACCTTAGACTTTTACTTTGATCCTATTTCGCCTTATGCGTACTTGGCGTTTCACCAGTTGCCTAAGACATTAGAGGGGCTGTCAGTGGTGGTCCGATACAAACCAGTTTTGTTTGGGGCCATGCTCAATGCCAACGGTCAAAAGGGCCCTGCTGAAATCGACGGCAAGCGCGAGTGGACTTATAGGCAAGCCTTATGGCAAGCCAAGAAAATGGGTCGGCCGATGACGATGCCTGCGGCCCATCCATTCAACCCGTTGCCCCTTTTACGGGCGATGTTGGCGGCTGCAGACAGCGACGGTGCGGTCAATCGTTATGTGGCTGAACAGGCGTTTAGCCGTGTATGGACCTCGGCACAAGATCCCGCGTCTGAGCAGTTTTTGATGGCTTTCAATGCCGTTGTAGACACGCATTTGACACGGCGTGGCAACGATGCCTTGGCCAGCGATGCTGTCAAATTGTGTTTGCGTCACAACACCGAAGCGGCATTGGATGCTGGCGTATTTGGCGTACCGACAGTGGTGGTCAATGGCTATGTATTTTGGGGCTTAGACGGCTTGGATATGCTGAGAGATTATTTGAACGATCCCGCTTGGTTTGACAACGCACAAGGTGAGTGGCAACAAGCTGCGCATGTGCCAGTGGGCATCAAGCGTCAATAGCGTCCATACGGCTTAGGCATGCCGATCGGCTGGGACGCACCTAATGCCCAGACGGTTTGGCCATGGCGCAGCGATTGCCGAGCCGGCGCTTTACGGGTAAGCATACACAGCCAGCCATAGCATGGTTTCACGAACCAAATGGCACGTGCGCAATGCGCAGATGATGCAATGGCACTTGAAGATTTTTTCATGGCAGGCCTGTACCAATTGCTTGAATTGATCCGCCGACTTCAATAGATTTGGCACACAGCCCATGTGTCTTTGCGCACATCCACCACCACCACCACCATTCTTTATCTTGGTCAACTATGCTGTGTGTGTGTGTCTATTTTGGAAAATCACTGTACTGGAAATTTTGTAAACTGGTTACCATCCAGTCGCCCGATGTGCAGGTTAACGCAGCGCAGACGCAACCAGTTGCGCGTCGCAGTCTGCACAAGATCATGCACAGCATTAGCTGCCATATGGCCAACGCCCTGTTGCCCGGTTGTAAGCGTGCTTGCGTTACGGATTTTGCCGCTGATGCACATGGGCTGTGCTTACCCATTCAGAAAACGCCAGATGTATTTTTTTAGACCAACCGAGAACGTGTAACGCCATGCTGCATATCAATGGAACATTGACTCACTTCGCCAACCCGCTGGCAAGTCCTACTGGCGTTTATACAGACGTTATGAAAGATGTTGTGAGTGTGGAGAAGTCTCTAGCTGCAATTCGTGACATCAAGAGTTGGCCCAATTACCAGGAAACGCCTCTGTATGTGTTGACCTCCATGGCGCAGTCGCTCAAGGTGGCCAAGATTTATTACAAAGATGAATCACTGCGTTTTGGTCTCAAGAGCTTCAAAGCGCTGGGCGGTGCTTATGCCGTTGCGTGTCAACTGCAACTAGCGGTTGAAGCGAAAACAGGCCACCGTCCCAGCACCGCGCAGTTATTGGCTGGCGCGTGCAAGGCTGATGTGTCTGAGTTGGTGGTCTGCTGCGCCACTGACGGTAACCATGGACGATCTGTCGCTTGGGGCGCAGAGCTGTTTGGCTGCGGTTGCGCCATTTATATTCACCGCGATGTATCCGAGGGGCGCACACAGGCAATGGCAGCATTTGGCGCTACAGTAACCAGAATTGATGGCAATTACGACGAGTCAGTGCGACAGGTTGACGCTGACGCCAAGGCTCATGGCTGGATTGTTGTGTCCGACACCAGCTACGAGGGCTACATGGACATTCCCAAGGATGTGGCGCTTGGCTACACCGTGATGCTTGACGAGATAGTCAGTCAACTAGAGGGTGAGATTCCAACCCACGTTTTCGTGCAAGGTGGTGTCGGAGGTTTAGGTGCTGCAGTAGGTGGCTATTTTTGGGATTTATGGGGTGTTAAACGTCCCAGGTTGTTGATTGTTGAGCCAGAACAAGCCAACTGTTTGCAGCAAAGTGCCAGAGCGGGTGAGCCGGTTGCTGTAACAGGTGATTTGACAACCTTGATGGCTGGTCTCGCATGTGGTGAGGTGTCGTCTTTGGCGTGGCGCATTCTTGCCGTTGGTACTGACGACTTTTTAACCCTCAGCGAAGAAGCGATACCTGCAACCATGCGTTTATTGGCTCAAGGCTTTGAACTAGACCCAGCGATTGAAGCCGGTGAGTCGGCTGTGCCTGGTTTAGCTGCAGCAGTGATAGCTCGATCTTCGGTCGATTTGTCAACAGCGATGGGGCTTGATGCAAACAGCCGTGTGCTGGTCATAGGAACAGAGGGAGCTACAGACCCGGAGCTCTACAAGACGTTGATCCAATAAGCCGCTGAGGTGCTGTCAGTTGCAGTGATGTAGGTGCGTGGTGAGTATCAATCCGCAGTGTGACTTGCACCTGTGTTGTTAGCACCTATTGGAACAGTGGGTCCTACTTCGACAGCATCTGAGCGCGTTCATGACCGAGTTGGTTTGAAAGTGATGCACGTTTGAACTGTCAAGAAGGCAGCTTGCCCCCAGTTGTCGCTGACAGACACCTGTTGCACAGCTCTAGTAGCCGCTGCATCACAACATCGACCGGTCGCCGTTGGTTGCCGAGGCGCTTGTAGCGTCTACACATCCTGTTGGCTTGAATCCGATGCGGGTGCATCGCCAGCCTTGTTTGTATCATCCGCCTCTGGGAAGCACATCTTCTGCCCGTCCCATTGTTGGCCGCACCAACACTGGCCATCACTGTTGATGATACAAGTACCTGTGCCGCAACACCTTAAGTCGTCTGTCATGTCTATCTCCTCGCCGTTGTTACCTCAACAATTGCCGCGCCTGTGATCCGCAATGGCGGTGTCATCAAACTTCATCTCTGTACTTCTTAACGCACGGTGTTTGGTTTTCCGTCCTGCCATTCGTGCGCGCCACATTTTGAAAGAGCTTGGTTTGAGCTCCGCGCGCATCAGTCGAATCACATCTGATTCGGTGACACCTGTTCGTTCCTCAATGGTTTCAAATGCGGTTCTATCTTCCCAGGCCATCTGAATAACCGCAGACACATCACCAGGTGTCAGGCTCGCGAGTCGATCAGATGATTTATTGGACATAGGCATACTTATTACTGTCTGAAATTGTATGCCTTCAGGGCTGTCATGGAAAAGCCCTTACGGCTGGTTGGTGGATTCCGCGTGTTGGTGGTTGAAGCTTGTGTACAACGGCATTGCGCTGTGATGCTGGTTCCAGCAGCATGGTGGGTTGGTGCGACAACTTGGGGCTGGGGTGTCAATCGTCTAAACCGGCGCTCCATCGGTCGCCCCAACCTGAGTCTGTCCCTGTGGTTTTTTGTAAGTCGCGCCTGTCGCGCTTGGTGGGGCGCCCGTGTGAAATGGTTTGTGCAGGCTCTGGTGCCAAGCGCATTGCCACTGCTGCGGCTTCCCGTGCCGTCTTTGATGCGGATGTCTCTGCATACAAAGCTTGGGCAATAGGCGCACTGCCCCGTATGCTGCTCAAGCCCAACACGCTGACAATCCACGTGCTGCGTTGAACCACCAGTTCAACCTGGTCGCCAACTCTCACCTCACGCGAGGGTTTGATTAGCGCCCCGTTTAGTTTCACGTGGCCTTTATTAGCCGCGTCTGTAGCCAGTGCACGTGTCTTAAAAAAACGCGCAGCCCAGAGCCATTTGTCGATGCGACATTTGGCATCGCTGTTGGTGTCTGCACCCTTGACTGGGGCTGGTTTGGCCTTGGCCATACAGTTATTGTTTAGCGCCCATGGTCAGGGCCGCGGTGTTTGTGGCGTGTGAGGCGGCATCCAATTCAGCAGCTTGCGTGGCCGACAGTGCGCGAGTGGGCCAGCCCTGCAAATGCTCAGCTGCTATGAGACCTAAGCCCTCGATCCACTTGGCGTCGTCGTTCAAGCATTCGATGTAATTAAACGCTTCGCCTCCAGCGTGCATGAAGGCTTCTCTGGCCTCATCTTTTATTTCTTCCAGCGTCTCCAAGCAGTCGCTGGTGAAACCTGGGCACATGATGTCCACGCTCTTGATGCCACTGGTAGCCATGTTTATTAGCGTTGGCTCTGTATAGGGCTCAATCCATTTGGCTTTGCCAAAACGTGATTGGAAAGTTACCTTGTATTGTTCTTTGCTTAAACCTAAAGCCTCGCCCAACAACCTGGCAGTCTTGTGGCACTGGCAATGGTAGGGGTCGCCCAGCAACAAGGTTCGCTCTGGTACGCCGTGAAAGGTCATGACCAGTTGCTCAGCTTGGCCGTTGGCGGCCCAGTAGGCTTTGACCTTATGGGCCAGAGCAGCAATGTATGCGGGGTGGTCGTGGTATTGGTTGACGAAGCGCAACTCGGGAATCCAGCGAATGTTTAAGGCCCATTTGTAAAAGGCATCAAACACACTGGCTGTTGTGGTGCCGCTGTACTGGGGGTAAGCCGTCATGAGCAATACGCGGGTGGCGCCTTGCAATTTGAGCTGGTTCATGATCGACGCCATATTTGGCTGGCCGTAGCGCATTACCATGTGCACTGACACATCATGGCCTTGCGCACGCAGTTGAACTTCTAAGGCTTTGGCCTGGGCTTCTGTACCGACTTTGAGCGGGGAGCCTTCAGGCGACCAAATACTGGCGTACTTGGCTGCAGATTTCTTGGGTCGAATCCTTAAAATAATGCCGTGCAAAATCAGCAGCCAAATGGCCTTTGGGATTTCGACCACGCGGTGGTCTGCTAAAAACTCAGCCAAATAGCGTCTGAGCGCGGGCGCTGTTGGTGCTTCGGGGGTACCTAAATTGCACCATAAAACAGCGGTTTTGGCCGCTTGACCATGCGTGTAAGGAGCTTCTTTTTGAAATGCCATAACCTGTATTGTCACTCAAGCTGTAAAGCCTTGTGACGGTCTAGTTTGTAGGCCTTAATCTGTGCCTGCGACGGGTAAATTGGTTAATTTAGTAGCTATTTATAGTTCATATTGATTTTCTTTATATGAAATAATGCAGTTAGTATGCTGAAATTAGATAGTCTGCTATATTAAGAGGGTAAGTTCAACTCAACGTCCTGTTGGTTGAACGGCTGGTTTGTCGTTCTCTTTTTACCTTCAGGTCGTCGGGTCGCTTTCGCTCCGAGGGGGCCCGTGTACGTGGCTCTCCGGATCACCGTTTAACGTTTTGGAGAATAAATTAATGACCAACCAACGCAAACTGGTACTAGCGCTAACGATAGTTGCCGCTACGCTTGCTTCCTGTGGAAAAAAAGAAGAAGCACAAGTTGAAGAGAAAGCTGTAGAAACAGCTGAAGCAACCTGTGGCAATGTCACCATTGCCAATATGAACTGGCAATCTGCCGAGGTTATTGCCTCCATCGATAAATTCGTTCTGAGCAAAGGTTACGGCTGTGATGCTGAGCTTGTGCCAGGCGACACAATGCCGACACTGACTGCCATGATGGAAAAAGGCCAGCCAGATGTAGCCCCTGAGGCTTGGATTAACTCTGTACGCGAGCCACTCAAGCTGGCCACTGACGAAGGTCGTTTGCACGTTGCTGCAGAAGTTCTATCTGACGGCGGCGTTGAAGGCTGGTGGATTCCTAAGTACATTGCTGAAGCCAATCCAAATATCAAAACAATCGCCGATGCCTTGAACCATCCTGAGCTGTTCCCAGCTCCTGAGGACAAGACCAAAGGTGCTGTTTACAACTGTCCGGCTGGCTGGAGCTGCCAAATTTCTACCGGTCACGCCTTCACGGCTTGGGGTGCAGCTGATAAAGGCTTCACTTTGGTAGATACAGGTTCTTCTGCTGGTTTGGATGGCTCTATTGCCAAAGCATACGAGCGTAAAGAAGGCTGGTTGGGCTACTACTGGGCGCCTACATCAATCTTAGGCAAATACGAAATGGTCCGTTTGGATCCGGGCGTAGAGTTGGATCAAGCGGCATGGGATACCTGTAATTCAGTCGTTGACTGTGCAGACCCCAAGATGAATCCATGGCCCCGTTCAGAGGTGTTCAGTGTCGTTACTGACCGCTTCAAACAAGCTGGTGGTAAAGCTTACGAGTACTTGGCTACGCGTCAGTTAGACAATGACTCGCTTGGCAAGTTGTTGTCTTGGATGACTGACAACCAAGCAACGGGTGAAGCTGCTGCAGAGTACTACTTGAAAAACAACGAGGCTACCTGGACAACCTGGGTCAGCCCAGCTGCTGCTGAGAAAATCAAGGCAGCCTTGTAAGTTGCTTCTGAAGTCACTCCTTGTATAGGAGTGACTGCAACGCCTGCATGTTTTATGCAGGCGTTTTTTGTTTCAGGAGAAAAATAATGAACTGGTTTTATACATTTCCAGAAATGGGCACCGAAGCCCTGCGAGCCTTGAAAAAAGGCATTGACTTTGCTTTTCGTGACTTCACGAGAGAATACGGCGAACTGCTAGAGCGCATGTTTGACCCGTTGAAGCAGTTTTTGATTTTTTCCGAGCGCTTGCTGACAGACTCCCCATGGCCATTGGTTATTTTGAGTATCGCAGTGATTACATGGTTGGCCTCACGGTCAACAAAAATTGTAGTGGGTACCATCATTACCTTGTTGCTGATTGGCTACTTCGGCATGTGGGACGACACGATGAAAACAGTGTCAATGATTTTCGTCGCGACCTTGACCGCGCTTGTATTGGGCTTGCCTATCGGTATCGCCATGAGTCGGTTTGACCGCATGCAAAAAGTCGTGACGCCCACGCTAGATGTGATGCAAACGATGCCCAGTTTTGTGTACCTGATTCCAGTGGTGATGCTGCTGGGTATTGGCAAGGTGGCTGGCTTGTTGGCCGTGGTCATCTATGCCATTCCACCCGTTATCCGGTTCACCAATTTGGGTATTCGTTTGGTACCAGAGGACGTGCTGGAGGCCTCTGAAGCCTTTGGAACATCGGTGTGGCAAAAAATGACCAAGGTGCAGTTGCCCTTGGCGTTGCCCACCATCATGGCTGGTGTGAACCAGACCATCATGATGTCGTTGTCCATGGTAGTCATTGCATCAATGATCGGTGTGCAAGGCTTAGGCCAACCAGTGCTGAAGGCGATTGCCAACCAATACTTCACACTTGGCATATTCAATGGCTTGGCCATTGTGGGTATTGCCATTATTTTTGATCGCGCATCGCAAGCTTACGGCAAGCGACTGCAGCGCCACTTGGAGGTTGTACATGGTTGATCCAGTTACAAACAATGACAATGCTGAAGTTACTTCTTCAGTGGGTATTGAGGTGAAAGGTTTGTACAAAATCTTTGGCCCCACACCCGAAAAATATTTAGAAGACGTTAAGGGCGGCATGTCTAAAGATGAGCTGCGGGATAACCACGGCCATGTGCTGGGCTTGAAAGACATCAACATCAACATGAAGGCGGGAGGCATTCAGGTGGTGATGGGTTTGTCCGGCTCAGGTAAAAGCACACTTATCCGCCACATCAACCGTTTGATAGACCCAACCGCAGGTGAGCTGTTGGTGGGAGGTCAAGATGTAGTGAAAATGGATGACAAGCAGCTGCGCGCATTTCGCCGCGAGCAAACAGCCATGGTGTTCCAAAAGTTTGCACTGTTGCCTCACTACACGGTGCTTGAAAATGCCGAGTTCGGTCTCCAAGTCAAGGGTGAGTCCAGCAAAGCGCGCCGTAAAAAAGCGCGCAGTTGGGTAGAGCGCGTCGGCTTGACAGGTTACGAGAACAACTATCCCAATCAATTGTCAGGCGGTATGCAGCAACGTGTTGGTCTTGCTCGCGCTTTGACCAACGATGCGCCTGTGCTGTTGATGGACGAGGCATTCTCTGCGTTGGACCCGCTGATTCGCACTGACATGCAGTCTGTGTTGTTGGACTTGCAACAAGAACTGGGAAAAACCATTGTGTTTATTACCCACGACTTGGACGAGGCCCTGCGCTTGGGCGATCAAGTTGCCATACTGCGCGACGGTGAAGTGGTACAGCAGGGTACAGCCCAGCAGATTGTGCTCAAGCCTGCAGACAGTTACATCAGCAGTTTTGTGCGAGATGTGAACCGTGGTCGAGTGATTCGTTGTAAGACGCTGATGCAAGCGGGCCCTGCTGTCGATGGTCCACAGGTGGACTCCAGTTTGGTGATTGAAGAGGCGGCTCGTATTTTAAGTGCTGAAGGCAAAGAGGCTGCCAACGTGGTCAGTGCCAAAGGCAGGCTGCTGGGGACCATTACCATGACGGACATCATCGGTGCGATGGTACCGCCGCAAGAAGACGCTATTTCAGTGACGTAATTGCGCCAATCTGACAGTTCTAAAAACCTACCAGCGAATGATGCTCTGGTAGGTTTTTTTATGTCTGTTTCGACGCCTTTTAACGAGCACAACATGGACGCCTACCAGTCTAGTTAGCTGGCGTGTTGAATCGTTGATTTATGAAGCTTGACCAATTGCTTGTATCACCTCGCGACCGCTGCGCACCGCACCCTCTAGGGTTGACGGGTAGGGGCCTGCAATGTAGTCTGCACACGCCCACAAGTTGGCAGCTATTCGCATCACTGGTCTGGCTGCATGGGGTGTACAGGCAAAGCAGGCTCGCTTTTCAACCACTGTTTGTAACCACTCCCATCGCGCATGCGGCCAAGTTTTGTCAAGTTGCTGCATCACTGAGGCCGTAATGTCATCGCGGCTGTTGGCCGCGCTGTCGCTGACAACGGCGGCAACTTGGCACGTTTGTGTGGGGGCCATTAAATCTGAGCGGTTAAAGACAAACTGCGCCAATCCACCTGTCAGCGCGAGCATGGGCGAGCGCCATGGCGGCATAACTTCTTTGCTGTGGGCGTAAACGGTGGCAATCGCCGTGTGCTCAAGTGACGCAGCGGCCTGGGCCCAGTGAGGGTTATGGATCCAACAAATAGCGCTTGCTTGCGCAGCAGGTGTGGCAATAATCACGTGGTTGTAGGGGGTGGCTTGCACATCAGCATGGGCTGGTTGCGTGCAGGCCTCGGACGCAGCCAAGGTCACATGCCACTTACCGCTCTTGCGCATGACCTGTGTCACGCGTGCCCCCGTATGAACTCGCCCGCCTTGTTGTTTGAGCCAAGTTAGGCACGGTTCAACAAACAAGGTGCTCAGGTCGCATTTGGCCAGCAACATGTCGCTGCTACCTGGCTCACTCAACAAGGCGTCTTTAAGAACGCGCAACCATACAGAGCCACTGGCCGAATTGGGTGCAATGTTTAAGGCACTCACGCATAAAGGCTCAATAAAATCACGCATCACGCTGCTATGCAAACCTGTGCAAATATCGGCCACTGTGGCTGAGCTGTGGCAGGTAAATCCGCTTAAGCGCCACCGCAACATGCGAGTCAAAAGTTGCACACGGGCCCGTATTGGCCAACGGCGACAACGTACAACAGCCCACGTGACCGCGCTGGCCATACCGACCTCTGAGTTGGCAGTGCTGGCCCAATTAGGCAGGGCAAAGCCAGCCGCGTTTTTATCGCGTAGGTCTAATGCGCTGCGCATAAATACGGCATCAGCATTGACAGAAATGGTTTTAAGTGTGGCTAGGCATGCGCTGTAAGCACCCAACAATATATGCTGACCGTTATCGAGTGGCGGGTCATTGTGTGGGTGGGTTGTAGCCTTGGTAAGCGACTTTGCTCTGCCACCAGCAGCAGGCGCGGCCTCAAATAAATCGACTTGCCAACCCAATTCGATGGCGGCTACAGCGGCGCTGCAACCCGCCCAACCAGCACCCACAATGGCTACTCGGGGTGCGGGTGTGTCTTGCTTAAGCGCCATCAACCCACCCAACCAAAGGCCTGGGTTTTCCAAGCCAGCCATAGCTTGCGAATGGGGGTGAGGCTGGTGCGTTGGTGGAGCACTTGAAAGCCGTCACGCTCAATTTCACGCAGCAAGGCCCGGTAAATGTTGGCCATCATCAGTCCTGGCTTTTGAGTGCGTTTGTCTTGGGCAGGCAACATGGCAAGTGCTTGGTCATACAGCTGGTGCGCCCGGTCAGCTTGGAACTGCATAAGTGCAACAAACTGTTCTGAGTACACACGCTTGAGTATGTCGTTGGCTTTAACGTCAAATTGTTGCAGTTCATTAACAGGTAGGTAAATACGACCGCGCATGGCGTCTTCACCGACATCACGAATGATATTGGTCAACTGAAACGCTTGCCCCATGGCGTGGGCATAGGCGGTGGTGAGATCGGTTGTTTGGCCAAAAATGCGCGCTGCCACTTCGCCCACCACGCCGGCTACCAAGTGGCAGTAACGCTCAAGAGCGGGGTAGTCTAGATAGCGGTTTTGTTGCAAGTCCATTTGGCAACCTTCAATGACCGCTGTCAGATGCGCCGCAGTGATGTTGTATGGCTCAATATGAGGTTGCAGCGCCCGCATAACTGGGTGCGAAGGCTGGCCAGCAAACAGTTGGCCTACTTCGCCGGCCCACCATGCCAACTTTGACGCCGCCACGCTAGGGTCGGCTACATCGTCAACAACGTCGTCAACTTCGCGGCAAAAAGCGTAAAAGGCGGTAATAGCGGCACGCTTTGGCGGTGGTAAAAAGAGAAACGCGTAGTAAAAACTGCTGCCAGACGCGGCTGCCTTTACTTGAACGTAGTTTTGAGGTGTGGTCATGTGCAAATGATTATGGTTTCATGCGAGAAAATACTTGTCTGGCGCGTTGGCGCAACGTTGCACGCTTCGCGGGCTGTTGGCCACGCATAAACGCCATGTACAGCAGCGGCACCATAAACAATGTGAGTACGGTTGAAAATGCCAAGCCCCACACAATACTGGATGCGACCGGCCCCCACAGCAAACTTTTACCCCCTAGGCCAAACGCCAAAGAAAATAAGCCGCCAATCGTTGTTGTGGTGGTAATGAGTATGGGGACAACACGCCTGCGCGCCGCTTGAACAATGGCGTGCGAGGTTTTCCGCCCCAGTCTGAGCCTGTCATTGGCGGCTGCAATGAGTACGATTGCGGAGTTCACGGCAATGCCAGTGAGCGCAATCACACCGTACAACGTATACAACGACAAGGGGTTGCCCGATAGGGTCAATCCAAACGCGACACCCGTAAAGGCCAATGGTACGGTGACCAAAATCATGAGTGGTTGGAAGTAGCTGGCAAACTGCGCAGCCAGTATTAAAAACACCAAGCCCATACCCAATAAGAACAAGACTTTCATGGCATTGAGACTCTCCTCAATGTCTTCTAATTCGCCAGAAAAATCTAAGCTGATATTGGGATGGTCATGTTGAATGCCAGCCCAACCTACTTTCAGCATGTCATTGGCTTTGGCTGTGTCCGTGAGCTCTTTATCTAGGTTGGCCTCAACCGTGATGGTGCGCCGCAAGTT
>Ga0114998_10000243_pt1 | contig 38235 bp, 27 predicted proteins | sample ArcticOcean_MG_C_5_FD_87044 | JGI IMG/M metagenome (GOLD analysis project Ga0114998, IMG submission 87044) | Marine microbial communities from western Arctic Ocean - ArcticOcean_MG_CB4_138 | ecosystem: Environmental > Aquatic > Marine > Oceanic | place: Arctic Ocean: Canada Basin | collected... | reverse complement strand
CCCGAAGGAAAAGGGAAAGCGTGGGTCATGAAGAAAAAGGAGCAAATGCGTAATAGAGGGGTCGAGGTCCAAAACGATTCTAAATATACTGGACGAAAACGAAAAGAACGATTTTAGATTTCAGTTCAGTTTTTATGTTACAGCTTTTTTGTACTGGTACCATACAAGTGGTACCAGGTACTACCACACTACTAGTACAATTACATATATATATAACTCTCATAAATTACTGCGGCTCAAGTACCAAGTAGTCTTTCATCGTGTACTATCGCATCGCTAGCGAAACAAGAGAAAACTTCTCGAAAACATTCAATGTACGGGTATATCTTTTGAAGTTCTTCGAACATGTTTGGATTCAAAGTCCAATCCACTTTCTCCTCGGTGCTTTTCAAGGTTCTACCCTTCAATGGGTTCGAAAAGAGAAGGAATGTGATTAGAATAATAGGACGCAATGTTTCTTGAAGACGAAAACTTTTTTGCAAGATTTCACCTAAAATTGAGAGGCGTTCTATTATTCTAATCGCAATCTTTCTCTTTTCGAACCCATTGAAGGCTCAAAGTTGATAAACTCTGTGAAAAATGATGATTGGAGGTTGAACCCAAATATATTCGAAGCACTTCAAAAGATACGCACAACACTATTTAGATTGTTGGGTACGCCGTTGGTGTTGTCGTCGTCGTCGACTGCGTTTGCTGAGATGATGACGAGGCGTCGTTGCCGTAGTAGTTTGATGGCGTGGCATAATATGCAGCCTGTTCTCTATGTAAAGGCGCCATCGTCGGAGCGGGAGCAGCTACGTTTCTTTGATTTTGTTGCATAGACATAGGCATCGCACTGTTTCGATTTTGTATAACAAACACTTGCGGTTGTTGTTGCTGACGTCCAAAATTTTGACCTCTCCACAACGGAAATGCTGTTCTATGACCGCTTGCGTAGTAACCGCCAGGCGGCGCTCCTGATGGATACCCTTGCTGCTGCTGCTGCTGCATATAATAGGCATACCTCCGCCTACGGCTGATCGCCGAACACAAGCAAAAAATTGGTATAAAAAACACCCACGTAGACATTCTGTACCGATACCACGCATTTGCATAATCGCTCGCGCAATAGACGTTCCCTCGCGTATCCTTATACGCTTGCTCTTCACCGCACAAATCGCTCGCGCACATGGCCTGTGGCCCATAATTACACGCGTCATAGGAATAATACTTTTTAGCTTCTTCGTTATATCTCGCCGTTGGGCAGTGCGTTTTATCCACCCAGCACCACGGTTTACAACACTCTTGAGTCACCGCCGGTGCCACCGTCGCGCATTCGCTTTGTTTCTCGCCCCACTGTAAACACTTATAGCCAACGCGTTCGGTCGTTCCAATCACTGTATGTTCTTCTCCAGTACACTCGCAATCGAGCGCGAGCGCGAATACTCCAAAACTATCATCGTTCTTTTGCTGCTGCTGTTGCGTGAGCAGTACGAGCAAAACTGTCGATACGATCAGGACCGACCTGTTCGTATAATAATTAGCTAAACCTCTCCTACTGAAAGTATTCGAATAAGGCATCTCTGATGAAAGCTCTTATGAATGGATTAGTAATAAACTCTCTTAATCTCTCTCTCTCTCTCTCTTATTAAACTAGATCAGATGAAGTCCTCCTATTGAATACGCGTTCTTGTCCTATTGAATAGTGATTAGGATTTTTAGAAACGTACAGAACGAAATATGTGCATAAAAATAGTGACGACTGTGACGAGGACGACGACGACGCGTTTCGTTGATTATTAATTTATTATTCTCTTTTTCAGCATCACGTTTTTATTGGACAGCAGACTGTTGGATCTCATCATCAGCCAGTCAGCACAATAAATAATAATAAACAATTGCACCAAGGCAGTAGTAATAGTAATAATAAATAAATGCCTTTCGCACAGTTAATAATAGGACCGGCTGGATCAGGGAAATCCACGTACTGTCAAACGATCCTATCGCACTGTCGAGCGCTTGGGCAGACGAGACATTGCATAAACTTGGACCCGGCCAATGACCAGTTCAACTATCCAGTCACGGCGGATATAAAAGACTTAATTACTTTGGACGATGTCATGGAAGAACTCGAACTCGGACCGAATGGGGGATTAATGTATTGCATGGAGTACTTGGAGGATAATTTAGACACGTGGTTAGCCGAAGCAGTCGATGGGTTCGGCGAGGACGATTGCGTGATCTTCGACTGTCCAGGGCAGATTGAGTTATATTCGCATCATTCGTGCTTTAAGACGTTCGTGAATAAATTAAGAGATTGGGGATGGCAAACCGTTGCCGTGTATGTGTTAGATGCGACGTTTATTACCGATGGCAGTAAGTTCATTGCCGGATGTTTACAAGCGCAATCTGCGATGATGTTGTTAGAGTTACCGCACGTGAACGTTCTATCAAAGGCGGATTTGTTAGAAGACCAATCGGTTTTGGAACCGTATTTATGGCCAGACCACGTGAGATTAGCGGAAGAGTTGAACGAATCAATGCCAAAGGAGTATAGGAAGTTGAACACTTTGTTAGCGCAGTTAATGGATGATTATTCATTAATCGCGTTTGTTAAATTAGATATAAGCGACGAAGAGTCGGTCGCGGAAGTTTTATATAGAGTAGATAACTCGATTCAGTATGGCGAGAACGCCGATGTTAAGACTTCAAGGGATTTAGAATTAGGAGACGATCAACCTTCTGAATTACCAGAAGGATATTACGATTAAGAAGTGGACAAATTATATATCGTTAGAGTTTTGTTTCGTTTATTTAGCCGTTTATGTGCTGCGCGCGTTGTAGTTATACATATATTAGAAAGAGAGAGACTACTGGTACATTATATATATTATATTTACTATGATCGATAGTATGCGTGCGTTGTTGTTTCATATTATAAACTATATTCTTTTATTTGCTCTGATGATGATACGTCTTTGACTGTCTATTGCGAAACTTCAAAAATTGAACGTCTCCGTTTCTCTCGCTTTGTTCGACTAATCCTAATCCTAACTTCGCTCCTCCTCTTGAAACGGCAATAAAGGCCTCGTTACCGTCATCATCATCTTTTCTTCTACTGCTACTATCATTTTTTCTCATTCTTCTAATTTCGTTCAATTCTTCTATTTCTTCTATATTATTATTAGTATCGTTTTGCTTTGCGATATTAGAATTATCGCTATTAATTTTACTAACATCTTCCTCGAACAATCGCATTCTCTTCTCGTAATACTTTTCTAAATTATTGGACTTTTTCTTCAACAGCTCGTCGTTCACATTTTTAGGTACCTGAACGTAATCGATCGCGTTATACGTACCGGATTGAAAACATCTATTCGCCGCTCGGCATATGTTCGGTAAATTACCTACGACGTCTAATATAGACGAAGAATCTTCCGCGTATTCCATATCATTAGTAGTTGTGTTTCTTTGTTGTTTTTCAATTAGTTTCTTAGCGCGCAGTTTCGCTTCCGCGATTGTTCTTTGTTGCAATAAGAACTGTTCCTCGCGTTCTTCTTCATCAGTCGTTGGTGTCGTCGTAGGTATTTTTGCAGAGCTTCCCACTCCTCCTACTTCTACAACTTTATTGTTCTCATCATTAAGACGGCGTTGATAGTATAAATATTCAGCACAGCAGCGGTCATCAGAACATTGGTTCAAGAACCAAAACTCTCTCTCGTTCCTCTCCAACGCTAATCGTTCGAACTCCTTCCCGTTCTTCGAGACGTACTCTGCCAATTTTTCTATTCTCTGTCTCGTCTTTGCATCTAACGAGCCTTGATGAGGACGAGCAACGGCGGTGTCGTTATTACGATTAGTATGAGTATTCGTAGTATTCGTAGTATCAGCGTTGTTAGTACTGTTATTGTTCGTTAATGAGTAAGGCGATATTGAGAGAAAACGTGGTCGCGTAGGTGGTGGAGGAACTTCTTGCAAATTGGCAGGAGTACTGAACATTATTATCGATTATTATTATCGATTATTATTATTGTTATTATTATTGTTAGTATTATTTGTGGGGAGAGTGAATACCTACGTTCATAGTAGTTTCATCAGGCAGTGTCAGGCGTCAGGTAGTTTCTTTTCAATAATGAACTGAATTAAGGCATTTTCAATGGACAGGACGAATCCACAAAATGCGCGCACAGCATCAAAACAGTTTTTGTATCATCATCAGTGCTAATACTATTAAGTCATCGTCAGTGTCATCATCGCAAAGAAAAACGGTAGCATTGAAAAGAACCAAAACATCGCAGAGCATAAGGAGAAGAAGAATAGGAATAATCAGAATGGGCGCTCCACTTCCGACGACGACGATTGGCCATCGATTAGGTACCGACGACGACGACGCTTCAGAGGCCTCAAGGACTAAAAAGGTTAAAGTACAGTTCTGGTTAGACTACGCCTGTCCGTTCAGTGCGAAGATGTTCAGGACTATGCGTAAAGACCTCATGTCTTACTACGACGATAGGAGTCAGGTTCAATTCGAGATGTTCCATCAAGTCCAGCCTTGGCACACTTCTTCGAGTATTATGCACGAGACCGCGTTGGCGTATGGAGAAGTTATTGGCGAAGGAGGATTTTTGGAATTTTCGGAGAAGTTGTTCGAGAAGAGGGAACAGTTCGCGGACTCTTTGACGTTTGATAGGACGAGACACGAAATCACTGACGATATCATTAAAGCGTGCGATGATCGTTTACGAGAGGACGAATTAGCGAAAGTTAGAAAATACGCTCGATTGAACACAGATACGTCGGATAAGAACGGAGGAACGTTAGTGACGCAGAAGTTGAAGTATCACATAAAATTGGGAAGACAGTTGGGAATTCACGTGTCACCGACAGTTTTAGTGAACGGGCTCATTTGCGAAACGAGCAGCTCTTGGACTTTGAAAGAATGGAGAGAATTATTAGATCCTTTGTTGACGCAATAAATGAATAAAAAATGTACAAATATAGAAACATTCGCTGTCGTTTTTTTTTATTTATTCTCATCGCCGCCTTGGTCGTTTTCCGACGTCGGCGGCGACGACGACGATGATGAGCCTAACGCATCCTCTAAAGTAACATCGAAATATTTGTTCTTCAACTTTTTAAAGCCGAGTAAAGTTAAGCCGACTCCGTTCGCTGCATAAACAAACGTCGCTAAATATACGATTCCTTCAACGATCGTCCTCACCGTAATCGAAATCTGCCTCGCCGTATAGGACTCTGGCAAAGTCGATTTATCAAACCCAGTAGATACTTTCACTGCGAACACGTATAACGCTGTTGATATTAAAATCCCTGTTATACCTCCGCTAAACGCTTGCGAAGCCGTTAATTGTTTATCCTTCTCCTTCCTCTCCTCTTCGTTCGCTTTTAACTCTTCTTTCGATAACTGCGTGGCTACCCTGAACGTCTGCGCTCGTTTCCCTCGCTTCTTCACTACTCTCCAAAAATACCATCCACAGAACACCGTGAACAAGAATCCGAACACGTTCTGTAATGGCGTCGCCTCTTCAGTCGGTACACCCATTTGCCACGATTGCATTTGTTGCTCCCCTGCCTCGGTTTGCATCTCAGCGAAAGCTTCTGCGCAACACGAATTAAACAACAGGAGGATCAGAGCAGAGTAGCTTTTGATACTACCAATCTCGTGCATTGAATCTTCATCATCATCGTTATCATCATAATCATCTGTTATTAATGCGTCGATGCTATTCGCTCTTGTTCTTATTAGTATTCCCGCATCACTATTTCTATTACTATTCATTCTTCCTTTAAAGATGCGGACTGTTTCGTTGTTCAATGAATACTCATCATCGCTCCAACACCTTTTACTGCCTGTTGTATCACTTTTACTACTGATGCTCCTTTTTCTTTTGCTCGTATTCGTTCTTCTTTTATTGTCATGGCTTTGAGTGCGCAATGAACCGATGATCGTTACGCGCTTTTGAAGCATTATCATTATTATTATTATTACTATTATTATTATTATTATTATTATTATTATTATTACAAAGTTATTATATTGTTCTTAAGTAGTAGTACGTAGTATTGAGAGAAACTTGGAAAATGGAACGACTGATGCTGTAATAATAATAAGGAACCGCATCATCATCATCCAGTCTGGCATGCAGCAGGCCTAAGCACAGCAGGGAGAATAGGTCATAAAGCAATAAAAGCAATAAAAGCTAAAAAAAGAGAAATATAGGAAAAGAGAGAGCTTTCTTTGATGAGCGATCTTCTTCCATCTTCTTCTTTCCAAAGAGGGACATCCTCCGATTACAAATAATTAATTAATTAAGCATAAGTGTGTTGTAAGAAATCATCATCTTCTGCGACGACAGAGCGCTCTGTTCATGGGGCGAAGACCTGAGTGCACCGTATTCGTCGGGAACCTGCCCGTAGATATCAAAGAACGCGAATTAGACGATTTGTTCTATAAATTTGGCCGCATCGAGTATATTAAGATCCCGAGGTGTTCGCACCCACCAGCGTTCGCGTTCGTTGAATTCGAGGACAGGAGAGACGCCGAAGACGCGGCTTATGCAAGGGACGGCTACGAATTCGATGGCAGTAAGTTACGAGTGGAAATAAGTAAAGGACCACAACAACAACAACAACGCACGGGTAATGGTGGTCAGGCAGACGTCGATGACAGAGAGAGAGGGGGCAGATTCGCGGGAAGAGCGCCTTACGATAATAATAACAGAGGCAACAACATTGACAGAAGAGGAGGTGGTAGAGCAGCGCAGTTCGAACGCACGAGACGAACTGATTTCTGCGTCGTCGTAAGGAACTTACCAGAGCAAACGTCTTGGCAAGATTTGAAGGATTTTTTCCGCAAGAGTGGGAAAGTCACGTATGCAAACGCGTTTACTTTACCGAACGGCGAGCAAATGGGCGAAGTCGATTTTGCTTATTTAACAGATGCGGAAAACGCGTGTGATGATTGCGACGGTATCGAGTTTCGAACGAGAAACGGCTCTTCTAAAATACAGTGCGATTTGAAGAAGTTTCGTAGTAATAATAAGAGAGGTTTGGGCAGTAACGCGTATTCAGACGATGAATACGATAATAAAAATAATCATAATAAGAAAGAGTCGAGAGATGATAAACGAAGGTCGAGATCAAGAAGTTACTCAAGGTCCAGGTCTCCATCGCCGAGAAAATCGAGCAAGGACAACTTTGATATGAAAAATAATAATAAAGAACGCTTCGGCGGCGGCGGTCGTAGCAGAAGCAGATCGCGCTCGCGCTCGCGCTCGCGTTCGCGTTCACCAAAACCATTGAGAAACGAACGAAGAGACGCCTTACCGCGCGACGTAGACTGATTAAAAACAATAATTAAACGCAATAAATAAAGAACGCGTAATCCGATCCATCAAATCGTAAATTTTATGTCATCATCTTCACCATCAGACATGTCGTTATAAATTCCTACAGCATCCATCACGCATCAGACGCGAGTTTTATAGTAAAGAACGCGCGCTTGCGATAAAACTTCTCTCTCGCGCAAAAAGCGAGAGATGTTCAGACAAGTAACGAAATTATCTGCGAGAACGAAACTTTCACAGTCTTCTCAGGATAAATTATTACCTCCTCCTTCGTCTTCTGCGTCTGCATCATCATCTTCTAAACAAAAACAAGGTGCGACCAAATTGGCAACGAAGCGCCTTAAAATTCTTTTCTTGATATGCTCGTTCTGTTCGTTATTCATAGTAAGCACTCGTATTACTATATCGTTCGAGAAAGGAAATGATGATGATGATTTAGTAGTCGTCGTCGATAAGGAGAATAAGATGATGCTTAAACATTACAGAAAAATCGATAAACAATTTAAGAGAGCGAGGAAACAAGAGCTCAGAGAGAACACTATTCAGAAATTATTAACGTTCAAGAGAGGTACAGATGACGACAATGACGATGACGATGACGATGGTTTTGATGATGATGGTAGTAGTAGTAGTAGAGCACGCGTGAGACAGTTGTTACCAGGCGAGGGCGTGAACGTATTTAGGGAAAGAGTCTTTGACCCGGTTAAGAATAACTTAGCGTACGCACATATGGGTACGATTATAGCGAACAGCGGGCGTGATGCGAAAGCGATATCGATTGCGTTTCAGACCGCTCCGGATTTAGAAGGCGGGTTTGACCAAACGATTAAAATCATAACGAAGAAAGGCAAAGGAGACGTTTGGATTTTAGAGGAACAATTACCGGCGCCAGCGATTGGAGAGAAAAGTCAACAAAGTGTCATTAACGGGAACGCTTTAACGAGAACGTATTCAAATGGACTTTGGGCGCCCGTTCTACACAGAGACGATAGAACAAAGACGGAGTATTTATTTTACGCAGAGACACCGCCGAGGTGTTTGAGACCACGCATTTTACCGCAAGAGTTTCCAATTCCAAGAAAGGCGATTCCGAAAAGATGGATTATTGGAGGCGATATTAAAGTTCGCACGAGATCTTTTGGTAGTGGTGAAAATCTTGAATGGAGTAAAGCGAAAACGGTATATAGAATGACAACGGACAACGTCTCGATTCCGAAAGTTATCGCAAATAAGCTCACTGTTGTACAAGTTAATAATGCAGATGAAAACGATGATAGAGAGGTTTGGCTTTTACCGTTTTGGCGCCAAAGAAGCCCGCACACTTGCTCAACCGCAAGAGGCGTGCGCAACGCCGCAGGTGTTCTAAGATCAACTGACAAAGGAGAGACATGGAAAGCGTACGGATCAGTACAGTTTCAAACTGGAGCAAAAGGTCGATGGGTCATCGAAGGATCGATATTTCAAAACAGTCGAGACGATACTTTAACGATGCTCATGCGTTCCAGCGAGGGCGTTGCTTTCAAATCTTTAAGTACCGATTTAGGTATGACATGGTCAGCTCCGTTACCATCGGCGTTGGTAAATCCAGATTCTAAATTAAACACGATAAAGAACAGAAAAACGAAGCGTTTATACGTCGCATTTAACGACGAAACGATCAGTAGAGACTCTGTTGGTGTCAGCGGTGACGATGATGCAGTCAAGGGCACGTCTGAAGATAAAGAGCAAACGGCTGGCGGTAAGAAGCGAGACGAATTAGTCATCGGTCATTCTGACGACGACGGTGAAAATTTATACATCTTCGCTCGAATAGATGAAGGCTTGACACCTCCGGGCGTGATGATTCATTACCCAACGATGGCGTTTCACGACGAACAAGAATTATTAGTGACGTATTCAATTTCCTATAATAACGTTACGAATTTTGTGGAAACCCCAAGAAGGGATGGGATTTGGCTCGCGCGAATTACACCTCCAAAAACAATCGACGAATCGTTACCAAAACGAAGCTTAAGAACGATCGTTTTAGATATCAATAGTCAAACAGTAGTAAGCTAGGTAGCACTTAGTAGTAGGCAATATATGTAGTTATAATATATATATATATATATATAATTTAATGTTATTTAAACTTCTTCCCGTTCGAAAACGATGCTTTATAAGCCATGACTAACTTTTCAATCTCTCTAGCAAACGCCTGTTCGGCAAAGTACCCGTCTTCGTAAATAAAATCCCCTACGCTGATGATCTTTGAAACTCTCCCCCTTTTCGCCTTGAATACGATTTCCCCCTTGTTATTCTTCTTATTATTATTACTGTTTTTTGTCTTGTTATTGTTATTAGTACTATTAGTCTTCTCAATCTTCTCATTCAACATCTCTTTCGAACATAACTCGAGCGTTAACTTCTCTGAATACCTGACGTGATGTATGCGAGCGCATATACTGACCTTATTCGATTCGTCGTCGTCGTCGTCGCCGCCGTTAGTAATAGTCCCCCAAAGGATCACCCCTCTCTCGAACATTAAAATGAACAAAGTCAAAACGATGTTCGTTATGATATACCCTAACACGCACACGATAGTTAGCTTCTTCATGAATGGATCTTCCGAAAATTTCGCCGCCCTCGGTTTAATGATCACTACGTCGCTCGCGTTCTCCCTTCTCTGTCTCTGTTTCCTGACCCATAGAGGAAAGAACTGACAAGTGAAAGCGAACGCGCATGCGATTGTGCCTATTACGATCTTAATATTAGTCATCTTATGCGACTCTGTGATTGAATACTTATTATTATTATTATCGTCGTTATTATTCTTAGTATTCTTAGTATCAGTAGTATCAGTACTATTTCGTCTCTGACGCAGTAATAAGTCGCAGAACATCTCTTCGTACGCCCTCTTTATTGCAGTTAAGTCATCCAGGTTCGCGATCTTGATCGGTTCCTTGTATTCCTCGTCCTCGTCCTCTTCGTCCGATCGATCGTCAGTAGTAGTAGTGGTTATATCAGTAGCAGTAGTAGCAGTCATTGCGATTGTATCAGTCTCAGTCTCACTCTCTCTCTATATATATATAGCACAGACAACTTTAAGACAACTTTAAGACAATTTGAACAACATATATTTACCGTATATATTCAAACGAAGTTGATGTGGTATTATTTTGGCGTTTTCGCTGCTGCTGATGTGTTAAACTGCTGTTAATTCATGTTTTAGCCTGCTGATGCTCTGTGTTTGTCTGTTTGTAATTCGAACTTTACAGCATAAGTATATGTTCTAATCACTACCAGTATCATAAGTATGTTCTAATCACTACCAGTATCATACTGACACTACTACTACTACTACATAGTACTACTACTACTACTACTACTGATAATAATAATAAGAAGAAGAAGAAGAAGAAGAGGAAATGACTGCTGCTACTAAAAATAACACTAAAAGCGAGGGTAATAATAAATCTTCGTTCGGTAAAAACGAGTTCGAAGAAGTCGATGAAATCAAATGCGAAAAGTGCGAAAAAGGAGACCGAGAGGATGAGTTATTACTATGCGATACGTGCAATAGGGCCACGCACTTGCACTGTTTAGAACCGGCCTTGTCAAAGATGCCGGAAGATGGAGAAGAATGGTTTTGTTCCGCCTGTTTGAGGGCAAAATCAGTAGAACTTACAAAAAGAACCAGTACTACTCCTTTTAAGACCAGTCCTGACGATAATAATAATAATAATAATAATAATACTAATAATAATATAAAACAAAAGAAGTTCAAGTTCCCGAATAATGTAAATAGCGTACGCGTACAAGTACCAGATACGAGAGTGGCGGTAATTTTATATCCCGGCTACGAGGCGTTTAAGAACAAGGAGTTAACCGTTGCGAAATTTGGCGGTGGGAAAAAGTTAGCAAAGGCGGTTTCGTTCTTGAACGAAGGATTTGACGAAGATATAAATAATAATAGCAATAGTAATAACGTCATGCAAGATAGTAATGTAGCCAGTATGCACGCATCGAACGTTGCACAATATCAATTAGGGGACGATAAGAAACCGCTAGAGATGAGGTTTCGACCGAACGATAAATTTGCGATTCCAATCATTGGAGAGACTTTGCCTGCGAAGACGCTCGTTTTGAGACTTTCGAAGAAGAGTTTGTTCGGAGGATCTTCTTCTTCTGCGCAGAAGAATAGTAAAATGGGCGACGTCTACGTCGAAGCGTTTGGTAGATGTACGAAGCAAATTGAATTTCGCGGATTGGCTGATTTTCAATATTGTTCGGCAACAAATGGAACATCGACTGATGAAACAAAGAAGAAGAATGAAACTATAAAAAAACGAAGGCGCGTTTTCAAAAGCGATAGGAGTACTCCCTTAACTACCACCACTAGTGTAGCAAACAACTTTGGAAAGAAAGAGGATGAATTATCATTCGCGGCTGAGGAAGAAGAGTTTTTCGTCGACGAGGATGAGATACGACCGCCTCAAGGGCCATCAGATGATCCATTCAAACTCAGATTAAAATCGCAAATCGTCGATAAAACCCTAAAAGTGAAACCGGGCGAATTTCAATTGATTCCTCCAGTTTATTGCAAAGACGACGTACCGTTTGATTATTTTGAAAACGGAGATCGAAGAAAAAATCGTGAAGACTTGGATGCGGCCACAGATGCTCAGAAGGAAATATTGGTAGATTTTGCTGATGCAAGCGTACCAAAGGCAGTCGCGATTGAATCGAGAGAAAATGAACCGAGGCGTTCTGCGTTATATAAATATTTGACTGCGTTATTCAAAGAGCGACCGGTTTGGTCTCCGCGCGGATTTCAAGAAAGGTTGCGTTTGGACGTTCCAATGACTATTATCATAGATCAAAAGCAAGTTAGGATTGAATGCAGAGAATTTTGTTATAAATTCAAGAACGGTCCGTTTCGTAAACTCTGGATTTTGCGAGGCTTCGACCCGCGACTTTCAAAAGCATGCGTACGATTTCAGGTATACGAAGTCAAACTTCCAACAGCTTGGTATGGCAAAAAAGATTCAGAATTGGCCGATAATGTTGCAAAATCCGCACTAGCAGCAAAGACGCACTTGGATTTCCACGAGTTTCGAAACCTTCCAAAGACTAGATTTCCTTTGTTCCTAGTAGACGATGTCAATTTGCCTTCAGTTAAACGCGAGTTGCAGATTATTGCAAACTCCGCCTCCTCTGCCGCTGGTAAACACGCCAATGCTCTTGAGTCAAATGAAGATGGTGATATTAAAGCGGATGCGAAAAAAAATATCCACGAATCTGGACTCTCGATGATGTTATACAGTGGCGCCGGACATACCGAATATGCAGCGGACGGAACGCCGATCATTCATGGTTGTTCGGAAAAGTTTGGCTTTTTGACGCCCTCGGCGAGGGACGTATTTAGCGAACGAGTAATCGCCGCCTATACGAATGTTTTAGACGGTAAAGATCCAATCGAGGAAGATAAGATATGGGTTGAAAAACAAGAGAAAATAGATGCCGAAAAAAAAGCTGAAAAGCTTTTAGAAATGAAGAACGAAGTTGTACAAACGGATAATAATACTTCGGCTTTCGCCGCTGCTTCGGCCCTGCATGCGGGTCAAAAACGACAGAGGAATATTGGGAACAACTCGAAAAATAACCAGAAATTGAGAAGCAAAAAGCCTGTTCCTATTAATCCAGTAGCAATTACGGGTCAGTTGGCAGACGGTCTAGATGGGTTCGCGGCTCTGAATGCATTCTTGGAACAAAAGGAAAAGGGGAAAAAACCGCGTTACGATACTACAGTAGAGGGGAAGAAATTCGCCAATCCGCAAAACGATTGTCCGTATTGTGGGAAACAGTTTATAAAGAGAACGGGAAGAGGGCCTCACATGAAATCATGCTCAGAGAACCCGAAAAATGCAAAGGCTGAGGTATGGAATCCATATGAAGTGAAGAAGATGGAAGAAGAAGAAGAAGAAGAAGAAGAAGAAGAAGCGATAAAAGAAACGATTATTCCTCCTCCTCCAAAAATTCAGGCGAATCCTCAAGCAGCGAGTGTTCTAGTAAACGCTCAAAAGAGTGTTCTAGTGAATTTCACTCGTGTTCCTCTTATTGCCGCTCCTGCCGCTCCAGTTACTGATGATTTCGGAGCTTTTGAAATCTTTGACGACGAAGAAGAAGAATAGAAGAATAGAAATGCAAAAATACGAGAGACGATGCTTTGAAATATTATGCTCCTGCTGCTATTAATACACCCACTCTAGTTCCAAAAGTGATTGCAACGGTTATCGCAAAAGTTAAGGAAGTCACACCGATTGGCTCCGTGTCGGGTAAGACGGTTGATCCAAGCGTAAATGGATCGATTTCGATTTTTGTTTCATTGGAGAAATAAGCCTTGAAGTTTTCATTCACTTGATCGATGATGTTTGTTGCCGCTAACAACCGTTCAGTCGTATCTTGTATATCGCTTGCTAGTTTGTCGCCCGGGGAGTACGATGCTGCAACAGATGCGGCGAAACTTTGACCCACACCATGTCGCTGTCTTTTCGTTTTACCGAACCCGCTCCATCTGTTTCTTTGACCGGCACGAAATAATTGCACGTTCTCTAAAGCGCTGTAACCTTTACCTGGAATTAATACTTGTACTCTGGCGATGTTTAATTCGAATGTAACCACTATCGATGGGTCTACGATGACGTTCTCTAATTGTCGCACTAACTCTTCGCGAACGGATGTATTTAAATTCGGAAAAAATACGTCGTATATAAAATACTCTATCATATCCCCTTCTAAATCGTCCATTGGTTTTGATTCCTCTTCGTCGTCGTCTACTAATACACTTCTCTGCCGTACGCTACCTCTCTTTTTCATGTGTTCAGCAAAACTCGTTTGATTCAACGTTCTTAAAACGTTCCATGAACTTGTATCATCTTCATCCGATGATTTTAATAACTTTCTCCGCTGTCGTCGTCGAGAGCTTTGCTCTTCAAAAACTTGATTAAGAGCGGCGGCTCCTATCCCAGTTAATTCATAGCCGACTCCGAACAAACTTCCGGCGCCTATTCCAGCCGCTAAAACTCCCGTACTCGCGATCGTTTCTACGTTCACGCTCGTCCCATCGAGTAATAAGCTCCATTCAGATCCAACACTCTCAGATTTCGATATTCCACGTGAATATACTTGCGCAGTCGCCGCGAAGATTGCCCAGAATAAATTAGAAAACCTTATCTGCGATAGCGAAGTCGTCAAAGTCGTCACTAACGCTGTCTTTTCATTCATATATATAAAACAATACTGATCAAAGAAGAAGAAAAGAATATTAAAATCTTACCTGCACGCTAGTAGTCGAGTTATTCATCGCATCGTCATCGTCTTGCTGTAAATAGAGTAGCACTAGACGCAATAGCGTACTCGGTTGAACTATCGAGTTCGATATCACACCCATGTGGACATAAAAGCGGGTCAAAGTAGTTCCAAAGCGAGCAGAAAGTTTATTGAAGCGTTTCTGCTGTGCTGTCAGTGTCTGGATTTTGAAAGAATTGGAAGTGGTGTTTAGGGTTTCAGCAAATTTTTGTTCTTTACTTTACCGATCAAAAGAACAAACAACATTTACTAATCCTACTACTACTAATATATAATAAACTGATAGGTACCGGTACAATAATTACTATAAACAGATAAATAATAATAGTAATAATAATAATTACGATACATTAGTAGTATATAATAATAATAATAATAATAATAATAATGAGGATTTTAATCAAAGGCGGCGTTTGGAAGAACACTGAAGATGAAATCTTAAAAGCAGCTGTGATGAAGTATGGGAAGAACCAATGGGCGAGGATATCCTCTTTATTAGTGAGAAAATCAGCGAAACAATGTAAAGCGAGATGGTTCGAATGGCTCGATCCATCGATTAAGAAAACTGAATGGTCCAGAGAGGAAGATGAGAAGTTATTACATTTAGCGAAGTTAATGCCGACGCAATGGAGGACGATTGCGCCAATAGTTGGGAGGACGTCGACGCAATGTTTAGAACGATATGAGAGGTTATTAGACGCTGCGGTTGCGAATAACGATGAATATGATCCAATGGATGATCCGAGGAGGTTGAGGCCTGGGGAAATCGATCCGAATCCTGAAGCGAAACCGGCGAGACCGGATGCGATTGATATGGACGAAGACGAGAAAGAGATGTTATCAGAAGCTCGAGCGCGTTTGGCAAACACGAAAGGGAAGAAGGCAAAGAGGAAAGCGCGTGAGAAAAGATTGAACGAAGCGAAGAATTTAGCTTCTATACAACAAAATAGAGAGATGAGAGCCGCCGGTATGGGGTCTAGGAGAAATAGGAGAGTCGTCGGGATCGATTATAATGCCGAGATTGCTTTTGAGAAGCTCGCACCGAAAGGACCGTATGACGTTTCAGAGGAGAAACAAGAACAAAGAAAAATGTTAGCCGAGGCTAAGTTCAAATCAAAGACTATACACGAACTCGATGGGAAGATGATCAAAGAACGCGAACAAGAAATGAGAACGATGGATAAATTGGATGAAATCGCAAAGAAGAAGGACGTACCGAAGGCGGTGAAGGAATCGAATAAACAACTGGATAATTTTTCAGCCGGGAGAATACGAGGAAAATTGAATTTACCGAAACCGTCTGTTTCAGAATCTGAACTCGAACGAATTGCGAAATTGCGCAAAATGGGTTTCGCGCCAGATACGCAAACTGGCTTAACGACATCGAATCAATTGCCAGGACAAGAAACACCAATGATCCAACGCAAATCTAGAGACGAAATGGTTTTAGAAGAGGCTAGATATTTAGCTGCCATGACTAAGACGAGATCGACTTTATATGGAGGTGAAACACCGAGCGGTTTCGCAGAAGGCGCTGGAAAAGATTTCTCTGGAGCAACACCAATGCTTCATTCATCTCAACAACGAACTGGGACTGGAGTTATTCACGGTACTAATAAATATAATAACAATATCATGAAAGCCACGCCTCAACGTCCAGGGACTGGCGTCGTTGGCCAAACGCCTTTACGCGACGATTTGCAAATCAACGATCCAGAGGCCGTAGCCGAGTTCATGCGACCAACAGATTCAGCTGGTTCAAACCATACGACGAATCAATTAGCGAAATCGAGAACTGCTGTTGCTGGAGGAATTAAATCTAGATTTGCGTCGTTGCCGAAACCAAAGAATGAATTTAAAGTTCAAATTCCAGATTTGATAGATGATGAGGACGACGAGGAGATGGAAATTGATGGTGGTGTACAACGTCGAAAAGAAGTTTTTATTGAAGAAGATGAATCCGAGCGCAGAGAGCGCGTTCGAGAACAACAAGAGTTGATGCAGCAAGAAATGGAAAAGCGAAGATCAAGCGTGTATCAACGAAGACAAGAGTTTCCAAAGCCGAACATTTCGAAAGATTTTGCGTCTGTAATTTCAGATTCTAGAAAATCTCTTCCTTTAGAACAAAAATTAATCGATGACGAGATGCTTCAACTCATTAAAAGAGATTTAGTGAATAGAGACGATGATACTTTTTACCGCTTCTCGAGCGAGCAACTAAACGCGGCTAAAGCGTTGATTGACGAGGAAACTGGCAATATGCCAGATTCTTTTTTGGAAGAATTCCTCAATGCGCGCGCAGAAATAATTGAATCTATGAAAAGCAAAGATGTCAACTCTAAAAAGGCTGAATATGAAGCGCTCTTTTCTCGCATGGAAACCGAATCGAAAAAGTGTTCAAAGCTGGAACGTAAAGTAGCGTTATTAACCGAGGGCTATCGCAAACGAAGCGAAGGATTGTACAAAAAGTTGTCGAGTTTACACGAAGAGCTTATTGAAAAAAGGAATACGTTGAACGCGTACGAGTTGATGGATGCAAATGAATCGATTGGCGCTCCGTTGAGAATTCAGAGAGCGATGGAGTTAGCTGAGCTTGCAAAGACACGCGAAGCTGACTTACAAAACGCTTACGCAGCCGCTTTATAAAATAATTCAATATTTGTATACTACCGGTAGTGTGATAAAAAACGTAGTACTGTAATAATATATTCTCTCTGTTTTTATCTTAGCAATTGCGATTCGTACCTTTCCAATAGAGGACCATGGCGAGATTTTCGAACGGCGTCTTCGCTCAAAACGTCCCACACAGATACCGCGCCCGCGCTTCCAGCGGCGGCGACTAAATAAGGTAAATGTGGAGAAAATCCAGAACAAAACACGGCACCGACACCGGCTGTATTTGCAGCTAATAACTTTGGTATTGAGCCAACATTTTCGTCCCATAACTTCAACGTACCATCAGTACTGGACGTTAAAAATGCACCTGGAGATCCGTGACAACACGAAACGGATGTCGTTGCTTCTTCATGGGCTTTGATGCGCCATCTTTCGGCCGAACTCGTCACGGTCGTTTCAGTTTTTGATGAGCCGCTTTTCTTTTTAGATGACGATTTACTACTATTGTTCGAAGACGCCATTCTCGTATCGAAGCAAGCGACTTCACCGTTTTCGTTTGAGACAAAAAATTCAACTGGATTTCTTGCGCTCCAGCAGACGGATTCGCAATCTGCGCCAACGTTGAAATCTAAACTCGCTTCTTTCGGAGCTCGAACATCACATACTCTCGCGTGTTTGTCGAACCCACCAGAGACGAGGACAGTTTTCTCTTCCGGATTCCACTCTAAACATTGCACTTTTGACGTATGCTTGGTCAAAGTTTCCGTGCACGTCTCTGTTGAAATGTCCCACACTTTTACTGTCTTGTCCGCACTCGCGGAGGCTAACACGTTTCGAAACTGTGAATTCCAAGATAAACCTAATACGGCGTCTTGATGCCCATCTTTCTTTAATTTCGGTTTGCTTGACTTCCCACTACTAGATGATATTTTCACATCTGCGGATTCGTAGCCTCCCAAAGTTGCCGTCGGTTCAACGGCGTCGATGTAATCTAAATCCCAAATCTCAATCCCTGGGTACATCGTTCCAACTGCGCAAAAAGATCCTCGTTGTTGAGGATTCATATCTTTACAACAATCCATCCAAGCTAAACATAAAGGGAACGCTGGTAGCATTAAATCGTGATGGACATATAAATTCGCTTCAGTTTCTTGCGTCTCTTCGTTCGTAATCGCTTCTTGATAGACCCAAATCTCCAAATGACTCGCATCTTCCTCCGCTCTAGCTGCTAATATAACTAAATCGTTCTTCAAAATCCCGAAATCATCTGGATTATCATCTTCTTCGTCGTCGTCAGAGTCCTTTATAGTTAAATACGGATCGTCCAAATTCGATTCAAACTCAGATTGTACTTTCCCAAACAACTGTTGCTCTTGTACGTCCTCGTCGTAGGTTTCATCGTTATCGTAATTATCCATATCGAGCTCGGCTAAATCATCCGTGATTCCTTTCGCTGCATTTGCAACCGCTTTTGCTCGTTTCACCGCTTTCTTCTTCTCCTCCAAATCATTTTCAGAATCATCATCATCGTCATCTTCGTTCAAGACATCTTTCATCTCTTCTTCGTCGGCGATATCTTCCTCCCATTCTGATTCTGAATCATCATCTGAATCATCGTCTCCATCATCGTCATCATCGTCATCATCATTTGAACGTCTCTGTCCCTTTTTTCCTTCCTGTTGTAAACGTCTTTTCTCGAGTCTTTTTTGTGCCCTTAACATCTCCTCGTCATCATCTGCCACTTGTTCAGTGAACTTCGGTTTCTGTGATGATGCTCCTGGGGGTACCCAGGCTATTGCTGATATCATTTCCTGTTCTTGATTTATTGATTTATGTTATTATTATTTATTATTATTTATAAAACTTGATATGTATATATATATATATATATATATAGCACGAATAGAATTATTATTGTTCTTTATTATTCCTCTCTGTGATTATAAATATATCCAAAGAGTGTGTGTGTGAGAGAAAGAATAGGAGAGTTAATAATGAATTCAGCCGCCACTATGCGTTAATTTGATTTCCGCATTTCCCCCTGATTTTTCGGTCTCTTGCTGATGCTGGAGAAGATTTACCAAGATTTATTAGTGTACACAGCTCACAGTGGCCTTCCCTCACAGTGATAGAATAATAAAATTTAAATATGCAAACAACATTAACCAGTGATAGAAGTAGAACAACGACGACAGAGCAGAAAGAAAAAAGAAACGAGAACGAGAGTGAGAAGAAGGAATTATGTTCCTTGAAAGTATGCATCGTACAATTCGAACCAAGTCATGGTAAACCTTTTTTAAACAATTGTTTTTATTGCATCTCGCTCACGTCTGTAAATTAATTTAGGTAATATATATAAATCTATGCGTACGTGCGAACGATTGTTGGAGGAACATTTTCAAAAGGAACGAAATAATAATAATAATAACGATTTGTCCTTAATAATGTTACCAGAAATGTGTTTCACTGGATACACATTTCATGACAAGGACGATGTCAGCGAATTCGTTGAATTCGATCAAGATGATGAAGTTCAAGAAACGAAAGATTTCTTAATAAAATTAGCGAATAAATATGATTGTCTAGTTTGCGCCGGGTACGTTCGCGGATGCCTTAAAAATGATGATGCTGGTAATGATAATGGTGATAATGATAATAATGATGAATTTCTTTTTTACAACGCCATGCAGATAGTTAATAAGCGCGAAGTCCTCGCGCGAGTGAATAAAAATCATCTCTACATATTAGACGAGACGTGGGCGGACGAAAGCAGTGAAGGGTTCGTTTCACGAAACCTTGTAATAAGAGGCAAAAGTTGCGACGGTAGCATAAATGAATTTAGAGTGAAAACGCAGTTTGGGATTTGCATGGATATTAACCCTTACAAGTTCCAAAAGCCTTGGAAAGATTATGAGTTTGCAAACGCTATTTTAAAATCGAAAAGTTCGTTGACGTTATTTTCAAGCGCTTGGACTAACGCGCACCCGGATGATTCAAATAAAGATGTCATCCCTAAAGAAGAGGAGACTTGGAACTATTGGTTCAGTCGATTAGCACCAATATTTGAAAAAGAAAATGATGAAAATGATGATGATGATGATGTCGTCACTAATAGAGCGTTTGTTTTTGCGAATAGATTAGGGGTTGAAGAGGGCATTCATTTCGTCGGATCGAGTATTGCGTTTGAACATTCTAGTAAAAATAGTGAGAACATTGCTATTAAAGGAAGTCTTACTAACAACAAAGAAGGTGTACTCGTCACAGAAGTTTGGTGTGAGGGTGTACTAACGTGATGTATAATAATAATAATAATAGTAATGTATAGATTGAACGTTTTTTATCACACTACTAAAAAAGCTAATATTATGTTAAGATGCTCTTAAAGTTGTTTCTATAATTGTTAGAATAAGTTTTGCGTACTCTTAGCAAACCCCGTCCTTTTCCTCTTCAAGATTTTTTTCGTCTTTTCTGAGGAAACATCATCCGAGGTTTGTGAAAGCAGGCCAACTAAATTAAATATGACATTTTGTTCCCTTTCGTTTTTGTCATGTTCTCGAACGGGGGACGTACCCGTTGTTTCCAGTATGGTTATCACCATGTTGCTACCACGCTTATGCTTTGACGAGCTTCTAGTTTTGTGTATCATAACTCTAGAAGAAAATCGCTCGTCTATAGCAGCGGTTGCGCGGATCCTTAATGGCGCGAATGGGAAAGAAGGTTTCACCGAGTTTACCAAAAACCCGGACATGATTTGGAAACGAGCTAACGAAGTTCAAATAGCCAAGATCCGCGCAACCGCTGCTATAGACGAGCGATTTTCTTCTAGAGTTATGATACACAAAACTAGAAGCTCGTTACCGCTATAACGTATAAAACGGATGGTAGGCTATTCTTGATTAATTTTCCTCTTTGCGTCATATAATTTCTGTTCGTCCTCTTTTGTTTGTCCTGATTGTTTGAACTCCTCAATAGCTCGTTCGGTCAAAACGAACTTAATCCTACTCATCGATTTCTTCACTTTATTCAATCTCGTTGGATTCCTGAATAACTCCTTCCTCGCTCTGGATAAGTGCGATTCAGTGTTTAACATATTCCTCTCCTTCAGGAGAACGAACCATAGGCGTTGCAGGTCTTCGTTCGATTTTATTCGCAACTCCTTCGCTTCCCATGAGCGTCCTACGGGTTCTATTTCATTCGTGTTCGATCCATCCTGTTTCTTAATCGGCTCTGAATCCACGAAATCGTCCAAACCATGTCTCTCTTTCGCCGATGATGATGATAGTAATCTTCTTCTATTATTATTATTATTATTATTACTGCTACTACCGTTTTTGTCTGTTTTGTTAAAATCAGGTTTCCCTGGAAGAGTAAGCGTACTATTCAATGCGTTCAATGATCGACTGTTATAATTAACACTATACGATGTGCTCGTTAATGATGATGCCGTGCGTTTGATGATCCTGGATAACATTATATGTTATTTCTTTCGCTAGCGAGAGAGAGAGAGAGAGAGAGAGAGAGAGTATGTTATATGAGTACTGCGAAGCCCTTTGCCCTTATGATGATGGATACGTTTTTCCCGTTTTCCCACTTTTTGATGGAGAAGAAATTATAAAATTTATTTTTCACAGCAAACAGCAGCAGATGCACGTTAAACAAGAAATCAGCAAAAACTGCCCATCATCACCAGTCTTCTATATATTCACACGCTGTAATCAATCAATCAATTAATTAATTAACGGGTACGTTCATTCTTCTTCTTAATCTCTCTCTGTCTATTTGCGCGTATTTGTCAATCATGTCATATTCTTACGTAGTAAACAATCGAAAATTCTCTCCCTGCTCATCAATCTGATACTTTTCTCTCTCTCTCGCTTTTTCTAGTTTCCCCTCGTCGTCGTCGTAAAAAGTTATTTAACGAACGAACAGAAATATTCAGTGATCTTTCTCGTATTAAGAAAATGGCCTTAGCGTTCCTGAACGGTATGCTTGCGCTAGAGAAATCACAGAAGAAAGAATCGTTAAAGATCACGAATAAGTGTAATCTAGTATCATCCTGGTTACTGCTGAAGAAGGAAGAGATTAGGAATAAGTTGAAAACCAACGCTAGAGATGATGATGAATTTGTTGTAAATGAAGAGCACGGAAAAGGGGGAGAAGAGGAAGAAAATAATAATACGACGAAGAAGAAGAAACGAGCGAGAGAGAAGTCAATAGTAGTATTAATCAAAGATGAGAAGGAAGAAGTAGATATAGTAGAACAAACAATAATCAACGATGATGAACAAAACGAAGAAGAAGATGTAATAGATCCTGTTGCGAAGAAACTTCGAACGTCCTCCGAGCGCGACGACGCAGATGTTCGAAAAGAAGAAGAAGAAGCGCGCGCGGTGAATAATACGCTCGAGAAGAATCATGAGAGTCAAGCGTCTAATGAAAAGAAATCTTCACAACAACAACAACAACCAATTGATGATAATAATAATAATAGCAAGGGCGGTATAATAGCTTCTGAACGAATGGACGTAGACGCGCACAAAAATGTCACAAAGGTGGGGGAACAAAAACAGCTTCTTCATCAACGCGCGAAAGGAGAAAGTAATAATACACAATCACTGCAAGTGATTGAGAAAAGCTCGACGCAAGCATCGTCAGTAACGGATATTAATAAAGAAGCGAATGGTATTGGTAGTGATAATAATAAAGAGAATAACGCGAGCAAGAACGATGATTATGAGCCGAGAAGGGGAGCGAATAATAGTGAATTTATTGAGCGCGCGCAGGAAGGCGTAAAGACAACAAATAATACGCATCATCTTTCAACTCAACAAAATATTTCATCGACGATTAATAATAATAATAATAATAATAACGCCCAGACGAGTATTGCAAATAATAAACAACAAAAGCAAATGGTACCATTTTCGACAACAAAAACGACATCGCAGCAACAACAAGACCGATCTGCGCCACTGAGTGAAGAAGACGAGAAGAAGAGGCGTCTTGAAAAGGCGCGAGCGAGAGGAAACGCGTTTCTTAAAGTTGGCGGTGGCGGGTCTTCTAAACCGCGCATCAATGCTGCTTCTGCTGCCGCTCGTATCAACAACCCGCAGTCATCATCACAACAAGTATATCAACAACAAACACCGGCTGAAAAGATGCAAGCGCTCGCGAAAGCTTTGGAAAAAGAAGCAGGAAAAATGATGACTGCTTCAACGCAACAGCAAAATCTGCCATCGACGGCGACGACGACGACGGTCGTCGAAGAAGATAAACAGTTCTTGGCAGATCGAGAAAGACGTGCGAACGAATATAACGAGCAAGTAAGGCTCAAACAAGAGCGAGAGAAAAAGATATTAGAAGAGCAACGAAGAGAATTAGCAGAGAAGCAAAAGAGAGAACAGCGCGAAGAACTCGAACGTAAAGATCGCGAGCAAAAACGTCTGCGAATGGAAAAAATGGAAATGGCAAAAAAAGAAAGAGAAGCGGCATTAAACGCTCAGAAGGAAGAGCACGAACGAGCGAAAGCAATTTTAGAAACGCAAGATCGTCACAATCGCGAACAGTTGCAGCAGCAGAGAACGCAAACGCAAGGCGGGAACTTGCCATCCTCCTCATTAGCCGTTCCGTCTTCCTCGATCGCGAAGAATACTAGCTATCAACAGCAACATCACCGCACGCACAAACAACAACTTGAAACCGCCGCAGATCGTGCTGTATCGGAGAAGAGTAAAAGATTATTAGAGAATGCTAGAAATGCCCTCGCGGGAGGTGGAGCTGCCTCGGTTAACGTCACCCCTTCGAGAAGACATCAACAACAAATGATGACACCTTCGAAAGTCAAATCATTCAACGTGACACCGCGAGGAACGCCTTCGAATAGAATGAACCATAATGGAAACTACGACCGGTCTATTCCTAGATCTCAATCGAAGTTCCCGAGTTCATATGAAATGTCTCCAATGAGAGATGATTCAGACGATAGCGACTCAGAAGACCAGCGAAATGGAAAGCCGATTCCAGCTTGGGCGCACAAAGAATCCTTGATCCCAATGCTCAAAGCTCAAGCGCGATTAGATCCGGATACAATATTTCCGAATCCTCCAGCGACGTGCTCTTTGTCAACAATCTTTGGTAAACCAGCAAACGCGGAAAAGAAGAGAGGCTCTTCTGGTAATTGGCAGCACGACAGATTACGAATTGACGAGGAGCTATATTATAAGCGCACGATGGGATTCCATTAGGATTTGATTACTACATTACGAACAACGACGGATATGTTAGCTTTTATGTCTAATTTCTACTATATATACTACCATTGAATATTATTGCTAAATATTATTATCGCGCACTTAATCTGACGATGACGCTTTTAATTCTTTCAACTTCTTAACTGCTTCTGCAACCTCTAAGTCTTCGTTCGTCCTCCCCGATTCTTTCATTGAGCGAATTAATTGACCTTGCACATCAATCAAAGCTTGAGTTTCTGGACTATACACTTTTTCTACTTTTGTCTTAGTTTTTTTCTCCGTACTTTTCTTGTTAGCTATTATTTCTGCTGCAGCTGCTGTTTCAGTTTCCTTATTCTCGCCATTTTCATTGAGCTCGTCGACTCTTGGAAAGAGCGCTAATTTGGAAATTTTCATCCCCGGTTGTAAACCACCCCAAACAACTCGCTCCGTCAACGGCTGCGTTTCGCTTTTGTATAGCGGCAAACTTTCATGCATTTCCTTCACTTTATTCGGTAAAACAGGCTCTAAAATACACGCAGCAATTCTTAAAGCTTCTAAACACTGATAGAGCACGCAGCCTAAATTTTCTCGTTCGTTTGGATCTTTCGCCATGCGAAACGGCTCAGTTTCGGTGATGAACAAATCAACTTTGGTAATTATTCGCATAGCAGCTTGCGTAGCCTTATTAAGTTCCAAATTTTCGTACGCGCGTATGGCATTTGCAGCTTCTTCCTTGCAAATAGATTTCCAATTATATCCTTTGAACATTTTCGTCGCGTCGTTTGATTTTTCTGGTATGAAGCCGTCAAAATATTTCTCGCACATCGCCGTCGTTCGCGAAGTCGAATTGCCAAAAGTGTTTACTAAGTCGGTTCCATAAACCTCTTGCACGCGCGACGACGCAAAGTTTGCATCTTGAGCTCCAATTGGACCTTCAGTCGCCAAGTAATATCGAAAACCATCCATGCCGTAATGATTCGAAAATTTGTTCAAGACTGTCAAATCGACAAAGTTCCCGAGTGATTTGGACATTTTTCGCCCTTCGCGAATCCAAAATCCGTGCGCGTGTACTCGAGATGGGATTGGTAAATCTAACGCCATCAAAACTGCGGGCCATATGACTGCGTGAAACCACGAAATTTCTTTTGCCATGACGTGCACCGAAGCCGGCCAATATTTTTGTTTCTCGTTATTTTCTTCAGCCATACCGATCGCAGTAATGTAGTTCATCAAAGCATCGATCCATACGTAAATTACATGTTTTTCATCCCCTGGCATTGGAATACCCCACGTAAAATTCGTTCTTGAAATTGGAACATCATTCAAGCCATCGTTCACGCGTTGCAACAATTCATTTTTTCGTTCTTTTGGCGTCAAGAACGAATCATTCGTTTCCAACAATTGTTTCACTTTATCTTGATATTTCGATAATTTGAAGTAATAGTTCTCTTCTTCCATCCTGACCATTGGTTTACCAGAGATTGGACTTTCGTAATTATTCTCTTTCGCCTTCGTTTCTGTGTAATATTCCTCTTGACCTTCGTCGTACCATCCTTCGAATTTACCCAAGTAAACATCGCCAGTTTTTAAGAGCTTTTCTACGAACGATTGCACTTGCTTCGTATGTCTTTCATCAGTCGTTCTAATGAAATCATCGAATGATATATCGTTCTCTTTCATGACGTCTCTGAAAATTGCGCTGTTCTCATCCGCGAGCGCTTTGGGCGTAATCTTTCTCTTCTCAGCCGATTGTTCGACTTTTAATCCATGTTCATCTGTACCGGTTAAGAAAAAGACGTCGTCGTTCTGTAGTCGTTTATATCTCGCATATATATCCGCCACTGTCGACGTGTATACATGGCCGATGTGTGGTTTATCGTTCACGTAATAAATAGGTGTTGTTACCATTATCGTTTTTTTCGTTCTCGCATTACCATCGATATTATTATTATTTTGTGTCGCTTCGGTCATAATCGTCGATAAAGAATCATTCTTACAATCACTAGTTCGTCTTCTTCCTATCATTAGTCTTGTATTGATCGATTTCGTTAAGATTGAAAAGCTCTGTTTGTGCAGTTGTTGTCGTCGTCGTTGTTGTTGTTGTTGTTGTTGTTGTTGTTGTTGTTGTGCAGCAGGTGGTGATGATGATGTTCTAAAAGAACGAGTAGCTGTAGTAGTAGGATATGAATAATAAACCGAATTCATCATTAAACGAGTCGTACGTTTATTAATAGTAGTCGTAGGTGAAGTTAAATATATTACTCTGACATACAACATCCAGATAACGATGACGATTTGTTTATTATGACGCTGATGACTGTGGAACAAAGAAACGTAAAATAAATTTACTGCTGACGCAAAATGATGGACCGCGTGTAGGAGGAAACAACGAACGGAAACGAAACGAAACGAGAGAATAATAAATCGATTTTCTATAATAATAATTACTCATCACAAAAGAAAAGAAAACAGACAGCACTTAGAGCGCGCGCGCGTTATTACGCTAAAATCCACTTCGTCGGGTCGTTCGTATCAGCATAGGTTTGCATATCGGCCTTCTGAAACTGACCGCCAGTTCCGTGCAGTTGCGGCGAATCACCGCCGTGCGAAAAGTTCTGTTTGAACTGCCCTGGTAAATTCCTTCGTCGCATTTTAGCATCCCATTCACGATTCCATAGGTTGGCGCCGCCTTTAATCCCAACGATGTTCACGTATCCGAGCTCGTCTAAAGTCTCTAACGCGTGAATCGCGCGTTGACGACCGTCGGAGCATACGATCATTAACTTCTTCTGTTTATCTGGATATGCTTTCAAAATATCATCCTTGAAGTTCTTGTTTAATCCAGTTTGTACGTACACTTTCTCCTTTAGTTCGAAATCGTACTTACGCGTAGCGTTGATTAACGGAATCACTTTTAATCTATTTCCCTTATTCGGTTGTGCGGCGTCTGTTGGTGGTCCCAAAGGGTTCGGACACTTCTCGTTCGCATCGATCTCATCTTGACATCTGATATCTAGAACGTCGTACCCATCGTCCCATAAACATCTCGCTTCTTCTACTGACGCGATCCCTTTCTCTGGGAACTCTGCAGCGATCTTTTCAACGTACTCTTTTTCTGGCCACGCCTTTGTCGTTATCGTTATCTTTTTTCTTTGCTGCTGCTGATGGATCCTCAACGCGCGATTAGTTTTAGTTGTAGTAAAAGTAGTAGTTTTAGTAGTTTTAGTAGTAAAAGTAGTAGTTCTCATCGTCGTAGGCATCGTCACGATCGTTCTCTCTGTGTGTTGTTGTTGTTGTTCTCTATGCGCGCGTGATAGTATGAACGACTGTTGCCCTGAAGCGTATCTGTTACTGAAGCAGCAGCAAAGTGCTGCTCGAACAGAGCAAAATCAGTTAGGGGTGTATAGTTAGGGGTGTAGGACAACGAGAGCTATAGCTATGCGTGATGGATCCATAAACTGCTGCTGTGGTTTTGGAGCAGCAGAGACCAAAAATTCAAAACATCAAAAACGAGTTTTATGAGCCAGTCATCAGCGCTCTCGTTTTAAATAAACGCGCACGAGCAAGAAGAAGAAACACGAATAATTATTATTATTAATAACAATAATAATAATAATGTCAACAATGAATGACAAGAAGAAGAAGAAACAGAAGGTCTTACCGGACGAGGGCGTGAACTTCGCGCTGAAGAAGTTGAAAGATGGTCAAAAAGGACGCGAAGGTTCGATCGAAGCAGTGCTGAAGAAAGTGAAGGTATTGGAAGATCGAGTGAAGCAGGAACCGTTGAAAAGGAAGACTTTGAAGGATCTCTCGATGGAGGATCTATACAGAGAAGTCGTGGATAGACCTGAATCAGAGATCGCGGCAGCTATTGAACAGGTCATGTTAGCAGTAGCGAAATCGATCATGGATGGGAACGGGTTCGCCTATCAACTACCATCGAGAGGGCAGAACGACCAAGTCTACATCGACAAATTGGATAGGATCGTTTTGAAGAATAAGAGCACGCAAGCCGCGTTTACGAACATGTCATCAGTGAGAAAGGTTACGATATTGACCAGGGTCATGCAATTAATACATGGCGTTTTATCGAAAGGTATTCACGTCACGAAAAGAGATTTGTTCTATACGGACGTTAAGTTGTTCAAGGACCAGAAAGATTCCGACGCAGTTCTTGATGATATTTCTTGTTTATTAGGGTGTACGAGAAACTCCTTACACGTCGTCGCCTCTGAGAAAGGCGTCGTCGTCGGACGCTTGCAATATAAGGAAGATGGAGACGATATTGATTGTACGAAAATGGGCGTCGGCGGTAAAGCGATTCCGTCAAACGTTGATAAAGTGACAGATATGAAAACCGATGCAAAGTTCGTTTTATTGGTCGAAAAAGACGCCGCATTCATGCGTTTGGCCGAGGATAGATTTTATAACAAATATCCGTGTATTATAATCACAGCAAAAGGACAACCAGACGTTGCGACGCGTTTGTTTCTTTCAAAAGTGAAAAGAGAGTTGAAGTTGCCAGTTTTGGCTTTGGTTGACGCGGATCCGTACGGGTTGAAAATTATCTCCGTATACATGCAAGGATCGAAGAACATGGCATTCGACTCGGCGAATTTGACTACGCCGGATATTAAATGGTTAGGCGTTAGACCGAGCGATTTGGATAAATTCAAAATCCCCGAACAATGTCGTTTGGAAATGACCGCGAAGGATATCGAAACCGGTAATCATATGCTCAAAGAAGATTTCATTCAACAAAACCCTGATTGGGTGAAAGAGGTTGAGATCATGTTGCAAACGAAAACTAAGGCCGAAATTCAGGCTTTAAGTTCTTATGGTTTCCAATACTTATCCGAAGTCTACCTCCCTTTGAAGTTGCAAGAAGGCGATTGGATTTAATCCTGTATATATACGTGCGCGCGCATCATATCGATTTTATTTTTTTCTAATAGTAATAATACACATACTATAATGAACTACTAACTCGTGAAATCTAATAATGCTTGTGGTAATATTCGTTCCAAATGTTGCGCCGTTATTTGCGTGTCCATATCTTCCTCGGCTGCAGCTGCTGCCCTCAGGACTATTTCTTTCAGGAACTGTTCGATGACAACGCTCGAGGCAATTAACGCTTCGTCCGTTATGCTCACATTATTATTCATGGTAGTATTGTTCTTCTTTTTATTGTTCTTATCATCGTCTTCTTCTTCTTCTTCATCTTCATCTTCTTCATCGGAAGATGTTGATAAGTTCTCAATCTCAAACTTTTTGTTCCTTACTATTCGTTGTTCTTTTTCGTTATTATTAGCAGTATTATTATTAATCGTTCGTTCTCGTTGTTGTCGTTGTTGTTTCTTCCATTTCATTCTAAACAGTTCTAATAACAACTCAGGACTCATTATTAAAGTTATTATTAAAGTTATTATTATAATTAAACTCGGATGTAATATGTGTATACTCGCGTAAGAGCGGTCGAGCTGTCTTGTCATCGTCAAAAGCTCAAAAGCACAAAACCATCTGCAACCGTTTTTGAATTTTTAGTCATCACATCCAATAATATCACATATCCTGATAAATACGTATCGTATCACATCATATCACATCACATCACTACACGTCGTCGTTCGTGCTCGCTCTTCTGCTCAGTGCGAATGAATTTCTTGAAGAAGAGAGGAACGAAAACGAAAGACGACGGCACTGCTCCTACTCCTCCTACTGCGCTGTCGTCCCCAACGAATCCGTTCGAGTTTAAGTTCTCGTTGAAGAAACCAACGGAACACGCTGTAGTGAATACTAAGCACGATTTCTATAACTGGCACATGCAAGAAGAAGAAGGTAACGCATCGGCAGCGGCTGATGCGTTAGGTGATCAGGAGAACGTGACAGAGTTAATCGAGACGACGGCGAGACTATCGACTGCGAACGAACAGTTGGTGAAAACGAATAACGATTTAGTTCAAGCGAATGCGAAATTATTACTGCTCTTGAATGGACGACGCACTGATGAACAACAACAACAACAACGACAACGAAAATCACCTCCGAAGAATAAGAATAAGAAAATAAAGCGAGAGAGTTCTTTCGAACAACAACAAAAGGAAACAGAAGAACAGGAAGGAACGGCTCTTTGGTCGGCAATAACTTCGAACGATATCTTCAGGTTTTCAATTCTACCCAAACTCGATTCGACGACGGCAAAGTTTTTATCGATGGCCAGTAGAGAGAGCAGATTGGCTATTAAATGCGCTAAACGCGAGTTACCTACAAAGTTTAAGTTTCGAGAAGCGTCGACGAAATCGACGCTCGATTGGATGTTAGATCGATGCTCGAAATTTAACGCGAGAGGTTCGACGACGAGCGAAACATACATTGCGAGTCAAATCGCTATTTCTGGTAATCTTGAACTTATTAAGTATTTGAACGAAGAGAAAGGATTCAAATTCGACGAACGTTCGATCGACGAAGCGGCTGAAAACGGGCATCTCGAATGCGTTGAATACTTACACAATGAGACAGACGCACCTTGGGTTGATGAAGAAGAAGCGAAATACTATTGTGAAGAGTGCGACGAATTTCACACAGATGAAGATTACAGCCCAGAAGACGACACCGCTTGTAATTTAGCTGCGGAGCACGGTCACTTGGAAGTTTTGAAGTACGCACACGCACATCAATGTCCTTACGACGGGTTCTCTATGATTTTGTCAGCCGTGAGATGCAAAACACAAAACGTGGAGATCTTGAAGTATGTTCACGAAGAAATGGAGTGCGAGTTCGATATTGACCCGGAATATGCAGCCGAGCAAGCAGCTGCAGAAGGTAATATCGAAGCGTTGATTTATATGCGCGAGAAACGTTGTGATTGGAACGCAGACGCGTGCAGAGCCGCCGCTGAGCACGATCACTTGGATTGTCTCAAATGGTTACACGAAAACGGTGCTCCGTGGGACGAATCTTGTTGCAACGCCGCGTATGAAGAAAATAATTCTGAATGTTTCGAGTATGCATTTAAAAACGGGTGCCCTTGGGACGGAAAGATCTAATTGTACATTATATAGAAGTAGTAAAAGTTGAAAAACAAATTATAATAATATTCATATACAAGTACGTTTTTTATCACACTACTAAAAAAGCTAATATTATGTTAAGATGCTCTTACCAGTATGCAGCTTATTATTCCGTCGGCGGCATCGCGGCAACGGATACTAAATTAATGCAATATCGATTACCTTTGCCGTCTGGTAGATTATGTCCTAGATGCGTACCAGTGGTCGATACCGCTTCTCCGCCAGCGACGCACCTAACGTTCTCCCAAACAACTTCCTCGTCTCGAAACGACGGCCAACCATGCGATTTACTTTCTTTCTCAAACTCTTCAAACGTCCTTCCTCTTGGGGCAATGAATAATGGTTTACCAGTAACGGAGTCGTAATAAGTCGTCTCTTTCGTTCGATCGACTTCTTTCAAGAACGGCGTGGACAAGAAATATCCAGCGTATTCTGCGTAATGCCTATTGAAATTACAAATCCTGTCCGCGGTTTCGTAATCGCACGACCATCTTAAGTTCTTTTGCACTGGTTTGTCACTCGTTCCATGTTTCTTCTTGCACATGACGGATTCGTCGGCCATTAAAGGTAATTTTGATCCAACCGGAGCGTCGGCACCGACACAACCTTTCGATAGTCCATTCTTCCCTTCGTACCCATCTTTACCAGAAGCCCATTCTAAGATACCGGCTTTAGTCTCTAAGGCTTTATTAGTATTCATCTTTCTCGACGATGGTTTTGTAGAACTAGTATTATTTCCCATATTTATTTGTCTCCTGAAACTGTTAATAACCTGTATCGTTCGAAAACTCGCAGCTAAAGACATTAGTTCTTATTGAGCGTGGTTTCGTAGTAGTGCCGTAAAACGTATCAAGAAAATGCCTCATCAGCAGATGACGTCTCTGCTGCACATCATAGCATCACTTATTCAGCACGAATAAGGAACGTCTCAATAATGTCTCAGAGTCGTCAGCATTGAGAGCGTCATCGGCATCAGTAGAACGTGCTGACGAAGTTTCGTTCATTTTTTACGACGACGACGATGACGACGACGATGACTTCAACGAGTAGTACTATTATTAATAATATTATTACTACTACTAACAATAATAATAATAATAGCGCGACGAAGACGACGAAAAAAAACCGTCATCACACTCTGAGGAGAGTTTATTCCACGTCATCAGTAGCCATGAATAGCAATAAGAACGACGCAAATAGTACTATTGATGATGATGAAGATGGTTCAGTGATGATATCAAAACGAGAGATTTTATTAAAATCTTCAATAGGAGGATTTATTTCATCGTCGTTATTCTTCAACGCACGAGAGGTCCAGGCCGATGTCGACGAGGACGATGAACGAACACCTATAAACACTCGTACTGATGAACGAGAACAAAAAATGAGTATCATGCCAGACATGATGAGAGATAAAAGAACAGTTTTAATAACTGGTTCAAACTCTGGCATAGGTTTTGCTGCTGCGAAGAAGTTCGCGAAAACGAACGAGTTCAAGGTTATCCTTGCTTGCAGAACTCTCGATAAAGCGAAAAAGGCTAAAAACGAAATCATTAAAGCGATCGAAGACGAAGAAGGCGGTTTCGTTAAAGATAAATCTTTACTAGTAGAAGCGGAATGTGATTTGGGAGATTTAACATCCATCAAAACATTTGCAGAATCGTTAGGGGATGAACCGATCGATCTTTTATGTCTCAACGCCGGCGTGCAATTCGCTGGTAGTAAAGAAGTGAACAGGACGAAAGACGGTTTTGAACAATCTATGGGCGTTGATCATTTAGGGCATTTCTTACTCACGAACTTGATACTACCGAACGTTGAAAGCGCTGCAAAAAGTTCAACAAAAAAACCGCGAATTGTTATAACGGCTTCGGAAGTGCACGATCCCGAATCACCTGGAGGTAAAGTCGGACGAGGCGCTGGATTAGGTAACTTTGAAGGCATTAAAGACGCGGGCGTAGATTTCGATTTAATGGACGGCTCTGAATTCGATGCCGATAAAGCCTATAAGGATTCCAAACTCGCTAATATTCTGTTCGCAAATGAATTAAACAGAAGATTGCGTTTGGCGGATTCGCAAATTAACGTCGTTTCGTTCGGCCCCGGTTTGATTACCAGAGGAAGTAACTTCTTCCAACATACGAATCCGTTGTTCGTAAAGGTGTTTGATTTTGCGGCGAACGATTTATTCCATGTCGCTGAGACTGTTGATGGTGGAGGGAATTGTTTGCTCTTCATGGCGTTATCCCCCGATTTAGAGAATAAGACCGGGATATATTACAACAACGATTTAGGAGGGGAAACAGGCCATACTTTCCACGAAACACTCTCGTCAAAGGAAAGTAGAAATCTTGACGAAGCCAGAGAATTATGGACATGGTCTGAAGCGCTCGTTAATCAAGAATTTGGTGTTTATCAAGCACTCTAAAATAAATACATATTTATTTACACAAACGAAGAGAAAACAGAACATTTGCGCGCGCTGCTGCTGTACAAAACGTACTCCTAGGTTAGTAGTGTATATATTTTCTAATATTTCTACTATTACTACTACTTTATTTACTACTCCTACTACACAGTTCGAGGTTTTTTCTTCTTATTTTTATCATTCTCGTCATCAACATCTTCTTTACCAGCTTTGTATGCCTCTGCCATCCAACCCATGCACTGCTTCGATGCAATCGCATGATCGACAATTGGTTCTGGATAATCAATACCGACGACACATCCAGCTTTCTTCTGTACATCAATAGGTGCCGTCCAAGGCTCGTAAATGTATTTAGCGGGCATGTTCTTAAGAACTGGCAAGTAATGTCTAACATAATCGCCATTCTTGTCATACTTCTTTGCAAACGAATGCGGTCCGTAGACGCGAAAGTATTGATAGAAAAACGAAGAAGCCGATAACCACATCCAATTTCCGTTGTTTAAAGCCCAATCAGCATCTACGAGATCTCTATCAAACACTTTCGCGCCTTCTTCCCAAGAGATGAACAAATCACCTCGAGTTAAAAAACATGCGACGGCATGTCTAGCAAGGTGATGCATCCATCCTTCTTGTTTCAACTGCGTCATCGCTGCGTCGATCCAAGGATAGCCAGTCTGTGCGTTTTCCCACTTGGCGAGATTTGAAGGATTGCTTTTCCACGGAATTTGTTTGCATATTCTATTATCCACCATTTTATCGTAATTTGGAGTGCCGTAGGCGTTGATGTAATAGAACTCACGCCATAATATTTGGCCCATCAACGACGTTGGAGGGTTTGTGTGTTTTCCGTCAAGCTCGTTCTTCAAAATATCGTTCAATTCGTGGTAAAACTGCCTTATGGAGACGGTACCGAACTTCAAATGTGGCGAAAGCGCGGTCGTCGAAGGCCACATTAATAAATTTTCTTCGTTCCCACCACCTTTATTAGAATTTGCTTGTTGAGATGCTGCCGCTTTCTTTGCGATTTCAAACGGATTTGAGAGTTTCGACGCTGAAGAGGTATCTTTAGTATTAATTTTCTTCGCCGTGAATAGTTCGCACGGTGATGTTGATGGTTTATCAAAATCTCGAACATACGCACGTCCTTCTCCTCCTCTATTCAAAGCAGCGCGTAACCTTTTCAATCCCTCCGTCTCTCCTCCTTTTCCACCTTTATACGAATGATTACTTTCTGCATATCCTAAATCCTTGAGTGAAGGTATTCCAGTTTTATATTCAAACTCGTTCGAGAGAATTTCACTCGCGTTAGTAACTAACCGAAGTGAGTTTGGCGCTGGAGAGGGAACTGGCCTAGACGGTTCGCCAACTTTTGCTAATATTTTTTGAAACTGCGTCATTGAACTCGGCGGTATACCTTTCTGAACTTGGTTATTACAAAGTAAAAGTTCTTGGTCGTAAAGCGTATGCGTTGCGTATGTCCTACACTCAACGTTTAACTCTTTACAAAGAAGCTTCACTTCTTCGTCGCGTTGTTTCCCAAACGGTTCCACTTGCTCTTTCTCGAAATATATGTTAGTGATGTTGAACCTTTTGATGACCTTCGGCAATATGTCGATAGGCTTCCCTTGGATAACTAACAAGCAACTGCTGTCGTTATTGTTATCATTATTATTGTTATCATCGTCAGTATTACTGTTTCTTCTCACGCTTTTCAAGTTCTCGTTCAGGTCAGTTAAAGCTTCTAGAAGGAAGTTCATTCTCGTTCGACTGACTGTTCTGTCGTTGCAGAACCAAGGGTCTAACATAAACATGGGTAGCACTTCTTGAGATTTCGTTATGGCTTCTATTAAAGCTGGATTATCATGGATCCTTAATCCTTTTCTGAACCATATAATAGACCTTTTAATAGTATTATTATTCTCCAGAGAAGACATTGTTATCGTCGTTTTTGTCGCTATCTTTTGTTGTTGTCGACGTCTTCGTATTTCTTGATTCGACGTGTTCAGAAAATATGAAGAAGAAGAAGGAAAGAATGTTTGTGATTTTAATGATGACTTCAGGAGTCTTAAATAAGCGCTGCTCTGAATGATGAAGATTTTGATTGTGTGTGTGTGTGTGTGTGTGTGTGTGTGCGCGTGTTTTATTTGCGCGCGTGGTTATTATTTTTGAAGTACCTGAAGTTTTTATCGTTTATGGTTTGAACGTTGTTTCTAATCTTTTTATTTCACTCGAGTCGGGCTCACGAATCGCCCAAATCATGAAATTAATTAAGCTATGATATACCAGTAAATAGTATTAAGGAATTGGCTCTTCGTTCTCCTTGCCTTCATCGGAATCTCTATTATTATCACTACTATCATCTTCATCTTCTTCATCAATTCTTCTATTCGCACTCGCTAAATTCGCTTCTTCTACGAGTTGGTCGAGCAACTCTCCGTCTTCGTCTTGTTCGTTTTGGTTTGACCCGTGCGTAGCGGCGACGGAATAAATCGATCCACCGTATTCACTACCACCGAAATCTTTCACGCTACCTACATCATCACCGCCTTTGGATGAAACGATCGAACGAACGTCGTCGTCAACAGGAAAGGATACATTTTTCAACTTTGAATTATGAAGTTGCGCAATTCTAACAGTTCGTCCTTCTTCTTCTTCTTCAACGTCATTGTCTTCATCGTCGTCATCGTCGTTGCCGTTATTATTTTGCTTACTATCCTTTAACTTCATATCCGCCATCATTTGCTTAGCCTCTTCGATTTGTTTCAAAGCTTCGTTTTCCATCTCTTTTTGTCTCGCTGAAGTTATCGTAGCGAATGGATTGGAACCAGGCGGAGCATCTGGTTCAAGAGCAGCTTTTCCGAAATAATTATCGCGATTGTCTTCTTCTTCTTCTTCTTCTTCTTCTTCTTCTTCTTCTTCTTCGTCGTCGTCTTCTCCTTCAGATTCTAATTCTGATTCAGAATCAGACTCAGATACTACCGGTGGTCGTGGCAACGAAGTAGCTGTCGCTGTCGCCGCCGCCGCCGTGGGGCGTTCTTTGCCTTGTACTGAAGAATCGCTATCTGAATCATCACGATTGTTTCTTATTCCTTTATTATTTACTCCACCTTTTACTATTTTAGTTTCGGTCGAGTCGTCGTCGCCTTCCTCATCGCCTCCTCTTCTTCTATTATTCTCAGATGATGATTCACTGTATGCTTTATTACTCTTATTCTTCTCGTTGTTCTGAACTACTTCTAATCTTTCGTTCTTCTTCGCCTCTCTCAGAACTTCATCGGACAACAATTTCAACAAACGACCTCGAACGAACGCAGCACTGTTTTGATGTTGAGAGTCCTCCTTCTTAAATCCCATGACTACTAAATGCGCTTTAGCAATCTCTTCTGGCATTAAAGCCATGTATTCAATCGATCGCTCTAATCTAGCAATTTGTGTATTACTAGCAGCTTTGTGTGAATAGAACGCTGATTGATGTTGTTGTTGTTGTTGTTGTTGTTGTGATGGTTTTTCTCCGCTCTTATTCATCGTCGTCATCTTTGCTGTGTTTTTAAAACGTGTATTCGCTGTGACTATATTTATGGACGGGCACGGGAGTATAGTAGTAAACCCTAAACCCCAAAACCCGGATAGCAGAGTAGTTTTTTTAGACCTGTGACTCTGAGTGCTCTGATGCTCTGCTGCTTATTATTTGCTCATTTCTTGCTGGCGATTTTCTACGCTTTGCACCACACACAGCACAGCACGCGCTCCCCCTCACAAAAACGTAATAAAAATAATAATAATCACACGATCACTTTTGATAGTATCAGTAAAAAGAAAACGGGAGATCGCTCGAGAGTATTAAGATCGAAGGAGCAAAAGAATCAGTATCAGTTTTGCCGTAGGCTTTATTGTACTTATTATTTATTAATAAATTAAACGTAGAAGAAGAAGAAGAAGTCTTCCGCGCGAACTCATTCGCGCCCTTTTATTAAGGATTTTATAATCGTTCGAGATCGCGTTCAAACCGACGAGATATTTGAGATCATCTTTATAGCGAATAAAAGAGAACGAAGCAGATGATGATCAAAAACACTCTGCTCATATTCGTTCCACTGTTAATAACAGAACTGATTCTATCAGTAACTACTTCAGCTGAACCAATAACGAAACTACCGAAGAAGTACTATTGGTCCAAACACGAGAACGAAGACTTG
>Ga0114998_10000236_pt1 | contig 38437 bp, 29 predicted proteins | sample ArcticOcean_MG_C_5_FD_87044 | JGI IMG/M metagenome (GOLD analysis project Ga0114998, IMG submission 87044) | Marine microbial communities from western Arctic Ocean - ArcticOcean_MG_CB4_138 | ecosystem: Environmental > Aquatic > Marine > Oceanic | place: Arctic Ocean: Canada Basin | collected... | reverse complement strand
TTTCTCCTAGGCTCGACAATCTTAATGACTACCGCATTGAATTCGAAATGGGTATTGAAACGAAAATCACGGAAACGATCGCTTTCAAAGTGAGCTTTGAAAACCGATACGAGAGTAATCCAGCTGAAGGTAAAGAGAGGAATGATCTCAAGCTGATCACGGGGCTTTCTTATAAGTTCTAAAAGCTACGACTGCTGGGGATTTTTGCCGGAAGGTGTCATTGAAGGGATCAGAGAGGGCTGTAAATAAGTCCGAGATACAGCAGCGGGGGTGACAGTTGGATTGCTCGACTTGCTATGGGTTTTTATAAGGTGTAACTCGGTCGTAAGTGGCTACCGCTTCAGGAGGAACAACGCGAACTGCTAGAAATTTCTATAGGCAGGAGGGCCTTGAAGCTACCCTTGGACCGAAGCGGGGAGAAAATTTTTGATCCAGGCGGCAATATAAAGAAGATAAATAATACGAAGGATATGGTTTTAACCCGGAAGTGCGCGAGTCAGTTGCTGAGGAAGATCTCATTAACAGAGGCGTGAGTGGAAAACTCTTTTCCATTATCGAAAGTAAGGGTGTAGAACTTGTCACGATATTGGACTAGCTTGGTCATAATCGCCATAGAAACCTGCTACAGCAGATCGACTTGGAGCTTTTGCGATAATCGTAAAACGGCTGTATCGCTCGACCATCGTAACGAGAACTGATCCGGAGGTTTTGTTAATGACGGTATCGAGTTTCCCAATCTCCGATGCGGGTCCGTAAATCAACAACCGCGGGACGTTCTTCGATGGAGATCGCTCCTTTGATTTATTCACGCCGATCATTTTGAAGACTTCTGTTTTTGTAAGATTTCACTTTATGGCGGAGGTGCTGGTGAAGTAATCCTCCGTGACGCTTGTCTGCGTAGATACGGGCATAGATCGTCTCGTGACTGATCGAAGGTAAGTGGCGTTTTGGCAGCTCGTCCCTTATCTGCTAGAGACTCCACTGCTCGGCACAAAATATGAATCATCAGAAAGGCCCACAACTCGACCGAGCATATCTCTCTGTCCGGCAATCAGCTAGAAGGGAACGTTGCCGTTGCCTTCGAGTGAGCGTATCGATATTAATAGCCTCCCTCCAGAGTGGCATTACGACGAAGTTCCCGATTGATCGTGGAAACGTGCGGACCAAGTTGTGAGGCGATGTGAGAAGGCTTTGAGCCATTACGTCGTAAAGTAGAAGTGGTATGATGCTTTTCGTAGGTCAGGTCTTGATAAGACATTGTATATTGGTTCGGTTTTAAACGGCGGAACCAGAGCTGATTAAATTAGCTCCTCGCCTGCTTTTTAAACCGACTTGCACACTTCCACTTTGAATCCAAGAGATGCATATTTTTTTACTTGAAAGCATTTAATCACAATAAAAATCCGAGTTATATTACCGTCTAATTTTTGTTGCCTTTTATGAATTCAATTTTACGTTCATGAAGATTATCCAAATAATAGTTACCCGATGATTTTCGATAAACATCAAGTTCTAAGGAAATGTATACCTGATAAAATAGTAGGAATCTACTACTTTATGGATGCCCAAGATAATATATTATATATTGGAAAAAGTATTAATATCAAAAAACGTATTGACCAGCATTTTAAAACAGGTAGGAAGCGCATGCTTGCATCTTTTGAAAAGCTAAAAATAAAAAAATTACATACAGAATTAGAAGCTTTGCTTTTGGAATCTCAGGAGATTAAACGCTATACTCCCCGCTACAATAGGCGGTTGCGTAGGTCTAGAAATTCCTTTTCTATTTTTCAGAAAGTAAATAAGTATTCCTATCTAGTTTATTATGTAGCCGAAACAAATCCTTCTTCCTTGCTCAATTTCATGGGTAAGAGACAGGCACTTTCTTTTTTAGGTCGATTATCCAATCGCTTCACGCTTTGCGAAAAGCTGAATGGCTTAGATTTCTCTACTAAAAGCTGTTTTAAATATCAGCTAAAATCATGTAATGGTGCCTGTGTGGGCAAAGAGTCGGTTGATTCCTACAATCAACGTTTTGAGGAGAGCTTATCTAGTCTTTTTGAGTTACCAACTAATTGTAATCTTGTTTTTAGAGAGGGTAAGCTAGAGACTCACCTGACAATTTCTAATAACCAGCTTAGTCAGTTTGGCGTTAAAGGTAAAAGTGAGTACCCTATTGAATTTTCTTCTTATGATGAAATGAGAATTATTATTACTTATCAAAAGAAAAATCCTAAAAAACTTTTAAGCATGCAGCCTCATTCTAAAAACACACATAAATAGAAGGGCGGCTTCAAGAAGTCAAAGATGAGATCAACAATCGACCGCGAAACATCCTGGGCTACGAATCACCCAATGACCTCCTCCACGAACTGATAGCCTCGTAAATCCTCCCTTGAGGCGCGGCCTTCGCAGATTTACAAAACTTCATTCCTCGCCTCGCTAAGCTCGCCTCGTCATTGCGTCTCGAAAATCTGCGAAGAGAGGCTAACAATAGGAACCAGAGATTAGATAAAAAAAGGCACCGCCCCGATATTCCTTAGCTCTTTGAATCCGCACGCCCTTGGACCGGAGCGGAGGGAGGAGAAAGGGCGGCGATTAAGAAGGGTATACATGGTAGGCGGTTGCGACGCTTTGAGTTTTCCGACCAACCTTTCAGAGAAAAATACACGCTCTTAGTCCCGTAGAAACTGTTGTTAATCAGAAAAGGTCTTTGTCTCAATCGGCCAAGGTTCTAGCTAGGATCGGTCAATAGTATGTTTTGCTTTGCAAGAACGCCCAAGTCACTTTACCTGTCGTAAAAATAATAAATCAAAAAGATGAACGTTCAAAAAAGAATTCAGCCGATTCGTAAATATATTCTCCTCGCATTGGTGAGTGCTTTGAATTTGGCCGCTCCCGCCAGCGCCCAGACAAAAGAAAGAAATACCAACACATCTCAAACTGAAAAATATCGGCTAGTGTGGTTTGAGGATCCTACTACCAAAGCAACCTTCGTGTGGAACCAGCTTGCAGGAGATCCCGCGACCCTCTATTATGGTCTAAAAGATCAAGAGCGTCAGAAAGGGAAATATTCCAACCGGGCTAAGGTAAATCAAGTCGTCAAGTATGATGGCATGACCAACTGCTTCGTGCGCTTGCAAAATCTCGTGCCAAATAGCTGGTATTTCATGTGTCTCGGTGATGATTTTGGCGTCAGTCGCCGTTTTTATTTCAAGACCGCACCTGACAAGCCGGAGGCCTTCACCTTCATCTGCGGTGGCGATTCACGGAACTTCCGAGACGTCCGGCAGGCCGCGAATACTCTCTGTAGAAAACTGGCCCCTCTTTTCGTGGCTTTCACCGGAGATATGATCAACCAAGATAACGCTGAAGAATGGAGTCATTGGCTGGATGACTGGCAATTGACCATCAGCGAAAAGGGCCACCTCCTTCCCATCGCTCCGCATCGAGGCAATCACGAGGCCCGCCCCGAATCCATCCCTAAACACTTTGGTATGCCTGAGGACTCCTACGCTGCTTTTTCCATTGGTAGTGATCTTTTCCGCTATTACATTTTAAATAGCGAAATCCCTGCTGACGGAACCCAGGGCGCCTGGCTTTCCAATGACCTCAAAAAAAATGCCAATGGCGTGACTCACCTCGTCGCTGGATATCATAAGCCGATGCTTCCTCATACCAGTGGAAAAGCACTTGGAAGAAATCCCGCCAAATGGGCCAAGACATTTTATGAAGCAGGCTTGGACTTGGCGATGGAGTCCGACTCGCATGTCATGAAACGCACCCTACCCATTCGTCCTGACGCCGGGGGGAAAGGTGGCTTTAAGGCAGCTCCCGATGACCCTAATGCGACCACCTATCTCGGTGAAGGTTGTTGGGGCGCCCCATTGCGCAAGGCAGACGTTGCCTTCCCCTGGACGGTAGGCGCGGAATCTTTCAACGGCTTCGACTGGATTCACGTCACTCCAAAGGCGATGTATGACAAGACCGTGAAGGTCGAAAACGTCGTTCGAATCGGGGAAATTGATCCTAAGAAGCCTTATGAGAACCCTGCGGGAATTTCGCTCTGGGCGCCTCGCGGTGGCGATGAGGTCCTGACCATTCTAGCAGACTAAAAAACCACCGAAGAAAGCATGGTCCCTTTTCTACATAACTGAGTGTAGGATATCATGAGGAATAAAACGGACCTTCTGAGCAAAGGAGCCTTACAGCTTGTCGTTAGCCTTATTTTTTTTGGGCGAGGGTGGCTAACCTGGCGTTGGGATAGCCCCATCCGCGAACTCATTTGGCAAGAAGCTTGGTGGACTCCGGTCCTTAAAAATTTTGACATCACGTGGAGTCATTTTGCGCGCACTTCTGATGCTTGGATCAGCCCCGCCCTGGATGCAATCGGGATCTTCCTAGTTATTTCCGCACTCCTTCCGTGGCTTTCCGGGATCTCACGTTTACGCTGGACGCGATGGCTCCTGCTCCCTGGAATCGTCATTGTCATCCTTGACGCCTTCTCACGCTGGATCGCAAAAGACATGCAGGCTGGCATCGGAATGGAATACGCCCTCCAGATTGCCACCCCCATTGCCCTCCTCATTCTCCTGCGGGCAGAGAACACCTCGGTAAGACGTGAAAATCTCATAAAGTGGATTCTCCTCATCGCTGCCGCTTCTACCTTCACCGGCCACGGACTCTATGCAGTAGGTTACTACAGCATACCTCTAGAGTTTCGGATGATGACAACCGAAATCTTACCTCTTTCGGAAACGGCTAGCCTCATGTTTTTGAAAATTGTCGGCTGGCTCGATTTTATCGTCGTCGCGCTCATCTTCTTGCCCATCACACGGCGGGCTGGCCTGGCATACATGGTGTGCTGGGGAGGCTTGACCACCCTCGCTCGCATTTTAGCCTACTACGATTCTGAACTCCCTCGATACGGTCTGGACCCATGGCTGATCGAGGCCCTCGTCCGCACCCCGCATTGGCTCATCCCACTTTTACTCCTCCTACGAGAAATTTTCGTAATCTACCGGAGTGAGGACAGTAATCATCCTTCCGATTGACTGCTATGAATTTTCTTTTGGTAGGAGGGCCTTGAAGCCGCCCTTGGACCGGAGCGGAGGGGGGAGAAAGGGGGTTGTGTCGGCAAAGGCACTTCGATGCGCACCTCTAATTGGGCCTACATGAAAGATGGCGACAACTCCGAGGAACTATACGATATGCAGAAGGATTCCAAGAAGTTCGTCAACTTGGATAAATCAACTCAGCATGCCAAGATACTTCAATCCCCCCGCCAGCAATTCCAAAGCGTCCGGAAGCAATGACGGGACATTGGTTATTTCAGCGGAGTAATCTTTATATTGCGGTAGGCGACGGGTCCGTGGTCCCCTTGGAACATAATGGGTCCCTTGGCCATTTCTTTGCCGGTCAATCCTCCGGGAGTGGGCTTCGGTAGCTCAATCTTTTCCTGAATCACCTTGCCGTTGAGAACTACCTTCTCGATGTAGGCATTCTTGATCTTCTTGCCGTCCTTGTATTTGGGGGCATGAAAAACGATTTGGTACTTTTGCCACTCGCCGGGCTTTTTACTGGCATTCATGGCGGGTGGTTTGGCCCCGTATATGGCTCCCATGTCGCCCATCCCGAGCTTGGTCCGTCCATGGCTGTCTAGTACTTGAATTTCGTATTCTCCATGAATGTAGATGCCTGAGTTTGAACCCTTCGGTACCATGATCTCAAGTTCGATTCGAGCATCGCCGTGAGTGAAGGTGGAGTAGATGTCGAGGCTCTTGCCTGCGGTTTTTGACGGAGCGTTGACCATTTCGCCGGTGCCATCCTTAACAATTAATTCATTTGGATTCTCGGGATTTACTGCGGCGACGCCGACTGACCAATAATCCTTATTCTTGCCTCGAGGCTTTGTCTTCCAGTCATCCAGGTCCTTGCCGTTGAAGGGCGAAGCGGCTTGGGAGTGGGAGATCAAGATTAGTGAACCGATGAACGCACTTAGTAAAAGTCGGATTTTTTTCATATTGTCGGTGAAGTTAATGTAGATGTTATTCGGGGGATCTTGGAATGCGCCGATCCGCTTGTCGATCCCTCACTTACCGACTGCTACTGCTAGGAATTTGCTTTTGGAGGGAAGGCCTTGAAGCAATTTCCTAGCAGTCCAATCCAAAGGCCATGGTATTTCTAGTTAAAGGAAATTCTGAACAGTGACATCAACAGTAAAGATTCACTAATTACCTCTTGATACACATTCCCACGGGTTTATTTTCTCAGAATGGCTTTTAGAAAACATCAAATCACCCGGAGAGAAAGCTTCGCTACGCTAGGAGTTGGTCTACCCGCTTTTTCATTGGGGTTGTCCGGGTGCCATAACGCCAAAAGCTCACCGAAAGAACTGGCTGCAGATTTCGCAGTGATTGGTGGTGGTCTTGGGGGATGCGCTGCAGCCTTATCAGCACTCCAATCTGGACTGACAGTCATCATGACCGAAGAGACTAACTGGATTGGTGGTCAATTAACCTCTCAGGGCGTTCCCCCGGATGAACATCAGTGGATCGAAAGCTTCGGTTGCACGCAAACATATCGCGATTTGAGAAACGCAATTCGCAGCCATTACAAAAAGAATTATCAACTCACTGCAGATGCCCGTGGCAATAAAACCCTAAACCCTGGTAGCGGTTCAGTTTCCCGTCTTTGCCACACTCCCCGAGTGGCCTTAGCCTGCCTCGAGGCGAAGTTGGAACCCTTCATCTCCTCTGGTAAGCTGACGCTATTAAAACAAACTATTCCGATAGCAGTCGAAGCCAACAATGATGAAGTCAAATCAGTCGAGGTGTTGAATCTCGAGAGCAATAACCATTTGATTCTGCATGGCCGTTATTTTGCTGATGCGACAGAGCTGGGTGATCTTTTACCAATGGCCAAGTGCGAGCATGTGGTGGGCACAGAAGGTAGAAACGTCACTGGTGAATTACACATGCCCGAGAAAGCCTCCAGAACCAATCAACAGGCCTTCACTATGTGTTTCGCCATTGATCACAACGAAGGAGAAAATCATACCATTGACCAACCTAGTGAATATAGTTTCTGGAAAAACTTCACACCCGAAATTACGCCCCCTTGGCCGGGACCTCTACTAGACTTTAAATACACCCACCCCTCCAGTGGCTTATCTAAACGATTAGGTTTTAATCCAACTGGCCCACAGAAGAAGGGCATTATTAACCTTTGGACGTATCGACGCATTTTAGCCGCTAAAAATTTCCTGCCTGAAAGTGGCTTGCAGGACATCAGCCTGATCAATTGGCCACAGAACGATTATCTGCTAGGAAACTTGGTTGATGTAAATCGCGATGAACAAAAAAAACACATCGCCCGCGCAAAACAATTAAGCCTTTCGCTGCTCTATTGGCTGCAAACAGAAGCTCCACGTGATGATGGCGGTCAAGGTTGGCCAGGGCTGCGACTAAGGAGTGATATTATGGGGACCAGTGACGGACTTGCTAAGTATCCCTACGTTCGAGAATCCCGTCGCATCAAAGCCCTAACAACTATCTTAGAGCAGCATTGCGGCGTAGAAAATCGAATGAAAATCTTGGGACTAAATGACGCCAAGAGTCTTAGCGCTAAGCGCTATCCAGACTCAGTTGGTATTGGACATTATCAAATTGATCTCCACCCAAGCTCAGGAGGCGACAACTACATCGACTTCGCGACACTTCCATTTGAGATCCCACTTGGAGCACTCATTCCTCGCCGCCTTAAAAACCTCATCCCAGCATCAAAAAATATCGGGACAACCCATCTGACCAACGGCTGCTACCGGCTCCATCCAGTCGAATGGAATATCGGAGAAGTTGCCGGTGTTCTTGCCAGTGAATCGATAGCGAAATCCACTAATCCTGAGCATTTTCATAAGGACAAAAAATACCTGAATGAATTTCAGGATACCCTCGTCAAGCGAGGGATCGAAATCCGTTGGCCAGACAGACTCGTCAGTAAGACCTAACAGAAGTCCATCAAGGTATATCTGTATAAATGATTGGTGGATTCTCTATTTATTCCCAGACCTCCAACGACGGCAGCTCTCGCTGTTAGCACGGCTTAATCGGAGCCGTAGTTGGAATGGAAAAAGGAAAAAACGCTCAATAAAGAAGCCCTTAAGGTGGCAACAAGCAACCCCCTCTCTTTCCCTGTCCAATCCCTTCATCTAGCAGCCACCCTCCCGGGTTTACCTGGGGAAAGACATCGATGAAACGGGGTGTGGGCCGACAGTTTCATCAGAGGCTATTCCCATCCTCGAACTGAAGCGTGCCGCAGGTTTTCCTGCGAGACGCCTACGAGGTAAGGAATGTTTGCCTTATTCTTCCCGAACCCGGAAGAAGGCTCTGACAGGCTGCGGATTCCCTTCAGAAAAATTAGCGGTGTAGGTCGACTCCGGGCCGTCACCCGCCTCCAGTGAATCAGCCAATTCTATCCAGTCTCCGTCAAGGGATGTCGCCATATCTATTGCGTAATTACGATCGGGGCTAGAGTTCCAGCTCAGCTCCACCGAAAGATCCATGACCTCTATTTCAGTAATTTCCAATGCTCCCGCGGAAGCCCCTTGGGCTAAAAACAAGGCCTGTGCTTGTTCTTCTGTAATCAAGATACCCTGGAAGTAGTTGAAGACTGCGATATCACCGTTAAAGGACTCAGGATTGAAGGGGTTTCCACCGGGAATGTTATTCCCTTTTCCCAACTCTGCCAAATCTCCACCATCCCAATCTTCAATGGCCCCGGTACTCGTCACCTCGGCTTTCAGCTCACCATTCACAAAGAATCTGGCTGTCCCGCTTGTCGCAGAATCCACATCTCCCACACCAACGACATGAAAGAAATCCGAGGCCGCTCCAATCTCGGCAAGGTCGGAGGAAGCGATCACCCGCTGGGAGTCGTTATTGGCGTTCTGAAATCGAAAATCCAATACGCTGCCGTTAAGAACAAAGGCCGTTCCAGCACCATTTCCACCTGTATTGAACAAGGTATGGAGACCTTCAAAGTCGCCGGGGCGGAAGATGAATTCCCAACTAACGTCCGCCTTGGTAACCGGGTCGCCCAGCCCGTCTTGAAACGAATCGGCAGGATTGCTCATGAGAGCCAGATTGGGAGAATTGATCCATGTGGTAATGTTTCCAAAATTTGAACTACCGGTTTCAACCGTGCCCGAGCCAATCCAGACTATTCCGGCATTTCCGGTGGAATTGATGGTTGGCTGCCACTCCACTCCCAAATCAACGACATCCTTGGCATTCCAACCCAGAGTCGGAAGAACATTATTCGAAACGGTCACTGTGACATCCTCCGTCACGCTACCAAGTTCATTGGTCGCGGTGAGGATATAGGTGGTATTCGCTACCGGACTAACAACAGCGCTGTCGAGATCTCCGACATCTCCCACATCAGGGGATAGGGACAGCGAGGCCTCCCCGGAAACCTCCCAAACGAGAGTTGCCGAATTCCCGCTCAAGATTGTGTCAGCCCCAATCGTCGTAAAGCTACTGATGACCGGGGGCCCGACATGCACCCTGACCGATGCGCGCTGGTCCAAAGAATCACTCGTTCCATTGAGAATGTAGGTCGTGCTCCCAGTTGGGTTTACAGTGGTGCTACCCGCTCCATCGACCGTCATGCCCGCGACATCAGCCACCCCGTTATCGATGGATAAGCTGTCAAAATCATTAACTTCCCAAGATAGAATGACCGGATCTCCCGAAGCCACTCGGACCTGGTCTGAGGTGAAACTTTTAATGGGCACCATGTCCGATTGAATCCCGGTCAGGTAATGAAGACGTGCCTGGTCGGCGGTTAATGAAGTTCCGTCGTAGATCGCGAATTCATCGATGACTCCGTCATAAAAAAAGGTCGGATCCGCTCCCCTAACCAGACCGTCGTGAAAAACGGACTCGGCATAACGGCGCCCGATCCCGATGGCATCGGTGTGATTATACCATAATCCGACTTTGTCCTCGACCCGTCCGATCTCCTCACCATTGAGATATGCCACCAAATCTCCATTGAGATTCTCTTGAATGTTATCCGGCTTATCGATGACGAAGACCAAATGGTAAATCTCCCCTGCTGAGACCGTCGTGTTAATTGCGAAATCAGGATCGATTAGTCCGGGATCAGCCTCACCTCCCCAGGGAGTTTCCGCCAGATTGGTCGTCATGATATAGAGCTCTGCCTCCGTGGGGTCAGCCTCCTGGGTTCCATCCAAATAGATACTGATGCCTCGTGTGGTCCCCCCTTCTTCAAAAATAATTTGCCGGTTTTCTCGGCCGGTCACCGGTAGATTGCGAGGTTGAAACCATAATTCGTAGGTTCGATTGGCGGTCCCCGGATTGCCGGGAACGACGTTCAAAGCCGGGGAATTGGGAACAAACAGCGCTTGTGATTCGGCTGCATCGAACATGATGGCGCCATCATCTGAATTCGGGACAATTCCGTCCACTACCATCGGTAGGACGGCTGTATTGCTTCTCAGTTCTGCATGGAGAGGTAACCCATTTTCATCGCTGCCAAGCACGGCAAATACTTTGTCCATCCCACTGGTCAATTTACCCATCGTCCAGTAGATATCAGGATCGTCCAGAAGGACAGCATCCTGGCCGTCTTCGGCTTGAGAAGAGAGACTCAGAGTCCCAGAAATCAGAGCGGTAAGGGCGGTTTTTCCAAGGAATGCATGGAACGTCTGAACATTAGATTGTTTGTCTGTTTGTATCATTATAACGAGGTCTTATTTAGAAATTATCGTATTTTCATGGAGTAGGGAAGCTGTAATATTGAGGTGACAGCCTCAGGTGTAAAAGATTACCTCTAGGAATTTTCTTTTGGCGGGAGGGCTTTTAAACCGTCTTTGGACCGGAGCAAAGGAGGGTGTTTCAAAAAGGTATTTCGCGGGTCTCCATCATGATTTAAGGAAGCCCATTCCGATCTCAAAGAAGGGCGTATTAAAAAGTCGATTTGCCGGATTGGATAAGTTTTACAGACTGCTAGCTTCATGAATCCTATGAGCCTACTCCTCAAATTTCTCATCTCGCTTCCGCTCCTGTCCATCGTGGTCGGACTTGCTCCCATCTCGGCAAAACAACCCAATATCGTCTTCTTTTTCACGGACGACCAAACCATCAGCACCCTTGGCTGCTACGGAAACCCCGTCGTCAAATCTCCCAATATCGATGCCCTCGCCAAACGCGGCACTCGTTTTCAACAAGCATTCGTCAGCCACCCCATTTGCTGGGCCAGCCGCACCTCCATTCTCACTGGCCTTACTGCTCGCAGCTTTCGCCAACCCGGCAATGGAGACCGCGCCACTAAAAAATCCGTCTCGGTTCTCTACTCAGATCTTCTCCGCGAAAACAACTATCGCACCGGCTACTACGGTAAATGGCACTTCAGCGCGCGACCCTATGACCAGAAAGCTCACTTCGACGAGTTCGAAGCGATCGGCCGCAATCCCTTCTTCAAAAAGCAAGCCGATGGCTCCCTCCGCCACGAGACCGATCTAATCGTCGATCGCGGCATTGCATTCCTGAAATCTCAACCCAAGGACAAACCCTTTGCCCTCAATATGTGGTTCAATGCCTGTCACGCCGAAGATGGCGACAAGCGCCCCGGCATCGGCCACTTCGCCTGGCCCCAATCCGCCAATGGCCTCTTCGAAGACAGCTATATCGGACCGCCCCGCCTCGCTGATCCCGCGATCTTCGAAGCTCTCCCCGACTTTCTCCAAACCAGCATCACTCGCGAGCGCTACTTCTGGCGTTGGAACACTCCCGAAAAATACCAAACTAACATGCGTGCCTATTACCGCATGGTCACCGGAATCGACAATGCCATCGGGCGTTTTTTAAAAGCCCTCGATGAAGCCGGTCTCTCCGAAAACACCATCGTCGTTTACTCAGCCGACAATGGCTACCACATGGCCAACCGCGGTCTCTCCGGGAAGTGGTCCCATTATGAGGAATCGATTCAAGTTCCCCTCATCATCGCCGACCCCCGTGTCTCCGAAGATCAACAGGGCCAAGTCACTAACGCCGCCGCTCTCAATATCGACATCCCAGCCACTTTCCTCGACTGGGCCGGCATCAAAACCCCGGAGCGTTACGATGGTCGCAGCCTGAAGCCTCTCGTCGAAGGCGAAACTCCTAAAGACTGGCGCACCGAAACCTTTCACGAACACTTCGCGGTCCGAAACCGTATTCCGGCCTACGAAGGAATCCGGACTTCCACCCATAAATACGTCCGCTATCTCGACCACGACACCGAGTTCCTCCACGATCTCAAGAACGATCCTGATGAACTCGTCAACCTCGCCAAGGATCCCAAATACTCAGCCAAGCTCGCTGAAATGCGTGAACGGACCGACGTCCGTATCAAGGAACTTGGCGGCCCGCTCGATCCCCTCAAAGGTTCCTTCACCGCCTCAACCGCTCCCCACCCTGAATCCTCCGCTGCCGTCGGATTAGGAAGTAACGCCGAAGGCTTCACTCGCCTCTTTAACGGACAAAGCCTCCGCAACTGGACTGGTAATTCGAAATGCTGGTCGGTCAAAGACAAGGCCATCACCGGCATCACTGATGGCTCGCTTAAGATGAACCGCTTTATCACTTGGAATGGCTCAACCGTTCAAAACTTCGAACTCCAGGTGAAAGTCAAATTCAGCGACCGCGCCAACAGCGGTATTCAATATCGTGGCAAAATGCGCCCTGAAGTCGATCTCGACATCGTCTCCGGCTACCAATGCGACATTATGCAAAACCCACCGCACCAAAACGGCATGGTCTATGACGAACGTGGCCGACGAATTCTCGCCTACACGGGACAAAAAGTCGTCATCGATGAGGAAGGAAAATCTTGGATTGTCGGAGAAATACCCGTCAAAAAATTCGAGCCCGACGTTTGGCACGACTACCGCGTTCTTGTTCGTGGAAACCACCATCAACACTGGATCGACGGCCATCAAACCGCCGACCTCATCGACCTCGATGAAAAAGGACGCGCCCTCGAAGGAGTCCTTGGCTTCCAAGTCCACGTCGGTCCCGCCATGGAAATCCAGTTCCGCAATATCCTCCTCAAAAACCTCCCTGACGCCCTTCCGCTTCGGACCGCCGCAGACACCAAGATTCCAGCTGGATCCTTTGGCGTTCGCCCTCAAGGCACTCCGGCGAAAGGCTGGAAGCCTCCTCTCTATCAAAAGTAATAAGCCTCACCAACATTCCCTAGAATCGCCACCCACCGTGACGTGGCGATCCGCTACCTGACAGCGGGCACTCACTCGGATCACAATACGATCTGTAAGTTCCACCGCGAGAACCTCAGGGCTTTCCGCGAGAGCTTTGTCGATGTATTGGAGCTGGGTATTTTACGTCTGAAAGGTTTTCTTCGTCATTTTCTTTTATGAATCTTCTCACCATCGTTTGGTTAAGGTTTGCCTTAGTCGCCTCCCTGTTCGTTTCTCCGGTTTACGCAAAGAAGCCGCCCAATGTCATTTTTTTAGCGGTTGATGACATGAACGACTGGATCGGTTGCTTAAATACGACACCGGGTGCGATCACTCCGAATATTGACAAGCTGGCAGCGCGTGGCGTGAATTTTTCAAACGCCCACACTCCAGGGGTCTATTGCGCTCCGGCGCGGGCGGCGATTTTTTCGGGCCAGTTTGCTTCGACGACTGGGTGCTATCAATCGGCAGATTATTTCACAGACCATCCTGAGATCGAAGGTCTGCAAACCAGTTTTTCGAAAGCGGGATACACTACCTTGGGCGCGGGCAAGCTCTTTCACCATCGTGAGGGCAGTATCGATGTTCGTGGTTGGGACGAATTCTTCTTACGGAAGCAATCGCAACGTCTCGCGGGTTGGGCTCTTGATTCCTGGAGCGAGGAAACTCCTTTTCCTGATCCTTTTCCGGCCAGTATCTTCAACAAAGGCAAGAAGGTGACGGGTGGGCTTTTCCTCGAGTGGGCTGGTTTGCCCAATGAAAAGGAAGAGGAGATGGCCGATACCATTCGCATCAATTGGACGGTGGATCAGTTGAAGAAGGAGCACGATAAACCTTTCTTTCTCGCTTGCGGTATCTACGCGCCGCACTTTCCCAATTACTGCCCGCAGAAATATTTCGATCTCTACGATCGCGATGAGATTGAGTTGCCTCCCTATAAAGCGGACGACCTCGATGACCTACCCGAGCGGATCAATAGGGCCAAGAGAGGTCGTTCAAAAATTCATAAGGAGCTCGAGAAGAAGGGTGCCGTGAAGGATGCCATCCACGGTTACCTCGCCTGTATGAGTTACGCCGATGCCATGATGGGACGCGTTCTTGATGCCTTGGAAGCAAGTTCTCACGCTGATAACACGATCGTCGTACTGTGGTCCGACCACGGCTATCATCACGGCGAAAAATACGATTGGGGAAAGCATACCCTCTGGGAACGGACCTCAAATGTTCCCTTCATCTGGGCTGGGCCGGGAGTGGCCAAAGGCTCGAAGATCGAGGTTACCGCCAGTCTCATCGACATGTATCCTACTTTTGTCGAAATGTGCGGATTACCGAAGCCTCACCAGAAGCTCGAAGGAACTTCGTTGGTGACGACCCTCGCGAAACCCGGCGAGGCCAAGGACCGCGATGTCTATCTGCCCTATATGGACCCCGGTGAGTTCGCGGTCATCAATCAAGACTGGCGCTATATCTCCTATGGCAAGGACGGGGAAGAGCTCTATGATCTGAAAAGCGATCCCAACGAGTGGGAGAACCTTGCGGAGAAACCTAAGTATGCCGAGAGGAAGGCAGTCTTGCGCAAATCTGCACCGAAAGGATTCGCACCTGCCAATCCGAAGAGGAATATAAAGAAAGACCTCATCATTGAAGGTGAATCGTTCCATTGGAAGAGGGGGGGGACGAAGATTCCTGCGACCAAATCGCTTCCCAAAAAAACTGCGGGGAAGAAGAAAAAGAAGAACGTCCTCTTCATCGTCTGTGATGATCTCAATACGCACGTCACACCCTCCGACTACGATCAGATCTTATCTCCCACGATGGCGCAGTTTTCTGCCGAGGCCATGACTTTCAAGCGGGTCTTTTGCCAGTATCCCGTGTGTGGTCCATCACGCGCCTCGATGCTCCATGGTCTCTATCCTGAGTCGACCGGTGTTCTCGATAATAGGGTTGATATTCGCCAGACGCGTCCTGGTACAGTTTCAATGCCCCAGTATTTTAAGGATCATGGCTACTGGACGGGTGAGGTTGGAAAAATTTTCCATAATCCGCAAAATAACCCGGGGGAAGTGGCTTGGAGCGAGTCGCACTTTTACGCAAATGACGAACTACCGGTCGTTGCGGAAGCTCGCAAGAAATTCGAGGAGGAAAACGGATCAGTGGAGTTGCGAGAAAATCGGAAAGCCTGGCGCGAGCTTTCCAAGAAAGCAGGGGCCAAGCTCGATGCGCAAACGCCTCCCGGATACGGGCGAAGCGGTCTTAGGGATGAGCAACACAAGGACGGCAAAAACGCGCGCACGGTTGCGGGCTGGCTCCGCGAGAAACCCAATGGCAAAAAACCCTTCTTTATCGCCTGTGGTATACAGAAACCACACGTGCCATTCCTAGCACCCTCGAAATACTTCGATCTCTATCCGCTCGATCAGATTGTCTATTCTCCGGATAAGCCTGACCTTTGGGATAGTATCCCCCGGGGAGCTATCAACGGTCGCTTTAAGGAGTTTGGCTTCGAACTCGGAAAGGAAGACGATGGACGACGTCGCAAATACATGCAGGCCTATCATGCCTGTATTAGCTTCGTGGACGCCCAGTTGAAGCTCGTCATGGACGCGCTCAAGGAAAGCGGCCAGTCGGAAAATACCATCGTGATTTTGACCTCGGATCATGGTTATCACTTGGGGGATCATTTCCTTTGGGGGAAGGTCAGCCTCTTCGATATCGGAGCAAAGGTTCCCTTCATGATCCGGGTTCCTGGCCTCACCAAGCCCGGAACGGAATCGCAAGCGATGGTCGAGTTGATCGACATCTACCCAACCCTCGTTCAGCTCACTGGCCTTGAGCGTCCCGCACATCTGCAAGGGGCTTCCCTTCGACCATTGCTCGACCACCCCGAGCGACTCGGGAGAAAAAAATATGCCTACAGTGTAGTGAAGCGTGGTAAGAAAATGGGCTACACCCTGCGCAATCAGAAGTGGCGTTACGGGAAGTGGCACGACGGCGAGGAACTCTACAACCTCACCAATGATCCCGAGGAAAAAGTGAATCTAGCAAACCGGGATAATCTTGATCACCGACTGGGTGAATTCCGCCGCGTCCTGAAGATGAGACAGGACCAGGCCTCCAGTCGTCGCAACAAATGAAGCTCCTCACCTTCATTCTTGTCGGCAGTCTATTTGGGGCCTCGCTTCAAGCTGCGATCATCAGCAAAGGGATTGTCAAAATCGTCGAAGGAATCGCCATCCCGATTGACATTGTTACGTTGTCTTTCATGTTCATGGTGGTAGGTGAAATGGGGGATGGAAACCGGCGTCCCTCCTGCCAGGCTTGGTCCTGCTGCGGGGATGCTATGTAACCGGATGGGTCCTATCTTTTTGGGTTAGGGTTATCGGTGCAAAAACCAAAAGGGAACTTTCGAACTTACGATGGAAGATCTGAACGACTTTGTAGAGTCGTTCAGCGAGCGAGCCGAGGGAAGTCCCATGTCGTGCGTCATGATTGGTTGAAGAGCAAGAAGGACTCGCCCTTGAGGAGCTATTCGAAGAATGCCGATCCCCGTGATCCAGTGGTGAGTAAAAAGATGCGGGGCAATCACCAACTTTGGTGTGATGAGATTAAGAAATATGGCTTCGATTTCGCCGATGGAATCTACGCGGCAAACCTCCTAGAATTGCACAATGAGTAACTCAACGTCCCTCCTCTTCATATTCTTCCCTATTTCTTAGATTCCTTCTTTGACACTATAAAGCTGAATCTAGTTGCCCTCAAAAAAGTGACTCCTGCGAATCGCTGGAAGTTGGACTGGCTTCGGGGTCACTAGCTTGTTCAACAGAGAGGTGTCCGGTCTCGTTCTATGACCTTTAAATTTAAAGAAATACCGGCGATGGGAATCGAACCCATACTTCCTAAGAAACTCGATTTTGAATCGAGCGCGTCTACCAATTCCGCCACACCGGCTGCTTTCTGAAAGCAGCTTGAGTCTTTCTTGCTCCACCCGTCTTGTCAAAGAAGTTTACGATAGCTTTCGCAATTTTGTGACGCGACCTGGATTGACCCATTCTGCAACGAAGATATTTCCCTGGGCGTCGAAGCAGGCATCGTGTGGATGGATGAACTTTCCGTCGATCCAGCGTTTGGGTTGTTGGCGAAGGGATTTATTGTCTGCAAGGACTTCTTTTCTCCAGTTTTCGTCTTCGCCGAGGTGGATCATTTTATCGTTTTTGTCGATGAGGGTGACTCGTGCGGAGAGATCTGGGATTAAAAGAAGGTCGCCGTGGACGTCGACATTAGCGGGTAGGATGAAGGGCTCGCTGAGGGTGCGGAGGTGCTTGCCATCGAGGTCGAACCATTGGAGCCGGCCATTAGCGCGGTCGGTCACACAAATCGAAGGAGCGCGGCCAGCACGGGTATCGATTCCCAGACCGTGAGGAAGGTTGAATTGTCCGTCAGCTTTGCCAGGGCTTCCGAAGGTGGAGAGGTATTTGGCGTCTTTATCGTAGCGATGGATGCAGTGGGCTCCGTAGCCGTCTGCAAGATAGAAGCTCCCATCACTTGGATGGAAGGCGATATTTGTGGGAAGGAAGCCTTGGCGCCTCCAGTTTGCCGAAGTGCTCGTGTCTTCGCCATCGGCATAGCGACCTGAGGCCATCGGGGCCCTGCGGAACCAGACGATTTCACCTTTGAGGGTCATCTTGGCGAAGCTCTTCACGCCTTGATAGGCAGTGACGTAGAGAAACTGATTCTTCCCCTCGGTGCGGACCTCGATGCCGTGGCCACCTCCTTGGAATTGGGCACCGAAGGCGCGAATGAATTTCCCGACCGAGTCAAAAACGAATATGCAAGGGTGCTCTTTCTGCGCGGCAAGGCCTTCGTGGATGACGTAGAGATTTTCCTCCTTGTCGATGGCGACGTTGTGCGTGGTTTGCCAAGAATACTTGTCCGGGAGACGAGGCCAATTGTGAATGGCTTCGTATTGGTGCTCACCTTCGCCGACGATGGTGCTCTTTGTCTTGGCGGTGACGCTGTTCGGGAAGGAAAGGGCACTTCCCGCCAGCAGGGAAGACTTGCTTAAAAATGATCGACGTGTTGTAAAGTTCATCCTCTCATGGTGTCGTTTTCCTCCCTCGCTTGTCGAGGTTAGACTGGGATCGTGGTGACGAGGATTTTGCTCTCACGGTCAGCAGAAATGGGAGAGGCTCCTTTTGGGAGGAGGAAGAAATCCCCGGGCCTAAATTGCGATCCCTCAGATGAGATGATCAGTCCAGAGATAACCGTGATGACGGCAAAACGCTCGCGCCCATTGCTGAAGGAGGCTCCTTTTTCGAGGTCCTTCTGGTCTACCTGAAAGTATTCGCACTGAGCAAGGTTGTCGCCTTGGGGCTCGTCCATTGTTGGCTCGAAGTCATCAAAATTAATGGATTTCATCGACTCGTCGATATGAAGATCACGCGGGGTGCCATCGAGGCCAACGCGATTCCAATCAAAGACCCGGTAGGTCGTATCAGAGTTTTGCTGAATTTCGTAGATGAGGAATCCAGCGCCAATGGCGTGAAGGCGGCCTGAGGGGATGAAGATGGATTCGCCAATTTCTGGTTGAACGGCGTGGACTTTATCCTCGACTGAGCCGTCCTCGAGTGATTTAGCGAATTGGTCACGGGAAACGCCTTTTTTAAAGCCGATGTATAGTTTTGCTTCGGGATCGCGATCGGCGATGTACCACATTTCTGTTTTCGGATCGCCACCCAGGTGAGGGGCGATCTCCGCAGGTGGATGGACCTGGATGGAGAGGTCATCGCGGGCGTCTAGAATCTTGATGAGGAGGGGGAATCGATCACCATCTAGATTGGACCCGAAAATTTCTTCACGGTTTTTCGTCCAGAGTTCGTTAAGGGTTCGATCTTCATGAATGCCAGATAAGACGACCGATTGTTCGTGCTCGCGGTCGCTGAGTTCCCAGGATTCTCCGTAAAGTTGTTCGTCGGGGAGATTTCGCTGGTAGTTGTCCTCAAGAGTGCGACCGCCCCAGACGCGGGTCATGTAGATGGGTTGGAAGGAAATCGGCTCCATAAATCGAGAGTAGGGTGATAAATGGTGCTCGGGGGATCAAGGATAGAGTGAATTTCTGGGCTAATTGACTATTTATGAGTCCAAAACTTCACTCTTGCTCTATAAGGCTTCTTCGTGCGACAGTTCCTCAACACGGATGTTCCGTGTCCCCAAATCCATGGCCAAACGGCAGAAAAAAGTTACCAAGCAGTCAGCAGTGCTGGCGCGTGAGGGCAGCCAAGAAATGATCGGAATGACGATGATTTTGATTGGTATCTTACTCTTCATCTCTTTTCTTCGATTTACGCCGGTCGATTTTGTAGGGTGGAAGGTTTTTGGAAGCTTTGCTCCTGAAGGCGCGGCAGATGAGCCCACCCGGAATCTTATCGGGCCGGTAGGGGCACTTTTGGGATTTGTTTTTATTGGTCTCTTTGGGGCTGCCGCTTATCTCGTTTCTCTTTCGGTGATCTGGCTGGGATTTGCCGTTGCTTGGTTTAAGAGTAATCTCGGGTGGAGAACTTTTATTGGGTTTGGTGCTCTGATGCTTGCCAGTGCTTCACTTTTTAACGTTCGGGGCTGGTTTGAGGGATATTGGCATGTGAGTTGGGCGGGGGGATTGCTCGGGCAGGGAATTGGGCACTACGTTTTTAAGAATCTTTTGGGCTCTGTGGGAGCCACGATCATTCTCGTGGGGCTCTATGTATCGAGCTTGATTCTCTTAACCGGTCTTCATCCTTTTTCGTTTGTTCGGAATACGGCAGGAACAGTGTCTATTTGGTGGGTCAACTGGCAGGCCTCTAAGTCAAGTAGCACCAAAAAAATTTATTCTCCCTCGGCCCGCAAGCGTTCTCGTAAAACGGGTGTTCCGCAGAGCAATTCTTCTGCTTCCGGTGATACGGCTTCCGCGAAGGAGAAGTCCAAGATGAAAGAAGTGGAGGATGACGGCCAGGTGACGCTTCCTTTGCGCGAAACTCCTATTCCGCAGATTATCGATTCCTCAGTGCGCAAAAGACCCCTTCAGGAAATGGGAGCACGGCCATTTGAGCGTAAGAAGAAACCGGGGCACACGGGGCTTAGCACCGACGGATTTGAGAACTACGAGCTTCCTGGCTTCGATTTGCTTGAGTTCGAAGAAAATGAAGAGCCTCCTGAGGACTTTAGTGAAGAGCTTCTGGCCACTCAAAAAATCATCATTGAGACATGTAAGGCTTTCGGTGTGGAGGTAACGGCGGGGGATATTACCCGTGGGCCTACCATTACTCGATATGAGGTTTACCCCAGCGTCGGACTTCGCGTGAGTCGAATCACTCAATTAGAGGCGGACTTAGCCAGAGCGACCAAGGCTGAACGGATCAATATTCTTGCTCCTATTCCAGGCAAGGACACTGTTGGGATCGAAATTGCGAATGACAACAAGGTGGCTGTTCCTCTTCGTGAACTCCTTCAGGATGAGGGCTTCCGGAGTTCTAAGCGCAAGATCCCGCTCGCACTTGGAAAAGACGTTTACGGGAATACTGTTATCGGGGACCTTGCCGCAATGCCCCATTGCCTGGTAGCAGGAGCCACTGGTGCAGGAAAATCGGTTTGTATCAACTCGATCATTACGAGTATCCTCTACAAATTTGGTCCCGATGAGCTTCGCTTTATCATGGTCGATCCGAAGGTGGTAGAAATGCAGGTTTACAGCAAACTACCTCACTTGGTCGTTCCTGTAGTTACTGATCCTCGAAAGGTCGTTGGTGCACTGAACTGGTGTGTCAATGAAATGGAACGACGCTATAAGATGTTCGCCAAAATAGGGGTGCGGAATTTTGATAGTTTTAATGGTCGCGAGCGGCCTGAGCTTGTCGTCCCCTCGGAGGAGGAGAAGGAGCAAGAAAGGAAGGAGCAGGCAGATGTGGAATCAATCGTCGATGAAGAGGCCATCGAATCGATGGCTAAAGCTTTCGAGGACGGAGATTTGGGGCCCATTGCGACGGCTGAGGAGATCGAGGAAGAGAGTGACGAGGTCCCGGACCGTTTCCCTTATATCGTCATCATCATCGACGAGCTTGCCGACCTGATGCAGACCGCTCCCGCGGATATTGAAGTCGCGATTGGCCGGATTGCCCAGAAAGCACGTGCCGCTGGAATTCACTTGATCGTAGCAACCCAGACGCCACGGGCTGATGTAGTCACAGGGATGATTAAGGCGAATATTCCAAGTCGAATTGCCTTCCAGGTCTCTTCTTCATTGGACTCCCGTGTGATTCTAGATAGTAAAGGTGCCGAGAAACTCGTTGGAAAAGGGGACATGCTCTTCTTGCCCCCGGGTTCCGCTAAACTTGAGCGTGCTCAGGGAGCTTTCGTTTCCGATGAGGAAGTTGAGGCAATCGTTGGATTTTGCTCGAATCAAGGTGAGCAGAAGTTTGAAGAAAGCATTCAGCAGAGCATTGAGCGTGCTGCATCCGGCGATAGTGGGGGAAATGAGGATGTCTCGGATGCTGACGAAGAGGTTCTTGAGCGTTGCATGGAAGTTCTCCGTGCTGAGGGGAAAGCTAGCACTTCTCTTCTTCAGCGTCGTCTGCGGCTAGGATATACCCGTGCCGCACGCATGATTGATATTTTGGAAGAAAGGGGAGTGGTTGGTTCAAGCGATGGTGCCAAACCTCGTGAGGTCTTGATTCCCGGCTGCGGTTCTGACGGTCGAGAGTAGAGAATTCTGGACGATTCCTCCTGTTTGTTTTGGTTTACTGAAGTAAACAGGCTGTTTTCCCTGAAAACTGTCGAATTTCGCTTGTCAGAAGATGTATCTTTGATACAGAACTCGCCCCTGAGCGGGAACTTCCTTGGTTCTCGTTCAATATGACTTGCTCCAATAGACTACCATGGCACGACTTTTTGGCACAGAAATCCCGAATGAGAAGCGAATCGAAGCTTCTCTTCCCTACATATACGGTATCGGACGCTCTACGGCGTCACGCATCCTTGAGCACGCTGGCGTAAGTCCAGACATCCGCACGGGTGAGCTGACCGAAGAGCAGCTTGTGAAGATTGCGACCGTAATTCAAAGCGAAGAAATCACCATCGAAGGTGACCTTCGTCGTGAACAGCAGGGACAAATGAAGCGTCTTGCTTCTATTAACTGCTACCGTGGTATTCGCCACAAGCGTGGCCTTCCTGTTCGCGGTCAGCGCACCCAGACCAATGCACGGACCCGTAAGGGTAAGCGTCGCACGGTTGGTGTTGCTCAGTAATTTCCGCGTCTCTCTGAACGAGAACGCAAACTGATTCACTACAATGGCTGAAGAAGAAAATAAAAATGAGGAGCCCGAGGTCGTCGCTGCAGCTGCAGAGACTCCTACGGAAGCTCCAGCCCCTGAAGCGGCTGCTGAAAAAGCAGCTCCTGAGGCACCTAAGGGTGCTCCAGTTGAGGGTGATGCAACTGGAGGTGAAGAAGCTCCAGTAAAGAAGACTGAGGAGAAGCGCGATATTTTCGCGGAGCTCCTCGGTGAAGAGTCACCTGACAAAGTCAAGGTGCACAAATCCAAGAAGAGTAAGAACGTCGTTAAGGGCATTGTCCACGTCGTCGCTACTTTCAATAACACTATCGTCAGCGTGACTGACGAGCGTGGTAACTCGATCGGCTGGTCTTCAGCTGGTAAGATGGGTTTCAGGGGGTCTCGCAAGAGCACCGCTTATGCTGCGCAAGTTGTCTCCCAAGATGCTTGTCGTCAGGCAATGGCTCATGGGTTAAAGGAAGTGGATGTCCGCGTCAAAGGCCCTGGTGCTGGACGTGAATCTGCTGTTCGTGCTGTCCAAACTCTCGGTGTTGATGTCCACACGATCGAGGACGTGACCGCTATCCCTCACAATGGCTGCCGCCCGAAGAAGGCGCGTCGTGTATAATTCATCTAACAACCTTTTACTAGAATAGATCAATGGCACGTTACACCGGCCCAAAAGATAAAATTAGCCGCCGTTTTGGAGTTCCACTTTTCGGACCTTCGAAGGCACTTGAGCGTCGTAATTACCCTCCGGGTCCTCACGGACTTCGTTCGGGACGTCGCAAGAAGTCCGAGTATGCGATTGCGCTTGGAGAGAAGCAGAAACTTAAGTTCATCTATGGAGTGCTCGAGAAGCAGTTCCGTGGATACTTTGCGGAAGCAAGTCGTCGTCGTGGTATCACGGGTGACCTCATTCTCCACCTTCTTGAGACCCGTCTTGACAATGTTTGCTACCGCCTCGGTTTTGCAAATTCGCGTCAGGGAGCTCGTCAGCTTGTCAATCACGGCCACGTGCTCGTGAATGGCAAGAAGCTCGACATCGTTTCATACCAAGTTCGTGCAGGGGACAAGATTAAGGTTGGCGCACGCGCCAGCTCCCAGCAACTTGGACTTCGCATGCTCGATTTGACTCAGTCAGTGCCTTTGGTCGACTGGGTCACTCTTGACCGTGAGAACATGGAGGGAACTGTGGCTCGTCTTCCGGAAACTGAAGATGTCGACTCACCAGTCAACCTCCAGCTGATTGTCGAGCTTTACTCCCGCTAAAGTTCCGCTGCTCAAGCAAATTGCTTTTCAAAAACTCCGTTCCAGTTGGGACGGAGTTTTTTTGTCCCTGTCCTTTTTCGTGGTCAGGCCATGGATACAAGTTTAGTTTGATCCTTTAGAAAACTTACTTTATGAAATTGAAATTTTGCGGTGTCGCTGGCACCACGACGAGCTCCCAGCATCTTCTCGAAGTTAATGGTCAGAGGATTCCCCTCGATTGTGGTATGTATCAGGGACGGCGGAAGGATTCCTTTTCAGGGCGCGCTGATCATTCCGAGCTCATGGACTATTTCGAGAGCATCAAGGGACCGAAAGAGAGGGTATGGCTTGTGCATGGGGAAAAAACCCACTCAGAAGCGCTCTGTGATGCGTTGAGAGAAGTTCATGGAGAACAGGTTGAAGTGGCGGAACTCGGAACTGAGGTTGGATTTTAGGCTATGAAAGCAATTTTATTTCTATCGCTGATCGGCTCACTCATCGCGGAAGAGCTGTCGATGAAAGACTTTGTCGTGCAAGAGAAGGAGCAACATTACTGGCGTGTTGACGAAGGTGAGATTGTCGGTGGTTCTGCTACTGGGCAGGTGGCGCATAACACCTTTGCTTCTTCGAAAAAGCGCTATGGTAATTTTGAACTGAATCTTCAGGTGAAGATCGATGTTTACGAAAGCACAAACCCCAACGCCGGGATTCAGATTCGAAGCGAGCGGATCATCGGTCATCACGAGATGATCGGCTACCAAGCCGATATTGGTAAAAACTACTGGGGCAAAATCTACGATGAATCGCGTCGCCGCAAAGTGGTGGGAGACTACCTGAAACCTGATGTGGGAAAGGCTGTTCGGAAGGGATGGAATAACTACCTCATTCGCTGTGAAGGGCCTCGTATCCGGATTTGGCTCAATGGCATTCAAACAGTAGATTTCACCGAGGAAGATCCCAAGATCCCCCTGGAAGGCCTCATTGCGCTTCAGGCACACAGCGGCAAGAGCTTCGAAGCGCGGTATCGAAAGATTACGATTCGAGAGCTCCCTGAAACGAAAGGGATCACCACTTGGGAGAAGCTCGGGCCTGAGGTCCTGATTCTCCCGAAAAGGCGCTAAGGGACTACGCGAGGAGATTTTCTTTGTGATGCGGGAGGCCGAAATAGGCCTGCGCATTGTGATAGCAGATGTTCCCGATCAAATGGTGCAGGAGCTGGTGGTCGTCCGGGAGTTTGCCATCTTCGACATCTTGACCGATGACGTTGCAAAGAACACGGCGGAAATACTCGTGACGAGGGAAGGAGAGAAAAGAGCGGGAGTCGGTTAACATTCCTACGAAATGGGCGAGGAGGCCGATGGAAGAGAGTGTATTGATCTGATCCTCCATTCCTTTGATGGTGTCATTGAACCACCAACCGGATCCAAACTGAACTTTCCCGCGCATCGGCGCTTCCTGGAAGGAACCACAGGCCGCTGCAAGGACGGCATTATCTCTTGGATTAAGGTTGTAGATGATGGTCTTGGGCAGGCGATCAATCGCTGCGAGGGAATCGAGGAAGGAGAAAATCGCCTCTCCCTGAGGCCAATCGCCGATGGTGTCGAATCCTGAATCGGGGCCGAGTTGCTTAAACAGTCGGGTGTTGGGGTTTCTCTTGGGGCCAAGGTGAAGTTGCATGGTCCAATCCCTTTCGGCGTTCCATTGTCCGATGTGAAACATGAGAAGAGCGCCGAAGGCATCGGTTTCTCCTGCGGAGGCAGCGGTGCCTTGTCGGGCCTTCTTGAGGATTTGATCTCCTTCCCGGACGGAGCAGGGGTTGGCCAGGGCATAGCGCATGCCGTGGTCGGTCATGCGGCATCCTTTTTCGTGGAAAAAATCGTGACGATTTTTTAGGGCGGTAAGAAGGTCGTCCAAGGAGCCGATATTCTGTCCGAGCTGATCAAGCCATGGGTTGAGAATGGTGGGGCGATCCACGAAGAGAGCTTGGTCGGGCCTGAAAGTGGGGTAGACCTTGGTCGGGCAGTCTGAGTTGTTGGCACTCTCGTGATGGCAGAGATCATCTGTGGGGTCATCTGTCGTGCCAACGGCATCGACGCGGAAACGGCGCATCAACTCACGTGCTGAAAAGTCGGCGTCTTTCAGTCGCTCATTGGCCTGATTCCAGATTTCTTCGGCCGTGTCAGGGCTGAGGAGGGTCTCGATGCCGAAGCAACGTCGAAGCTCGAGGTGGGTCCAGTCGTAGAGCGGATTACGGAGAGTGTTTGGAATGGTTTCGGCCCAGGCCTGGAACTTATCACGAGGGGAAGCGTCGCCTGTGATATGGCTTTCAGGGATTCCGTTTGCTCGCATGGCGCGCCATTTGTAGTGGTCGTGTCCGAGCCAGAGTTCGGTGACATTTTCCCAACGCTTGTCATTGGCGATTTCGTCGGGAGGAAGATGAGTATGGTAATCGATGATCTGCTGATGCTCTGCCGATTCATGGAAGAGGCGCTCCGCAATTTTGCTCAAGAGGAGAAAGTTAGTATCGAGATAGGTTCTGGCCACGGCGGAAGGCTAGAAAACCAAGAAGGAGATGGGCAGAAAAAAGGGAACGATTTTTCTAAACGGACGTGCTGATGCGGTGGGCAAGCGAGAGAACAATAATACCAATCAGGATGAGGGTCATTCCCAAAAAGAAGGCCCCATTTTTACGATGTTTCCATAAGGACCAGATGCCTGCCATCGCAAGTAGGGAGCCCATTCCCAGAGAAAGGAGTCCAAGCGCTGCCAAGAATTGAATCACAGTGAAATGAGAGCATAAAAAAACGGCCCTGACGAATCAGGAGCGTTTGAGAACTTAGAATACTAAATTAAACCCGCTTGATCGTGGCATTGTTACTTGCTTCCATGATGTTCAATGAGTGATTGGCGAGGGACTCAAGCTGGTTGTTGATGTCGGTGTAGAGCATCTCAATGCGGATATCGCCTTCTGCCATGCGCTTGATTGCTTCCTTGTTGAAGCTCTTACGCATGTTGTCGGTTTGGTCCTCGAGGCTCTTGACCGAGCTGATGACGTCGGCCGGAACAGGCTGAAGGAGGTAGTTGTCGACGGCGCTGAGGGATTGTCCCACGACGTCTGCGATTTCTCGAACCCGTTTGGTCTGGTGATCTGTGAAATCGTGACCTTTGTTGTATTTCCGCTCGATTAGTTTGATGAGACGGTAAGTGCAGTCGGTTGATTCTTCGAGCTCGCCGACGATGCGAATCATGGCCGCGATGTTGCCTGCATGCTGGGGAGTCAGGTCCCGGGCGGAACACTGCACGAGATATTCCGTGATGTCCTGCATCATGAGGTCGGCCTCTTCTTCCATCTTCTTCAAGCGGGAGATTTTCGAGGAGAGGTCGGTGGAGGGGTTATCAAAGGCTTTCCGGAAGCCTTTGAACATATCCTGGGAGTGTTTGGACATCTTACGAATGGCTCCTTCAGCCTCGACGATGTTGAGTTCACCCAAATCAACGAATTTTTGAGAAATGTAGCGGAGTCGGGCAGTGTCGCGTCCTTTGTTGTCCTTTTCCGATGGAACCCATTTCCTTACGGCACTGGCGATCTGAGGAACAAACCAAACGAGCACACCGATATTGATCAGGTTGAAGGTCGTGTGGAAGATCGCGGTAGCGAAAGCAACTTCACTTGAGGCAAATTCTTTCTTTGCTGATTTTAGGCTGTCAGGGAGATGCTGGGCGATTTCCCAGACCATCCCCGCAAAGGGGATGAATACGATGAGCATCCAGACAGTTCCTATGACGTTGAATAGGAAGTGCGCTCGGGCGGCTCGTTTTGCCTCGGTATTGGCCCCAAGAGAGGCGAGCCAGGCAGTGACCGTTGTTCCAATATTTTCTCCTAGCACGACGGCAGCGGAAATACGGAATGATTCAAAAGCATCTTCCGAAAACCAGCCGTTGATGGCGCAGGTAATAGTGATTGCCATGGCAGCTGAAGAAGATTGGACAATCAGGGTCAAAATGATTCCGCCGATCATAAAGAATACGTAGGAGAGATAACCTTTTCCTCCGATTAACCCGATCCAATAACGGATTGATTCAACAGCACTTGCATCCTGTTCATTTGCGATCCCGCTCTTGAGATCGGGAACCGCTTCCTTCAAAAGACTTAGGCCCAGAAAAAGAAGTCCAAACCCAACAATGAACTCACCTGCGGACTTCCATTTACCTTTTCCGATAAAGTAGATGGGAAAGCCGATTCCAACGATGGGAACTGCGATTCCGGTAAGGCTGAACTTACCAATTGTCGCGACAATCCATGCGGTGACGGTCGTTCCAAGATTGGCACCCATGATCACTCCAATGGATTCAGTGAGGGAAAGGAGTCCGACATTGACAAATGAAACGACCAGAACGGTGGTGGCGGAAGATGATTGAACCAAGCTAGTGGTGAAGATTCCAGTGAGAACCCCTTTGAAGCGATTTCCTGTGATGGAGGCGAGCGCTGAGCGCATGCGAGCGCCAGCGAACTTTTGGACACCTTCGGACATGACTTTCATGCCGAATAGAAATACGCCGAGGGCGCCTAGAATTTGCAGTGCGGTTGCCATAGTGTGAATCTAAATAATGGGGCTACAAAAAGATCTAAAACTGCTTATGTGGCCAGCACAAACTAGCCAAAAATGTGACAAAATTGTCACATTTTTGGAGGCAGGGGTCTCGATTCCTAGAGGCCGATCTGCTGTTCGAAATCGGGGCGTGCAGGGGCACCTCGCCTTAACGCCTCTTGATAGAGTATCTTAGCCTGATCATTCTTGCCGGAGCGGGCTGCCATGTAGGCGAGGTTGAAGTGCGGTTCCCAGATGTTGGGGTCGATCCTGATGGCCTGTTCAAAGTGGAATTCAGCCTCGGGTCCCCGGCCCATTTTTCCAGCCATGTTTCCAAGAATGACATGGGCATTGGCATTCTCAGGGTCAAGTTCCAGAGAAATATTGATTTCGCGTTCGGCTTCTGGGAAGACCTGGCTGCGATAGTAGGCGTCACCGAGCATGAAGTGGGCCACTGGGATCTTGCGGTTACCAGCGTAGAGGATGGCCTGCTCAAAGTGCTTTGCTGCCTCTGAAGGTTGTTCCAATCGAAGTTTGACGATGCCTAGATTCACCATGGCATCCCAGGCTGCGGGATTTTCCTCGATGATCATTTCCAAGATTCCGCGGGATGCTTCGAGGTCATCCTTTGAGTAAAGGCGGGTGGCCACCTTGTTGAGATCGTCCTCTCGGCGGCCGAGCTCTTCGGCTGCGACCCGGCGCTCGTAGGCAGTTACCTCGAACTTGCTGGTCACGGTGAAGTCAGCGCGGACCCTATCGATCATGGCATCCTCCTCAGGGGTGATCGAAGGTTTGAAAGAATCATCGAATTGAGCGATCGCTTGCTTCCAGAGTGGGTCTTCGATACCCATTCGTCTTGCTTGAGCCACGAGAAGCTCACCTTTTTTCTGTGCCGCTTCGAAATCATCGCGTTGCTTTTTTACGACTTCGCGGAGCCATGCGAGTTCTTGGCGTTTCGTTTCATCAAGATTACCGTTTACGGACTGCGAGATGATGTCCTCCTGCGCCATCTTGAGGCGGCGTTCGAGATCGTGGACGCGCATTTTTTGTTGGGCGTTCTCTCGTTGAGTATCGCGGATCTTGGCTCGGGCTAAGGTTAGAGCGCGCTGGGCCAGAAGGATTCCCTCTTTTGAGGCATTGGAATTTTCCATCGAGGCTTTGACTTGCCGTTTCGCGTCTGTGAACTCCTTGCTGAGGGAAACGTTTTGCGAGAGGAGTTTCTGCACTTGGTCCGGGACGGTCATTTTGAGGAGTGCGTTCAATTGTTCCTTCTCTTTGATGAGATCATTATACTCGAGCTGGAGGTCATCGATCATCGCGAGGGACTGCGTAAGTTGGGTGCCGAGTTGCTTGGTTTTTTCTCGTTCCACGGCGAGAAGCTTGTCCTTCATTTTCATTTCACGACGTAATTTGTCGATTTGATCCTGTTGTCCTTTGACAACGCTGCCATTGATCGTGCGCTGTTCTTCGATGATGGCCTGTTGCTCCCGACCCCGGCGTTGGAGTTCGGCGAGTGCCTTTTGGGTGAAGTCCAATTCCTGCCGGGTTTTTAGGAGAGTGGCCTTTGTTTTCCCTAGGGCGAGTGAGAGTGCGTCTTTCTCACGACGGAGTCCCGAAATCTCCTTATTGAGAGCTTCGAGTTCGGAGCGAAGGGGCGCGGAGGCAATGTCGTTGCGCTCTTCTTGCAGATTCTTAAGGGCTTCGCGAAGTTTCGCGGCATTCGCATTACGGCCATTGTTGCTCTCGTTGAGCTGTCGCTGCAGTTGCTCAATCTTGCGCTGCATCGAGTTGAGGTCGCCCATGCGCTTTGCATCGGCTTTGGGATCCAGCGGAATGATAAGATTCTCACCGGGGTCTTCGCCTTCGATAAAGCCGTTTTTCTTTTTCGATTCCTCCTGCTGGGTCGATGCCTTGATGTAGATTGCATCCATTGTTTCCCGGGTGGATTCCTGGCGGCCCTTTACGAGGTCAGGCTTAAAGGTCGGGTGGTTGATGGCGACGGTGTCGAACATCGTCTTCGCCTTTTTTAGTTTTATATAGGCATCGAGATACTTATCCTTCCCGATGAGTGTGTCACTATCACGAGCGAGAACCCACCCCTGGAAGTAGAGGTGTGAGGGATCGAGCGAGGCAAGTTCGGCCGGGGTCTGCGCGCCCAGAGGTGCCAGAAGTTGCAGACCGCCCAAAAGGAAGGCCATGAGATGACGTAGGTGTGTCATGGGGCAGGGACGCTAGCAGAGAGGTGAAAAGAGGAAAAGGGAGGATTTTGGAGCCAAATACAATCTCATTTTTCTTTATATCGGGGCGAGTAATTCGAAGGGAAGGATTGGTTTACTTTCAATTTTGAGCGGAGCCATTTTCTTTCTTTGTTCTTTTCCTCAAGTAACACGCCTTCGGAATGAAGGAGAAATGCTAATCCTTCAAATCTGCTTGCGGTCCAAAGTGGCGGGCCGACGGGGATCTGAGGCTTGAAGATGGGCGAGAGCGATGGCCAGAGCATCTGCGGCATCGGACGGCGGCGTTTCTGAGAGTCCCAAGAGGGCGCGGATCATGAAGGCGACCTGGGTCTTGTCGGCCGTGCCATTTCCTACGACAGCTTGCTTCACTTTGCGTGGGGCATACTCGTAGATGGGGAGGCTAAATCCGGCCGCTGCAATCAGGGTGGCCGCGCGGGCTGCTCCCATGGTGATGGCGGTGCGGTGGGATTGGACGTAAATGATTCCTTCGACGGCCACTTCATCAGGCTCCCATTTTTTAATGAGATTTTTAATGTGGCTGTAGATGGCGTCGAGAGCCTTAGATTGAGGCACCTTTTGCGGGATGGAAATGACTCCGTAGTCGAGCGCCTTGGCGGTGGCGTGATCACCCTCGAGAATTGCATATCCGGTGTTCCGGATGGCGGGGTCAATGCCGAGGGTGCGCATGGAAGGGTGGCTTTTAGCGACGTCGGCGCTTACCGCCCCCGCGTTTGGGCTTCTTGAACGATTTGATGGGCTTATCGTCTAACATCGCGGTGTAGAGGTAATCGAAACCTTCAAGCTTGTCCCGTTTGATCTTCTTATCAAGGAAGCGTTCAACTGCTTCGGCGTATTCAAGCTCGTCTGCGGTGAGGATGGTGAACGCGTCACCTTCTTTTTCGGCACGTCCAGTTCGGCCGATACGGTGGACGTAGTCCTCGGGATTTTCTGGAACGCGGTAGTTGATGACGTGGGTAACGTCTGAGATGTCGATTCCACGTGCGGCCACATCGGTCGCGACGAGGATGTCGTATCTGCCTTCTTTGAAGCCTTTTAGTGCTTTCATTCGGTCACTTTGGTTGATGTCCGAATGCATCGCAGTGACCTTGTCGCCGACCTGCCCTTTGAGCATCGTGGTGACAAGATCGGCTTCTTTACGAGTCCGCGTGAAGATCATCACCGAATTGTAGTCGGTCTTCTCAATGATTCCGCAGAGGAGTTCGTCGCGTTGAGTCATCGCGACGGGATAGAAGGCGTGGGAAACGGTTGAGGCGACTTCGGCGCGCGCGATTTCGATGGAAACCGGATCGGTGAGGCACCAGTCGGCAAAGCCTTTGATAACCGGAGGCATGGTGGCCGAGAAGAAGAGGGTCTGACGAGATTGTTCTTCGTTATTCCAAGGGCAGACGTTGATGATTTTACGGACCTGGGGAAGGAAGCCCATGTCGAGCATACGGTCGACTTCATCAAGAATGAGAACCTTAATGTTTCCGAAGCGAGCGGTTGCACGATAGAAATGATCGATCAGACGGCCGGGAGTGGCGACGATGATCTCCGCGCCTTTTTTCAACGATTCATCCTGTGCGCCATAGCCGACGCCCCCGAAGAGAAGGGCTACGGTGCATCCGGTGTGCTTGCCGTAGTGCTCAAACTGTTCGGCCACTTGATGGGCGAGCTCCCTGGTGGGTTCCAAAACGAGTATCTGGGTTTTGCCGTTGGCTTCGATGTTGCAGAGAGAGGGGAGAGCGAAGGCTGCGGTCTTTCCTGTTCCGGTCTGGGAGGCTCCAACGAGGTCTTTACTGTCAAGGATCTGAGGGATCGCTTGAGCTTGAATAGGGGTGGGTTTTTCGTAGCCAGACTCTTGAACAGCCTGTAATACGGGGGCTGAAAGCCCAAGCTCATCGAAACGCATATGTGGTGGTTAAGCGAAGTCGGGCCTTTGCTCAAGGTTTGTATTTTAAATGCGTGTGATTGACGTGGAGTGAGAAGATGGTTTCTTGAGCTCGGAAATGAAAAACGCATTAGAATGCTTCGTTGTAGCCCTTCGACTTGGTCTGACTTCTTTTGGTGGGCCCGTCGCTCATGTGGGGTATTTTAGAGACGAATATGTCTCGAAAAGGAATTGGATTAGTGAGGAGCGGTTCGGAGAATTAATGGCCCTTAGTCAGTTTATTCCCGGTCCCGGGAGCAGTCAGTTGGGGGCCGCGATTGGTCACGAAAGAGCGGGGCTTCTTGGAGGACTAGCCGCGTGGTTGGGTTTTACGCTGCCTTCAGCTCTCGTGCTGCTCTTTGTGGCTATGGGAATTGACGCTCTGAGTGGTGGATTTGTTCCAGGGATGCTTCACGGAATGAAGCTGGCCGCGATTGCGGTGGTGGCGGGCGCTTGGATCGGAATGCGAAGGTCTCTCGCAACCGGGATGCGTAAAATGCTGATCGCGATTTTCGCCTTACTTGTTCTTCTAATTACTTCGCTAGCATGGATAACAATCCTCGTAATCGCAGTGGCGGCAGTCTTGGGAATCCTCTTTTTGGATTCAGGAAAGCTTCCTGAATCCAAAGGAAATCAGTCCTTTGGACTCGCGGGAATGGTTGCGATCGTGGTCTTTTTCATTTTTCTCTTTCTTTCTCTAAAGCAGACGTCCAACTCAGATTGGCAACAACTGGGTGGGATCTACCGAGCCGGTGCTCTCGTTTTCGGTGGAGGTCATGTGGTCCTGCCGATGCTACAGGAGACGATGGTTGGTGGAGGTCACATGCCCAAAGATGTTTTTCTCGGCGGCTATGGCGCCACGCAAGCGGTGCCAGGGCCGGTCTTTACCTTCGGGGCCTTTTTAGGGGGGCAGACACAGATTTTTGGGAACGCCTTGCTCGGAGCAGGAATGGCCGTGATTGCCGTCTTTCTTCCGGGGATGCTCCTTTTGAGTGGCACTATGAGCGTCTGGGGAGGACTTCGTGGCAAGGCTTGGGCGCAAAAGGCAATCCAAGGGGCTAATGCAGCCGTCGTGGGAGTCCTCGGACTTGCTTTAATTCAGATGGCCACAGAAGGAGCGATCATGGGCTGGGAGGATGCGCTTGGAGTGGTGGTCCTATTTTTCATCCTCCACCGGAAAGTGATTCCAGTGTGGGCGGTGGTGATCTTGGCTGCTCTCGTGGGAGCAGTAATAGGACTAGCCTTTAATCTCCAATAGCATCTGTGCGTTGCTGGGGAATTTCTTCATAAAGAAGAGAAGGCGTTCCATGGCTTCAATCGGCTTGTGACCAGAAAGACCTCGGCGGATCATGTGGAGTTTATGAAGCGTGATCTCGGGAAGGACGAGTTCTTCTCGGCGAGTGCCTGATTTGAAAATATCGACGGCCGGATAGACGTAGTGCTCGGCGATGGCGCGATCAAGGACGAGTTCCATATTCCCCGTTCCTTTGAACTCTTGGAAGATGGCTTCATCGGCCTTCGAGTTAGTTTGAATGAGAGCGGTCGCTACGATCGTGAGTGAGCCGGCTTCGCGGGTATTCCGAGCCGCGGCAAATAAACGTCGTGGCATTTCAAGAGCTCCGGCAACAATTCCTCCTGACTGGTAGCCGCGGCCCTTGCTTTCGCGACTTCCACCCATGTTGTTATTGTAGGCACGGGCAAGACGCGTGATGGAGTCCATGAGGACGAAAACATGTTGACCAGCCTCTACTAGCCGCTTCGCCCGTTCGATGCAAAGTTCAGCCACGCGACAATGATTTTGCGGAGAGTCGTCATTGGAACTCGCATAGATCTCAGCATCCGGGAGCTGACGACGAAACTCGGTAACTTCCTCGGGACGTTCGTCGACGAGGCAGATCATGAGGTGGATGTGCTCTTCGTGGCGCTCCTGCACTGCTTCCGCCATGTGAAGGAGCATCGTTGTCTTTCCGGATCGTGGAGGAGAGACGATGAGTCCACGCTGGCCCCGGCCCACAGGTGCCATGATATCCACCACTCGTGTGGTGTAGCGATCAGGAGTCGTTTCGAAAACGATGCGCTTGTTGGGGTTGACCGCTTTTAATTCTTCAAAGAAGGGGAGCTTTCGGGCTTTTTCTGGTGGAAGATCGTTGATGGAATCGATTGTCGTAAGCTGTGGTCCGCGCGTTGAGTCTCTCGCCTTTCCTTTGATCCAGACGCCTGAGCGGAGGCCGTTTTCACGAGCGATGTCGGGCGGAATGAAGACATCATCTTTGTTTTGCTCAAAATTTTGATCGGGTCGGCGGATGAAACCAAAGCCCTTGGTGGCCATTTCAAAAAGTCCTTTGATCGCGAATTCCTCACTCGTGAATTCAAAAGGTTTGCGGTCCCGGTTCTCTCGTTGATCCCGGTTCTCTCGTTGATCCCGCCCATTTCTTGGACCATAGCCGTCCTGTCGACCGCCTCTTGATTTGCCTCCGCCATTATTGTTCCTGCGGTTACGGTTGTTGCGTCGGCGGCGATTTTGCTGGCGACCATTGTCCCCAGAAGAATTTTGCTGCTGCGAAGCGCCCGTTGAATCGGAATCGGGTGGTGTCATACGAGATATATTGATCTAGGGAAGGGGCTCGTTGGCAGAATGTTGGAAGTTCTAGGAATGATTCCTATTTTCCAGCTACCAGTAGAGAGTGTTTGTTGGAGATTCCACAAGGAAGCCGGGTTTTCAAATATCCCACCAAGCACAAGAAGCATTGGTCAGAGAATCTGAGTCTCACAGCGAGGTCATGGGGAAACTCTCAAAACAGAGAGTTGGCTTAAGCGAGGAACGCTTGCTGCCTTCGACGGAGTCAATATGTTCGCGAAATCTTGAAAGAGCAATGATTTTTTCACAGCATCGTGATCGTAAACTTTACTTGGTTTTCCCTTGACGAAGGGGTTATTTTTCATAGCTTCCGCGTCCCGATTTAGCAATATCATGGCAAGAGACATCATTATTCTGGAGTGCACCGAGGCCCGCGGCTTAGGAAAGCCACCCTCACGTTATACCAGCACCCGCAACAAGAAGAGCCTCAATACGCCAGGCCGTTTGGAGAAAGTTAAATTTAATCGCTTTCTTAACAAGCGCACCCTTCATCGCGAACTTCGCTAAATTCACCTTCTAAATATCATGTCTGAGCCTAAGACCATTCAGCGCCGAATTAATTTTCGGAAGCACAATAAGTCGATGACCACTAAGCGTCTCGACCTTCCATTCGAAAAGATCAGCTTCAAGAATCCAGAGATTCTTTCCAAGTTCACTACTGAAACCGGCCGTATTCTTCCGCGCAAGGTGACCGGTGTGTCGGCAAAAATGCACCGTACGATTACCCGCGAGATTAAGCGGGCACGTGCGGTGAACCTTATCCGCTAGACGGAAGGTCCCCTTAGGGAAACGTAAATTTCAACAACCTGTCTGGATCTTCTGGACAGGTTTTTTGTTTGCTGGCGAAGCGTTCCGCCCAGTGTCAAAGTTCGATATCGGGGTAGGAGCCCAGAATTTTCACAACTGAGCAGTGGGTTTCAAGATCCTTTAACGCCTTTTTGATGCCCTGATCTTCACAATGACCGGCCAGATCGATGTAGAAAATATACTCCCAATCTTTCTGCTTGGATGGGCGGGATTCAATCTTCGACATGTTGATCTCGAAGGAGTCGAAGGCCTGCAGAGCTTTGACCAGTGAGCCTGGTCTGTCGTGGACGGAGAATAGGAGCGAAGTGCGGTCGTTTCCAGTGGGTGGACAGGTCTCCTCTCCAATGACGAGAAAACGTGTGGTGTTTGTCGCTCGATCCTGGATCGATGTTTCGAGCATTGTGAGTTCACTGAGTTCGGCCGCGAGGGTGCCTCCGAGAGCTGCCGCTCCTTCTGCTGCGTTTTTCTTTGCGAGCTGCGCCGCTTTGGTGGTTGAGGAAACCTCAACGAGATCCGCTTCCGGAAAATTCAGGAGAATCCAAGAGCGGCATTGACCAAAGACCTGTGGATGGGAATAAAGTGTTTTGATGTCTTCGCGAGGAATTGAGGCCATGAGGCCATTTTCAATTCGCAGGAGAATTTGAGCACAAATCCGGAGAGGGGATTCGACGAAGAGGTCGAGGGTGTGGGAGACGGCTCCCTCGGTAGAGTTTTCGATAGGCACGACGCCATAGTTGGCATGTCCCCTGGTGACGTGATCGAAAATCTCGGCGAAATTTCCTAATGAATGGTAGTCCACGGAGTGGCCAAATTTCTTGATGGCCGCTTGATGTGTCCACGTACCCTCGGGTCCTAAATAGGCAATTTTGAGATTATCTTCAAGCGCGAGCGCAGCCGACATAATCTCGCGATAAATGGCATGAATCGATTTGTCAGGAAGGCGCCCCTTGTTCTTTTTCGATAGGGCATCCAAGAGGGCGTGTTCACGCTCTGGGGCGTAGATTTGCAGACCTTCCTTCTTCTTGATTTCTCCTACTTCGTGAACGAGGTCAGCTCGTTGAGAGAGAAGTTCAAGGAGTTCGGTATCGAGCGCGTCGATCTTCTTTCGAATGTCGTTGAGTGGCATTATTTTTCTCCTCCGAAGGGTTCGAGGTTGGCAAAGTCTTCGCTATTGCTTGATGGGTCCTCGCTCTCATCGGGGGCAGGGGGAGATTCGACAGCGCTGAGGGCCAGTTGTTTTTCGGCATCGATCGTCTCTTCCTTTTCCTCATCTTCCGTCCCATCGGGGAGCTTAACCTGGCGGAGTTCGCCAATATTTGGCAGGTCTTCGATATTCGTTATGCCAAAGTGCTCAAGGAAGAGCTCGGTGGTTGCATACAACAGAGGGCGTCCCGGAAGATCTGCGCGACCGTTAATCTTAACGAGCTCACGATCCAGGAGTTTTTGGAGCATTCCGTCGCAGGAGACTCCACGGACGGCTTCGATTGCCGATTTTGTCACCGGTTGTCGGTAAGCGATCACCGCGAGCGTCTCCATCGCAGGAGCACTTAGTCGCTCGGGTTTGCGGCCAGGGAAAAGATGGCGAACAAAGCCCGAATACTCGGCAAGGGTATAGATTTTCCATCCTTTGGCTCGTTCAGCAATGATGAAGGAGCGACCAGTGATTTTGTAGCTGTGATTGAGCTCACCAATGGCGGTGTTGATCTCATCTTCGGAAGTTTTTGTAAGGAGGGGGATATCCAGCTTGCTCTCGGGGCTATTCGGAGCGGCCCTAAGTTCCGGGTTTTCAGTGATCGAGTCATCGGATAGCTCTGCAGCCCGGGCGCGAATCAAGCGGGCAAGCTCGGACGAGGGGAGAGGCGCCTCAGAAGCGACGAGGAGGGATTCTAGTATCGAAGAAATATCCATTGGAGGAGTGGGTAGATTAGGTTGCAAAATGAGGATTTCAAGACCCTCGTGCGCTCTTCTTTTGAAATGGAGCGGAAAATGGGCTTGCGCCATGGCCTCAAAGTGACTAATCAATGCCGCTTTCCATGCGTGATAGTTGACTAATTAACTGCCTTGATCGATGGATTTAAAAAAAATCACCAATCTCTCATGGCCAAGAAAGTTGCAAAAAAGAAGACTGCTAAATCAGCTCCGGCGGAAAAGGTTGGTAAGAAAGTGCCTTCAAAAAGGGTGGTGAAAAAGGCAGTCTCGAAAAAAGCGGCACCGGTGAAGAAGGCTTCCCCAAAGAAGGCCGCCTCGAAAAAAGCGGCACCGGTGAAAAAGGCTTCCCCAAAGAAGGCAGCCTCGAAAAAAGCGGCACCGGTGAAGAAGGCTTCCCCAAAGAAGGCCGCCTCGAAAAAAGCGGCACCGGTGAAGAAGACTTCCCCGAAGAAGGCCGCCTCGAAAAAAGCGGCACCGGTGAAAAAGGCTTCCCCGA
>Ga0114998_10000235_pt1 | contig 38500 bp, 26 predicted proteins | sample ArcticOcean_MG_C_5_FD_87044 | JGI IMG/M metagenome (GOLD analysis project Ga0114998, IMG submission 87044) | Marine microbial communities from western Arctic Ocean - ArcticOcean_MG_CB4_138 | ecosystem: Environmental > Aquatic > Marine > Oceanic | place: Arctic Ocean: Canada Basin | collected... | reverse complement strand
GAAATCACGCGCTCGAACGAACACTCTAACTCCCTAACGTCAGTACAGAAGTTCCAGGAACAGTTCTCTAGATTCAGACCATCGATGATGGACGAGCCGAACACGCCATCGTCGTTCTCAATCGCGCAAAATAAAACAGAAGTTTCGGAAGATGATGCACAACCCTCGAAAGGGCTTAGTACCCAAGAGCTCTGTTTATTGAACTTCCGTTTGCCGCATAAAGCCGTGCGAGAGAACGAACGAGTGAAGATGGTTTTAGTCCCAGCAGAGACCGGTGATTTTGGGATCTTGCCAGGACACGTCCCAGTCGTCGCGAAATTAAGACCCGGTGTCGTCACGGTCGAAAGCAAGGATTCCGTGAACACGAAGGTACGCGAGCGTAATACGTCGGATCGCTTGGAGAGCGCTTTTGAGTTATTTTTAAGCAAGCGCGCGCGCGTTTTTCTCTCTCGCTCTCTTTTTTTGTACGCGTACAATCTCTTTATACGACACTGACACTGTCTCTTTCGTTCGTTCTTTTCGTACATGATTTAAAAAAAAACAAGTATTTCGTCTCGTCCGGGTTCGCGTTCGCGCACGCCGACTCATCCGTGGATATCTTAGCCGTCGAAGCCGTTCCAGTGGAAGATTTGGACGAAACCGTCGTGAGGAAGATGTTGTCTGAACATACAGCGAAATTTCAATCGGCGAAGGATGATTATGAGAAAGCGACGCATCAGATTGGTATTGATGTTTCCACTGCAATGGTTTCGGCTATTGAGAACATTGGGAAGTAATAAATAAGTAAAGTGTGCGTCCGCGCGAGAGAGTGCGCGAGGAATTGTATAATAATAATATGCTAGTATATTTTCTAAATAATAATAATAATAATAATAACAATAATAATAATAAAGTTTTCTAAACGAACATCTCCTTCAACTTCTTCGTTCGATATCGTTCTTCTTTCATATCATCCAGTTGACAGCGATAGTTTTCCATCCCTTGACGATAATCTTCCGCTTTAGCGATTTGCGCGTTGAGCTCCGATCGCAAGCATTTTAAGGCTTTCGATTTCTCTTTCAATACGGCTTGGTTCTCGCGCAATAACGCCGTTTGCTCTTCCTCGGTCGCTCTTTTTTCGGCAATTCTTCTCAACTCTTCGCTTTGAATCGTCTTCTCTTCTAATTCTTTCTCCAATTTTTCGACTTCTTCGCTCTTTTGAACTAAGCGTCTTTGTAACTGCTGTATTTTTTGAACAGACTCGAAGGCGTTCGGGTCGCTGCCTTCGAGTTGGCGCCATCTATGGACGTTGAGCGGATTTTCGAGCTCTTCGCTCAACGCGCGAACTTTTGCTTTTTCTCTCGTTATCGATCTCGTCAAAACACGAACTTCTTTCTCTAAAGTTTCTGCTTCTCTCGCACGTCTGCGCTCGCGTTCGAGTTCGTGAGTTTGTGCGCTCAAAGTTATGCGCAGCGCTTTTATTTCTCGAGTCCTCGTCTCGTAATCGATTTGACCTTGCGCGAGAACGGATCGTTGTACTTTGATCTTTTCGTACGTCATAGCTAATTCTTCTTCTCTTCTCGATAGTGCGTGCGAAATCACGTCACGATCTCTCGAAATCACGTCCAACTCTTGTCTTTCTTCCACTCGTTTCTTCTCGCACTCGGCGTGGTGCTTTTCCAAGTTCTTTCTTTGCGTTTCGCTCAACTTCAACTCGATTAAGATTTCACTCGTTTTGCGATCTAAATCATCTTTCTTCCTCTTCAAACTTTCAATCTCTGATTCCATTTGCTTCCGTTTCGTTTCGTCTTCGAGGATTTCTTTATTTTTGTATTCTATTTGCACCTCGGCTTCTTCTCTGCGACGTTCAGCGTTCATCTTCACTTCTTTCAATCGGTCGCTTTCTTCTTTCAAATCGAGTAATTTTTTGCTCAAATCGTTGTTTTCTGCTCGCGTTCGTTCGTAATGTGTTTTTGATGTTTTCGATTTAAGCTCTGTTTCTCTCAAAGCTTCGCGAAGTTCGGAAATATTCTGCTCTTTTTGCTCCAACTCTTCTCGAGCCTCGTCGAGCTTGGTCTTTAAAGTTCTCTGCTCTTGCACTGCGCTTTGTCTCTCTTGCTCCAACTGTTTCGCTCTCGCCTCGATGTCGTTTATTTCTTTCCGATAACGCGCAATTTCAACCTCGAGTGTTTTTTTGTGTTGCTCGTGGATCGATACTAAGTCTCTATGTTTCTGTGTATGTTTCTCCGCCTGCGACGTTTGTTTAGCGAGCGCTTCTTTTTCTCTCATCAAATCCTCTTTCGCTCTTCGTTCGAGATCTAAGTTTCTTCTTTGCTCTTCAACGAATCGTTCTAGGCGAGATATTTCGAGTTTCAAATCATCGCGTTTATGCTCGTTTTCGATTTTCGCGTTTTCAGCTAGTTTCAACTTTCGTACAGCCGCTTCTTTGACTTGCACAATTTTTCTCGTCTCGGCTTCAATTTTGCTCGCCGAGTCTTTCAACTTTTCGGTTTCAAACTCTTTCTGTTTCGCAATTTCATTCACGCGTTGTAATTCGATCGTAATTTCTGCCATCTCTCTGCGTACGCGCTCTGTTTTTTCGGCATAAGCGTTGCACTCTTTGTGTGAGTTCTTCACTCGAAGTTCGCTCTTTCTTTGCTCTTCTTCCAACTTTTGATTCTTAGCTTCTAAATTTATAGCCTGCGCTTTCATTCGCGAAATTTCTCCTTGCTTTGATTCAATCATAGACTTTGCGTGCATTAACTCTCTTTCCAATCGCTCTCGTTTTGAGTCCAACTTTTCAGCTTCGCTTTTTTTTACATTGGCGATATCTTTCAATTTTGCGCACTCGCACTCGAGATCTAACTTTTTCGTCTCAGCCGTTCTCGCGCGCTCTCTTTGCTGCGAAATTTCTTGTCTCAACTGAACAACTTCGTCAACTTTCTCGTCTCGTTCGAGTTGGAGCGTTTCTTTGTCGCGCTGTAATCTGCGAACGATATCGCCCGAAACTTTATTACTATTTCCGCCAGAGCCAGAGAAGTTGAGATACTGACCGTCTTCTTCGTATTTGTTCTTGTTATTATTATTGTTATTGTTATTATTATCACCTTCATTGTCGTCATCGCCGTCTACGTCGTCTCGATCCTCCCCATTCTCAGCCGCATCACATCGTCTCGTCAACTCTGCAATCTCTACTTGTAACTTTGCTATTTTCTCCTTCCCGCTCATTTCTAAATCCGACGCGTCGTCGACTTGTCTCCACGCAGATTCCAACTCCGCTTTCAATGTCTCGATCTGTGTCTCGTCCTCTAAAGCTGCAGTGAGTAAGTTCTCTTGCTTTTGCGTTAATTGCCTGCACTCGTCGTTCAACATTTTCAACTTTTTCTGTAGCCTTTTCTCGACCTCGTGCGAGTGCTTCACCGTTCTGAACAATTTTTCGTATTCAACGCGAAAGGCGTCTAAGGATTTATCTCTCGCGAGCGTTTGCATGACCTTATTATTTCATTACGCGTGAGAGATAGAGAGATAGAGAGAGAGTAAAGAGAGTTATTAACGCGATGATCACTGCTCCTTTTCTGCACCGTTCGACTTCGGCTTCTTCGTGAGGAGAAAGATATCTATTTTTAGATACAAAAATCTCTGGAATATACTTTCGCGCGCGAAGAAAAAATACGACAAAAACGGAAGAAATACTATACATATGTTTACCTCGCGAAACGCGCGTTCGGTGACGACTTCATCATCCGCACAGTTCTTAGCGCAGTCGAATCCAAGGCTACTACCCATTTCGATTATATTTAATCGAAAAGAGTACTAAAATTTGAAGAATAAGCTTCTCTCGTCCCATCTCTCTCGTTCATCCTTTTTAAGACTAAAACAACTGATCAGTGCTTAATGGACTACTTTGGAAGGAAACAATCGACTCTTGGTTGTTCGTAACAACGCTGTTTAGAATCAACGGTCCCATATTTCGCCGGTCCTTCAACAGATCTCGCTGGGAATAAACACACTTTTTCTTTTGAATTCGATTTATGACCATTATCTGGGACCGGGAACCAAGTCGTCGCTTCGCAACGGCTTCCGTTTGGACACAGAAGACAATTTTTATCGTCGTCGTCGTCGTCGTCGTTATAACCACCAACGCACGGTTCTCCAAACATAACTTTCGTAGGTTTACTTCGAACTAATTTTTCCAGAGGAATCATTTCAGCAGAATCGCGCGCGTTTTGACTACCAGTCGGTTCGTAGTCGTTATGGTAATGATACCTCGTAGAGTTGTACCATTGTCTCGCGAAACCAAAAATGGTAATCTTTTCACAAACAGATTGCGCTAAATATAAGCCGTACATTCCATTCGTAGGCGTTGATTTTCCTATTTTATTCTTCACGAAGGAATAGAACGCACCAGATAAGGCGTAATCTTTTTCGTGTTGCATCTTTTGCTTCCTGTTTGAAACGTACAACTTCAAATGCGCCGGCGCCGTTAAATGTTGCAAAACAATCTCTTCGTCCGATTCTCTATATCCGCGATGTTGCGAATTCACTAATCTCACAGTCGTCTTTGATCCAGCATATTTCGTATACGGCTTTTTCCCAGTCCCATCGTTGAACCTGAAAACTGCATCGTGCGCATCAATCAAAGAACCGTGTTTATATAACAATAAACTCCCTCCGTTACCTACAATCGCGCACGTCCTAAACTTTCGCTCGATCAACACTCGTAAAGCGTCTGATTCTGGTAACGTCTTCATATCTATCTTCGATAATATACCTAAATCCTCCATCTCCCCTGTCGATTTCGGTACTTTTGGTATTTTTCCTATTTGTTGATAAAGCGTTAGCGGGCCTTTGAACTCGCCTTTGAATATCGTTTTCTTCTCATAACGAACATCGGCAGAGTCATCATCAACATCATCGTCGTCATGATTAGATTCAAAATTGTTCCTATTAGAGTCAATTCTTAACCATTCTTTTTTGAATTTCTCGAGCAAAATTAAATCATCGTCATCGTCATCGTCATCGCACGCGCGCATCCTTCGTTGATCTCTTCTCGTTCCTCTTCTTATTCTTCTTCTTCCATCGACAGCTTTTATCCCGTTTCCATCGGAACCGTTCCCATCTGCGCTCCTTCGATTAGTCGCATTGAAAGTAAAGAAGACGATGCAGACGAAGAACAACGTTGAGAAGGAAACGAAGAACACTCTTTGAATGTTCTTCTTCAATTTTTGACTTCTATGTCCTCGCATGATATTTAAGCCGATACACTCTTTTAGAGAATTAGAGCATTAAAACATACATACCGCGGTAGTAAATAAAGTCTCTTTTAATCTGAATATAGTTTTTAGGTAAGTTTTTTGATTGTATTGTACTTCCTCTCTCTGCGTCGCCTCTATTCTCTGATAAAATACAAACAATCAATCAATTTTTTATATATATGCTATAGTACTATTCTAACTGAATTGAAACGGTATACATATCGACGACTTGTCCGTTTTTTTAGGGAAGACGCATTCGGATAACATCCCGGCGCACGTCGATAAGACGGAGTCTCTGGCTTCAGTGATATCGTCTGATTCGAGAGCGTCTTGCGGGACGACTGTATCACACCCCCATTCAATGGAATCTACTAAACCTGCATTTGATATACTAAGAATGAGAGAAGCGAACCCGATCATTGCAGGTAACGTTTCGAGCTCTTCATAAAGTTCGTCTAATTTATTATCTAATATTCGTCGTACGTCTTCGTCATCATCCAAGGATAACGAACCGACGCATGAAATCGCTGGTTCGTTGAACCAACCGTTCAAAACGATTCGTCCTTTACTCACATCTTTCGTTCCTTTCACTTCGCGTACGCCGTGCGGTAACCTCGGGTCAAATATTGTTAATCTATTGAATATTGGATCTATATCGATAAATAATTGTTCTCTTTGCACGATCTCTTCTGAGTTAAATCGTTGCCAATAATTTTGCAGCCTCTCGGGATTAAATATAGTCGTTTGTCCTCCAGTGAACGCTCTAGGCTCTTTCGTTAAACTGAACACGAACGCCAACGGACCGTTCGGAATGTCCGTATGAAGTTCTTGCGACATGCCGTCGACGTACGCGCTCAACCATATCGGCGTGAAGTTCGATAGTCCTAATCGCTCTTTTGCATATTTCAATAAACTTCTCTCGAACTCCTCGAATGCATTATTATTATTATTATTATTATTCGTACTACGTTCTAATAAATCGAAATAGTCCTTCGCCGGCGTCCTTAACTGCGCGTATTGATCTTCGACGTGCCAATAATCAAACACGAACTTTGTCTCTTTCACGAAATTCCCTCGTTGATTTTCCTGGAACATTTCGTATAAAGTCTCCGCTCGATCGTAATACGCATCTGCGGTAAACCAGTGCTTCGCTCTTTCGTTCACTTCGACCACTTTTTCTGCAGCAGAAGAAGCGGAAGAGGAAGAAGAGGAAGAGGAAGCGGTCTTTCCTGCTTTACTCGAGTTCCTGCAAATCAGGTGTTCGCGTTGAAGAAACCTGTTATTATCATTCCTATTATTATTATTCGCAACGATAACAGTCATTGATCGAGGAAAGTGGTTACTTTTGCAGGTTTGCGCGGTCATTGCATGTACGGGAGTATGAGTAGTAGTACACACGATTACGATTAAACGATGTTCAATTAATTAATTAATTAATTGAACAGAGTAAATAATCTGATGATGTGAACTATTTATATAAAATCGAAGTTTCACTTTTCCCCATCACATTCAGCAAATAATTGATTATAATAAACCAGCATCACGTTGTTATTATTATTATTCCTAAATCATCGTCGGCAACAACAAAACAGTAAGTAAAAAGAATATATACATATATAGTATACATACGTACACATAGAACAAGTGTGAGTGTTGTGTGAGTGTGTGGTTAATAGCATAAGCACGCGTGCGTATCAAAAGTTTTTTCATCGAAAACAGAAACTGGCTACAAAACGAAGAAGCAGTCATCATCATCATCATCATATAATAATAAGAATAATAATAATAATAATACTGAAGCGAATTATTACTATCAACGATGAAGGATCAGAATAAGAACCAAGCGTTAGCATCGAGGATCAAACGAATGATGCAGGCAGATGAGGACGTAGGGAAGATCGTGAAGACTACGCCTTTAGTCATGGCCAAGGCGCTCGAGCTCTTCTTAACGAAGTTATTCGAGGCCACGAAAGATACGGCGTTAGCGCATGGGGCGAGCATTATTTCACCAGTACACTTGAAAGCCGCGGTTGAGGCGAACGAGACTTTTGATTTTTTGGAAGATTTAGTGAAAGGCGTTCCAGATTTACCTGCGCCGCCAGACCCTGCCGAGTTAGCCGCGAAGTTGTTAAAACAAAGCGAGAACGAGAACAAACCGAAGAAGAAGAAGAAGAAAGCGTCGGGAGGAGCGAAACAGAAGGAGAAGAAGACTGCGACGACGACGGCTGGTAAAAAGAAAAAACGAGAAGAGTACGAGTCCGAAGAAGAAGAAGTTGATGATGATGATGATGATGAAACCGATAAAGAAGATGAGTATAATAGCGAAGAAGAAAGCGAAGAAAAGCCAGTCGTCGCGAAGACTACATCGAGAAGCGGGAGACAAGTTAGTACAAAAAGCTATGCAGAAGAAGATGTCAAAAAGAAGACGAAGACGAAGACGAAATCGTCTAAGAAAGTTGCAACAAAAAAGCCCACGAAAGCAATTAAAACTGTTGAAGAAGTGAAAGAGGAAGAAGAAGAAGCTAACGGTAACTTGGGATCTTTTGACGACGATTTTCAAGCGCTTCCAATAGAGCAAATAAACGCAAACATCGCCGCGGAAGAGGATGATTATGATTAAGCAGATTTGGTTAATTATTTCTCCGTGTTGTGCGTGTGTGTGTGTGTGTGTGTACATGTGTATTTGTATATATATGTCTTCTATTATTCAAGGCTACCTTAATTTTATTATTTCTTGTGTGCGTATCTCTGCGCTACCTAAATTCTATATTTGCGTGTAGATACTGATAGTAAGTACACTGTGTAGTATCGATGTATTATTCTCTCTCTTCTTAATCTCTTTCTCTCTCTCTCTCTTCTCTCTCTCTCTTCTATCCCGCTTTCTTCCTATCGCCCATTCTTTTTAAGTGAATATGATAGGAGCAACCGAGGAAGTCGTAGGCAAGCACGAAGCGCGCACACCTCCAGTAGTTTGCGATCTCGTTTTCGCCGCCGCCATATTACGAGCGACAGACGTCTTATCCTTACTAACGTTGTTGTTGTTTGTTGCGACGTTGTTTGAGACGCGAGCGAGGTTATTCTCTGCGATATCCAATCGGAAAAAACTGTGATTTAACGCATCCTTTGCCGAGATTCTCGTTTCTGGATCATATTCAAGCAATCGACTTAAAAGATGTCGAAGTAAAGTTCCCATTTCTTCGTTCTCGAAACGCTCTCGGATCAAGATATCCAAAGGTTGCACAGCTTGCACGGCTCGCTCACTTTCCATGTCTTTCGCGCCTTCTGGCCAATTCAGTTCTGAAGTATCCGCGCAAAAGAATTTCTCAATTGTTTCCTGCGAAGCTCTTTTTAGGACACTCGCTGGGATCGGTCCCAACACTTTTCGCATCATGGCTAAATGCTCCATGTTTTCGTGCGTTTGGAATAGCGCATCGCCGGTGAGAAGCTCAATCATGATGCAACCAACGGACCACAAATCGCAAGGATATGACCATCCAGTGCCCATGATAATTTCAGGAGCACGATAATGTCTCGTCGACACAACTGTAGAGTGGTACTGCTCTTCCGAAGTAGTACTTCCAAAATCGATGAGTTTAATCGCGCTACTCACTGGCACGCGCGTCGTACACGATGACGAAGCACCGCCACCGACTGGTTGTCTCACATAACCAGGGCTTTCGAGCAAAATGTTCTCTGGCTTCAAATCCGTATGGGTCATTTTCAACTCGTGCATGAACGCGACGGCTTTGAGTAATTGTTTCGCAAACGTTTGCACTAAGTAAGGTGAAAACGGTTTGTAATTATTCTTTTTCATGAAATCGAATAAAGATAACCCGTACTTATCAAACATTAAGCACGAATGGCCTTCGTGCTCGAAAGACTCTTTCAACCTTATGCAATGAAAGTCATCGTTAGGATCTCTTCTCCCGATCTCGTTCAAGACGTCGACCTCGATTTTCGCAGCCGCTTTATATTTCGGCACGTTTCTGATTAATTTCACCGCGCAATATTCTTGTTTCACCCTATCGTAACACTCTAGTACTTTACCAAACGTGCCTTCGCCTAACGGCGCTAAAATTTTAAATCTCTCGTTTTCTCCAAGAGAATCGCCTAATTTATATTCAAAATGTCCTTCATCGTTTTGTTGTTGTTGTTGTTGTTGTTCTATGTGCGTTTCTTTCGTCGTCGTCTGATTTGCCTTCGTTGTTATTACGGCCGCCGTCGTCGTCGTCCAGGTCGTCATCGTAGTTATATTTTCTTCTTGTTCTCGTTCGTACTCTTCTTCGCCAGCGCCGTCGCGGTCGCCGTCGCCGTCGTCGTTCGTCGCATAATCAATCGAAGTCCTTGTTTGAGCAGTTAAAGGAGAGTCGACTATTTTCGCGTTCTCTCCACGATCACGATCGCAATCTCTTCCTCGATCTCCTACTATCGCTACGACTGCTCTGTGTTCATCGTCAGGCGTACGGTTCTCTTCTACTCTATTAATGGTGCTCTTATTTATAGTGATTTCTTCAGCACTGATCTCGTTCGTTCTCTGTACACAGGCGCGTGATTAAATAAAGAAACAAAGTCGTCATCGTCAGTGTCAGTGTCAGTGAGTGCGTAAACGTGCGCATGTTTATACATTTATGCATAAAAAGAAAACACGCGTACTATCATAAACGATCGAAAACCTACTCATTCTTCGAACGATGATGGGAAAAGAAAAACGGCTGCTGGCGAACATCATCATTAAAAAATAGATTACCTTCTTCTGCCTTTGCCGATCGCGCAAACTGTTATTATTCAATAACGGCGAGTAAGGTTCCTGTTCATTCCTTGCAGGCTTCTTTTGCAGATCTCTCGCCCGTTTTCTTTGTCTGGCGATCATTTTTCTTTATTAAGTTCGCGTTCAGTTTCCGTTTTCTGTGACGACGCAGAAGAAAGAGGAGGAGGAGGAGAAACGATTTAGGGTGCCTTGTTTATAGTATTTAGGGTTTCATTAAAAGAAGAAGAAAAATTCGATAATTGAAAAGATAATAAGAAGTTCTGTTTTAGTAGCGAATCTCTCTACTACTACATAGCCGCGACTACCATAGTCTTGAAAATTGCTACTCAGAGCACTACTCTCGTCGTAAGACGGAGAAGAAGAAACACTGATAGAAGGGTGCGTTGTTTATTAGTGTTTAGGGTTTCATTCATTGTTTAGGGTGTGAAAGTGTAAAAAACGAGACAACGACAAACACAAAACAAAAAAAATATTATTATTAGTATTATTATTTAATAAGAACCAAGAACGTAACAAACTCGATCGATGATTACGAAAACGAAACGCGCGATTGAGATGATCGTCCTCGGCCTGATCATCATCTCATGCTTTACTCACTCTGCGCTCAATTCTTGCTCTGCCTCTAGTCATGAAACCACTACTACTACTGCAAAAGCAAAGAAAGAAGAGATAGGCCAGCTGTTCGAGCGAGCTTGTTTCAGTGAGAACTACGAACGAGCCGCAAGCGTGGCGCAAGATATCTCAAACATGGCAATGAAAGATATCGTCAGCACAAACGGTTTCGCAGTCAGAGAGAGAGAGAGAGGGATAGTACGGTTCACGCACGACCGCACGAACGCAGGACAGGACGCCGTTAACGATCAATTATTGAGTGAAGGAGAAGCAATGCAGCGCACTGCAAACACTGGAAATCCAGGAGTGATGTACGCGCGAATCGAGGAAGTTAATGCAATTAATCAGGCTTGGCCGTATTTTCAGTTCTCGCGCAGGGACGCGTCGGTCGTTATCACGTGCGCACCGCCAACGGTTGCGAAATATTACTCATTCGTGACGTATGTATGGAGGAAGACCTTTGGAAGAACGTTAGGATTAAGAGCTTTGCGAGCGACTGTATCGGCGCAAGCGAGTTCTGGAGCCGTCAATATCGGGAACGAAAACGGAAAACAAACGACGACGACGACGAGAGCGTTTCAAAGACCGATAATAATAATAACCACTGCGTCGGAAAAGACGTTCCAGGCAATAAAGAAAACTTTTGTCGATATCGGTATCGATGAAACGAGCATTGAATTAGAGGCTTTAAGATACGACGAACTCAATTTTCTACCTTCTATTATAGCGGACGATTTGACTACGTCTTTTCGAGTCTCGACGTGGCCTTTGAAAGGAGCGGAAGCGCTCGGATTGTACGCGAAATTCGAATGGCCAGCTTTCTTGGTCAGAGCTGACGAAGAAGGAATTCGTCGTGGTACTTCTGGAGATGATATCTTCTACGACGCGAAAAATTTACCGATGCGCAAAGCGCGCTCTGAAAACGTCACCGGCAGTAAAAATCAACGTATCGTCGTTTCGCAAGAACAATTAGACGCAGTCGCACTATCGATCGAGAACGCACTCAAAACAAAGTTCGATCAAGATATAGAAAGATTCAGATTACAGAGAGTCGACGTCGGCGATGGTTCTAAGTGCTTAGAAAGCATTTCTTATCAACCGTTCGCTTTACCTGGCGTTCAAACGCGTTCTGGATGCTTTGGCTCTACGTCAGACGCTGCGTATTCGCTCTCGGAAAAATTGGTCAATAATTTAGGCGAACTCTCCGATGGTGATTTAATACTCGATTCCACTGCTGTTTTAGAGTCCAATCAAGAATTCGTTATTCTCATCGTCGGATCCAACGAAGTATTCAACGAACGAGCGACTTTCTTCAACATTGCCGCTTATACGAGTGGCAATCCAGTCCTCTCGAGGAGATCTGCAAGAAATGTCCAAATCGTCGCTTCTTTAGACGACAGGTCGTTCAAATCATCGAGCGTATCATCGTTACTACAACAAAACAATAACGATAATAGCAATAACAGCAATAGCTTCTTCGTCGCCGCTTTCGGAACTTCCGATAAAGCGTGTTCAAACGTCAAAGGTATTTCTTGCGCGGTTATGCTCGATCGTAACTTTGGTAACATTTTCTTAATCGAGCGCGTTTACCTCGACCCTGAAACGGCCTTAGCCCCGATCGATATCACTCAATCAGTCGCTTTCGTGATTAAAGTTTAATATTTTTGTTATCATTATTACTATATAAAATCTTTTAAAATGTGAACACGCAAAGACAGACATCGGCATCAGAGCATTAAGTAACACTACTGCTATTGTTCATTTCTTCACAAAATGTCCTCGACTAATACGAACTCTCTCTGCGAAGTTTGTGACGACGAGACGAATACTATTAATGAGAAGAAGAAGAAGAAGAAGAACAAAGTAATAACGTTATATAAGTGTCCAAAGTGTTTAATTAAATACTGTTCAATAAAGTGCTACAAAGTACACACTGCCGCTGATACTACAACCTGTGCCACTAATCGAATCAATAGGAAGATAAAAGAAGAGGAAGATAATAATAATAATAATAAGAGCGCTTTAGAAGAAGACGAGGAGGAAGAATTGAGAAACAAGAAGACCGATAGTAATAATAAGAATAAACCAAAAAGGAAATTCGAAGAAGACGAGGAAGATCTATTGAAACACAGATTAAGAAGAGAAGATTTCAACAAACTCGCGTTGAACGATTCGATTTTACTGAAGCTTCAATCGGAGAGACTTTTTGAGACTTTAAGGTTTGTCGATTCATCAGAGGAGGGTTTTGGGACAGTGGCGTTAGAGAACGCTTTGTTGAACGAAGATTTTAAGGAATTCTGTGACGAAGTTTTAGATTGCTTAGAAGAAGAAGAGGAATAGAAAAATGTTAGGTGGATGGAAGACGAAAGCGGAAGAGATCAAGAAGCGGGCGAAGGAAAAGATTGACGAATTCGCGGCGAAAGATTCGCAATCGCCAATTGGTAAGTTAGCGAATAGAATCAATAATAATGTTCAAAATAATAATAATAATAATAATAATAATATATCGTTAGTTCAAAGGATGGATAGTTTAGAATTAAACGAGGTAAAAAAGATGGCGGCGGAAAAAGCCATACAAGAAGTTGATCGATTACATCCGGGATTTTTTGAACCATTTTGCGAAGGAGAAGAAGATGATAAAGAATATGATTATGAAACAAACGAGAATAGAATAGACTCGTCGTTAGATCCATCATCGTCTAATAAGAAGAAGAAGAATAGTAACATTAATACTTTCGACGCAGTGAGAGAGTCTTTGAAAGAGATCCCGAGAGATTTTTCAACAAAAGATTTGCGACGCGAAGAAGAGCGATTGATGGCGATCGTTGAAGCCGTGCAAACACGAATCAACGGTGAAATTTATAAAAGGAGAAACGATATCGGTAGCGCTTCAAAACAAATATTGGACATACAAGATGATTTAACGAGAACTAAAGTCATAATTAGAAACGGAAGGCGCGCTTTAGAAACATCGAAAAATGTAGTGGATATGAAAGTCCAAGCAGTATATGCTTCGAAACGGAGAGATAATATGATTAAAGTAGTGCGCGTAGTGGAAGAATTGAGGAAATGCAGTGAACGCGAACTTTCAATTCGCGAGAAGATTGAAAAAGGAGATATCGCGGGCGCAATTGTGGAATACGGCGAAGCAAAAAGAGCTTTAGAGTCTCTCAGCGACTTAAATTGTGTGAAGCAAGCGACAGAAGATTTAAATCTTTTGAAGTTTGAGGTCGAGCGCGGAACGAGAGACGCGCTCGTGTTTGCATTCTCTTCGTCTCCAATCAATGATGATGAAGATGCACATTTGTTATATGAAAACGCGTTTCAAGGCGCTCTAGCTTTAGGACACGAACGCGCGGCTGAGCTAAGCGCAGAATGCTTTGCGACTGCGAGGGATACTATGCTTTCGAACTCTCGAGCTAATGATCCAGTAGGAGAAATTTCAAGCGCGTCGCATCTTTTATTCAAAAGGTTACATTTTGCAAAGAAATATCACGAGAAAAGAATTGCAATTGCCAATAAGACGGATACTTTTGATACGCTCTTGGCCGATAGTTTGACTAAATCTAACTTGGAAGCTCGAATGACAGATACGGCATATCACGCGCTTAACGCACTAGAGATGACCATTAGATCAACAAAAACTTCTACTGATACAAGCCCGGATGTCGCTCGAATGACGTTGCGGAAATGCCGACTATTTGCAGACATGTGCGAGAAGTTTGCCGGAGCCAAGAACGTCTGCTCGAGAACAAAGAGTTTAATGGATTGTGCAATTGATGTTTTATCCGACGCGCAGAGAAAACCTATATTAGAAAAGTTGAAATTAGCGTTTGAACGAGAGGCGTGGCTAAAAATACCAGATGATCTTGCGAGGAAAGCGAGAGCTGAAGCGAGAATGGCGTCATCGATTGAAGAACGATTATTGATGGATGATAATAATAATTTCCAAAATGAATCAATAGATATAGATTGGCTATCGAGATGTGAACACCCATTCAGTGGCAATAACGTCGTCGATTGCGACGATGCGATTTTGAAAATGACAACAAACGATCAAAATCTGCCGTTGTCGCCTCAAGACTCTCAGAAATCGAATGGCCATATAGCGTCGGCAGAGGAACAAGAAAGCTCTTCTTTGTTATCGGCGGAAGATCCTTCGACGAGTAAAACAGTAACTACATCTACTGCATTATTGCTTGAAAGCGTCAGAGTCTTTGCTTCTTTAGCAGCAGAGTCACCGATGGTCACGAGCACAAATAGCAGCAAATGCAGAAGTAAAGTCAAAGCATTTGATGCTTGCAGAGAAATGTTTGAACTCGCTTTGTTCAACGTCTTTGTTTCTTTCGGTAACCCGAGATTGCTCGTACACGATAACGGAGCGCCTGGTCAGCAGCAGGCCATGGAAGACCATAACATAGATGCAATGACGAATAGACTTAAACAAACGCTTACAAAATTGACATCGCGAGGAGGTCATTTTGCATTGAAACCTCCACCACCACCGCCTTTGTCGTCTCAACACCACCCCCAGCTGCGACAACAAGGCCAAAAAACTGAAAATGGCAATATGGCAACAACAACAACAACAACAACACTTTCCTCGTCAAATATAGTAGCACCGTCGACGACGTCGCAGGTATCAAAATTGAGTATGAGTTTCAAGAAGCGTTCTAACGTAAATGCTCGAGTGCAAATTGCAAGTTCAGGAAACATGTTTGGTTTGAAAGAACGCGTTGTCGCGATTGAATCTTTAGCGTGCGTAGCTTCGATTTACGAGGAATTAAAACCAACTTTTGAGCGTTGGGTAGGGAACGAGGATTCTTCATCATCTACGGTCGATAAGTTCTTCGCTAAAGTTGTATACGCAGTAGATGATTTGCGCGAACACGTTTTGAGTAGAGTTGCCGAATTATTGCTTGACGTTTCGTGGTTACCCGATGAGATTGGTGATTCTGACTTCAAAATCACTGATATGCAATCTATGAAGAAAGCTGCGCTCGGGAAGTATAATCAAAAGGAAATGCCATCAGTATTATCGGCTTCGGATTGGACAACACAATTGGGTCAAGTATTGACACAGTTTGCAACAATATTGCGCGTCTCTGAAGTTACTGCAGTGAATGGGAAAGTCTTATGGGAGCTCGGCGCTCAACTCGTCTCAAACGCAATCGTGAGAGGATTTGCAAAGGTTAAGAAATGTAGCGTTGATGGACGCGCGATCATGCAAATGGACGTGCAAACAGTGCAGCAACATTTTCAGACGCACTATCCGTTCGAGGCTGGTTTAAATTTAGACTTTAGGTTCGTGGAAACGTATATTAAAGCGTTTTATACGCCGGAACAAGAGATCGTTCGATGGACTATGATACATCCAGAGTATACGCGAGAACAAAAAATGGTATTAGTAGCACACGTCGCCCATGCGTTTAAATGGACTACGAAACAAAAAGCGGATTGTTTAGCAGAAATTCAGGAATCTGATTTAGTATAATTTTTCATTATTATTATTATTATTATTATTGTTATGCGCGGAGGCTGGCTCCAAGTAAAACTTCCAAAAATTTTCAATAGCTAAAATCTTCGTAGCAAAGAGATCATTCATCGTCATCAACATCTTTGTTTTCGACGAATTTGACCCAATCCCCGCCTTCCGCGACGACAAAAACTTCTTTACTGTCTACGTACTCGACTCTCGAAAACTTCACGGCTTGACCGATTCTATCCCCATCTCTATCAACCATCGTCCATAAAGTCGCATCTTTGATTCTAAATTCCTTCCCCGATTTCGACTTCCTAACGCCATCGTAATTATACACCACGCCTTTCTCAAGAGCTTCGTCTAATAACTTCCTGCGTTCGTTTTGTACGTCAACATCTTCTACATCGGCGCTCTTCGTCGATGGCAAACCAACGAATTCGTCCCATTCCATTTCCCATAATTGAAGCGCGGCCTTATTCGCGTAGTTAAACCTATCGAACTCATCGTGTGAGCAACATACGAACGAAGCGAAGAATAACTTCTCAACCGCCTCGGTGACTTTGATTTTTTGCTCACCTAACAGCGTTAAATCTGTTCTCTGTTTATAAGTCGATGCTAATGACATTGATTGAAAAAAGACTTCTTTCGATTCGATTATTGATTTATATTTATCAGTAGTAGTACTAGTATTGATAGTATCATTATCTTTATCTTTATTTTCGCTGCTATTATTATTTTCAATATTATTATTATTATTACTATCTTCTTCCTCTTCTTCTTCTTCTTCTTCTTCGATATTTTCTTGACCACTTCTAGACTTCACGTCTTGTTTTCTTAACAGAGCACGTTCTTGTTTTCTTTTATCTTTCTTCGCATTCGTGCGAACTATTGATTTCGATGATCTGCTGCAATGATTTCTGTTTAAGATATTGATGTTGTTGTTGTTTATGATCGTTGTGCATAACGCGAACGACATGATGGTTTTTAATAAAAATGTGACGTTCGAGGGCGAAACTAAAAAAAACAGGTCTCGTCTCCATCAAAGTAAAATTTCTTACAATATATTGATGACATTTTTATAAATATTAATAAATTACAACGCGCTCGCTAAGAGTTTATCGATATCTTCGAACGCAATAGGCGGAGGCGCTTTCCCTTTTGACATGTCGAACCCTTTCCTCCTTTCCCTATCGGTAGGTTCCGTAATAGTTTGCTCTCCAATTATCGGTAACGTTTTGCAAACGACCGAGAGTATAGTTACGTCCTTTAAATCGTTCGAGATTTGAGTAACGGCGTCGTCGTCGGCGACCCTGACCAAGAACTGCGCTAAGTTCAATCGTTTCGTATATCCTTGCATTTGATCTCCTTTGTATACATATAAATCTTGGTATTTAACGTCGTACATGTTATCCACTAATCGAGCGGACAAATCGGCTAACAGTAACGCGCTATTTCCTCTCAGCTCGCCAGAACGAACGATTTTCACGTTTTCTTTCCCGAACGTTTTAATTGCCAACTCTTCCGCTTTTTCAAACGCGTCTAACGCGCCGATTTCTGGTTCACCGATTGCATTTCCAATCTGTAATGCCATTGCCCCAATCTTCACCGTTTCTCTCATTTGCACCGGTTCGTTTTGTTTCGCGAAAGGATGCTCGCGTTTTCTACTGATTCCGCATCTCGAGAGCATGACGCATTTCGCGTTTGTCAAAGACGCGGACGATGCTAACGATTCCATAGCTTGTAATTGTTTCGAACCGTTCTCGTGACAAAACATGTACGTATTATTCGTATCATCGACGTCGCTCGTATCAAAATCATTGATTAAATCGAACTCTTTCCTGGAACAATAAAATCTCTTCAAGAATAACTCATCGCCCATGCCCTCGATTACGCTCTCGCCTTCGTCTCCAAAAGGCATTTTCTGCGTAGTATTCATGATCTTAACCCTTCGTCCTCCGTACGTCTCGGCCGCGATGGCCATGACTAATCTCCCGGTCTGCGATTCTTGTCCCATCATTCTATACATCGCTGCTTTTTTTCCTTCGCAGTTATGATCATCGTCATTAAAAATAGTTTTTCGTGCTCGAAATCCTCCCCAAGATCGATTCGATCGTTCCTTGCGTCTAACTCCTTCTCTCGAAATCGAAATCGTCTTCGTCTTCGTCGTCGTCAACATCATCATCATCATCATCATTCTTTAAATTAGATCAAATTGCCGACCGAAACTAGCTCTCTGTCTGATTACGACACCTCTCTTACTCTCTTAATCTCTCTATAAAATCGACGAAGACGGCAGTTTTGTTTGAACGTAGTTAGCTCTTACTCTCTCTCTCTCTCTGTTAGTATTCTGCCCTGGTTTCATTCGCAGATCTCAGCCGCTGCTTTGTAGACAAACTATATGAGAGCGGTGAGTTTCCCCAATACTGCACTGTACTCTCTGCTGGTGCGGCTGATGTGTTTAATGAACAAAAATTTTATAACCCTAAACCCTAAATTATAAACCCTAAACCCTAAAATTAGGGAACGATTTTAGTTTGTCCAGCACGATTTTCCCCTCATGCTGCCATGCTGCTGCTATAGTAGTAACTTCTAGTAACTGCAAATACTGATGTTTCCCTAGTTCTCTGTCAGTCTGTTTTCACCGTGCCCTGTAAGTACTTGTAAGTGACGAACGAACGAAGAAGAAGAAGAACCTGCATTGATTTATCACGAACGACTGATCGATCAAACAAAGCACGACAGCAGCGATCACTTGCAAGCGCGGTATACAGCGCACGGTGTTGTGTAGTCCGCGATACACTGATCTGAGCCAGTCTGAACCGAGAGAAGAAGCAGAAGAAGAGATGACGACGGAGAGGAAGTACGTTCGTGTTTACTTTTCTTAGCCAATACTCGTTTATTATATCGAGAGTTACTAGAGATCTCTCTTAATCTCTCTCTTAATCTGTCCGCGTGTGTGTGTTTTCTTTTACGCGCGCGCGTTCGGATCTTCTTCTTCTTCTTCTTCGTTCATGATCAGTAAAGAGATCGTCGCGAAGAAGAAGAAGAAGAATTGGAAGTTTCCAAAACGCGCGAAGTTAAATATTTATTTCAATAACTTTTGTGTTGCCGCCGTTATTTCCAATAAATATCTTCTCGTAACCACGTTCGTTCGCTGACTTCACTGACGATTTAACGAATTCGCGCGCGAATGATTGGAACAAACAGGCAATACAAAGGGTCGAGAATGGTCTCCTTAGGCCGCGTCGTCGCGGCACCGAAACCAATAAACCTACCGTCGCAAAGATTCGAACACGACCCGACGTCTACTTTGATGAACGATCCGTCAATAAAGTTAGTGAACAGAGCGCAGCATAGGCAGATCGAGGACGATACGAATAATAATAATAATAATAATAATAGTATAAAAGAACAAGGAGAAGGTAATAAGAACGATCATGCAATCGAGCAGTCGATGTTATCAGAACGATCGAGTTGGGGAACGAAACAACAAAGTCCCGTAAGCGCGGGTTCGTCCTGGGGTAACAATAATAACAGTAGTAGCGATCATAACGAAATCGGGAACAGTTGGAACCATCATAATCGATATGAACAACAACAACAACAACAACAACAACAACAGAGAAGTAATAATAATAATTATAATAATAATTATAATAATAATAATAATAATAATGGAGAAGCAGCGGCGGCGGCGGCGTCTTCGAAAGCAGATTCATCAGATAATTGGAGACGAAGAGAACAACAGCAACAACAACCGCCTCCGGGGCCACCGCCACAATGGGCGAAGCAAAATTTTCATGAAAATGGGACGACGACGACGACGACGAAAAATGGAGCAGAATCGGTAGTAATGCGATCGGTGAAGAAAGAAATTCAACACGAAGTATCAGGAGCAATTGCGAGTTTACACATTTCATTGACTGGTGACTGGGGAGAAGAAGAAGAAATGGATTATTCTAAATCGCCGCCTGGAGGACGTGCACGCGCGAGCTTTGATGGAGACGATTCATACGATACAACGAAAAAAAGAGAAACGCAGCACCTAGAACAGAGAAACGTGAAAGTTTTACAGAAACCAAAAAAGAAACCAGAAGAAAAGGAACCGATATTTTCATCCGCGAATTTGCCAGAAAGTTTGAGGGTGTTGAAAAGACAACCGGGCGAAGAGAAGAAACTTTGGACGCCGCATGGTGAAAAACAAACAGCAGCAAGTTCGCCCCCGAAAACGAAAGGAGGAGCTGATCTTATGACTCCCACATCGACGCCACCAAAGCCACCAGGAGGGGGAGCATCGCATATTAACAGCAACGGTGGCGCGTTTAGAGTAGGAGAACTTCAATCCGCTCTCAATCAAGCCGCAACGCCACCTGGGACGCCAGCTCCGCCTCCAGGAGCACCGCCGAGACCACCAGGGGCACCGCCACCTACTCCACCAGGTCCACCATTACCTCCAACACCGCCGCCGGCAAAACCACCGCTTTCTCCTTATGGTAAGGTATCGACGCCTCCTGCTTCGAACGGTTCGTTGCCTCCAACGCCTCCGGGACCTCCACCAGTGGATATTGCACAAAGAGCGCCGCGAGGCGTTTCGCCTATGCGCCAACCACCAAGTCCTCCACCAGGTGCTCCACCACCTCCTCCTCCAGGTGTTCCACCGGGCGTTGATAACAACAATAAGAAAGAACAGAAAAATGGTAAATCTCAACCGGCGGCAAAGAAGGGGAAAAACGCGTTGAATAATAATAAAAAGAAAGAAAAAGTGGCGACAGATGCGGCAGTGAGCGAAGAAGCGACTGATGCAGCACAATCGAACGCTGATGAGCAACAGCAGCAAACAACATTAACAAATAAGAAAACGAAAAAAACAAAGCAGCAACAGCCGAATAATAAGAAGAAGGGTAACCCGAAAGCTCCGTTGGAAGCGACGAATACAGATCCACCTCCTTTGCCGCCGGGACCACCCCCATCGAAGAAGAAAGCCGCTGCGGCGAAGAAAAATTCAGGAACGGAGAGATTGGGCAAGAAAGGGAGTTTAGGTTCAATCAGCAGCAAAGAATCCGACGATGCTGGTTCGAAATTTGAAGATTGCGAAGAAGACGAAAAAGTTGAGACGCCTTCAACGCGTGGAGGATTGCTAGGGTGGTTCTTTGGTTGATTCCTTACATTTGTAGTTGTAAATTTTGAAATGTGAAAAACAAGTCAATCGTCAAATTTAATTATATTACACGCTTTTGTTTAGCTTTAGCAAACACCATGCTCCTATCTATTATCTATTATTTATAACTTATATCGTCCAGTTCCAGCACCAACGCCACCCGGCAGTACCTGCTGAGCGACAATTCCTTCAATAATCTTTTTAATATGCCCTTTTGCGGCAGTCACGCATCGTTCTGTTGTTCCCTCGATTAATAAAAACAGCCTTCTCTCACCCATTGGCATGGCTCGTCCTGGAGGATAATAGGTACCTTTGACGGTAACAACGGCGCCGGTAAAATCGTTGATTTGCTGCAACTGATCTTTATGCGTAACTTTCCACCTCGCGTATTGAGGGAAATCGTTAATCTCAAGCTCAGATTCAAAGTGATTTAAGTTTGCAGTAGACATTCCTCCGGTGGACATTTTATGCTGCGCATTCAAAGCCGCTGCGAATGCAGCAGCTTTTGCGGCACCAGCTGAAGCCCCGTGCGCTAAAGCTGTATTTTGTGCGAGCATGATTGCATTTTGCGCAACAGATGATGACATAAAAGCGGCAGCGTCAGCCGCAACATGACCAGCCTTTGCGGCCTGATCTCGTAAAGCCTGCTGATCGTTCATAACGTGATCATTTCCAGATGATGACTTTCCTAAAGACGAAGCGATCTTTCCAGCCGCTGCTTTTGCAGCGGCAACGAGCGCAATCGCTCTTTGAGCATCCGCATCCGCTGCCGACGCAGGAGCGTTTAAGCCACCTTTTTTTGACATTTCTTTGAACACCGCATTCGCAGCAGCTTGCGCAACTTGCGCTGGTGTCGCGCCATATTGAGAAGCTAGTGCGACCGCAGTTGAAGCTTTCGCTTGTCCAGGTGCCAGTAGACCTCCTGCATTTGCGTTCGATCCTTCGATTGCAGAAACCGTAGACATGCCGGCGGCTCCCCATTTCATATCACCTCCGCCATCATCGTCGTCGTCGTTCATGTTCTCATCATCGTCATCGTTATCGTCTTCAACGACTAAACCAGCAGCTTTCGCAGCTTGACGTTTTTGCTTCTTCAAAGCATCCGCTTCGGATTGATCGAATTTGAATCCCGAACCTCCAAAACCAGAGCCGTTTGCCATGACTTCGTTGTTTTTTCTTTTATTCGCAAACGCATCGGCGAGCGCTGAAATATCCTGTGGGACGGGTTGTTTTGCCTCTCGCATAGCTTTAACGAGATCTGGAGCAAAACGCTCTTCATCGCGTGAAATGAACGTAACTGCGGTACCTTTCTCACCCGCTCTTCCAGTTCTCCCCACGCGATGGACATAATCCTCCAAATGGTTTGGACAGTCGAAATTAATCACGAGCTTCACATCCTTAACATCTAAACCTCTCGCCGCAACTGAAGTGGCAACTAGGACGTTACAAACATCCGTTTTAAAATCAACAATCGTACACTCGCGATCGGCTTGCTCTTTACCGCCGTGTAAAGAAAGACAAGGATAACCAGACTTTAATAAATCCTTAAATACTGTATCGCATTTATCTTGTGAAGCGACGAAAATGATCACTTTACCTTGCTCATAATACTCTCCTAATAACTCTAATGTGCGAATAAATCTATCCTCTTCTTCTCTCAACTCTACGAGCTGCGTAATATCTGAATTTACGACAGAACGACCTCCTACCTGAATCTCGATTGGATTTTCCAAAGCCGCTCGAGCGATATTTTCCATAGCACGAGGAAATGTCGCAGAAAACATGACGGTTTGGCGATCCGGACGCGTGCTTGCTAATATTCTAGTTATTTGCGGTTCAAAACCCATGTCAAACATTCTATCAGCTTCATCCAAGACAAAATACGTGATTCTGCGTAAATTTGTGATTTTCCCAGCTCCAGTGGTGAGAATATCAATCATTCTCCCTGGCGTGCAAGCGACTGCTTCACATCCTCTCTTCAAATCAGTTATTTGTGATTGCACGCCTGATCCACCATAGACGGAAACGCATCGCACACCAACCGTTTTGCCGAATTTCCTACACTCTTTCCCAATTTGCGTCACTAATTCTCTCGTTGGACCGACAATCATCGCAATCGGACCGTCGCCGTTTTTAATCTCCGGTTGGTCCTTTATATGTCGCATCATCGGCAAAATATATGCTAAAGTCTTGCCAGATCCCGTCTTTGCTACTGCGATGCAATCACGACCACTCATGATGATTGGTAATGCTTGTGCTTGAATCGGCATCGGATTCTCAAAACCCGAACGACGAATGAGTTCCATAATTTTATTTGACAATCCAGCTTGATTCCACGACTTGATCGGTTTTGGTACTCTTTTTCCACGACAGGTTATGCCCTCGAGCTTTGTTCGCAGCTCTTTTACTTCTTCCTTTGTCATTTTGGACATTTCATACGATTCGATGTAGAAATTTTTTCGAAACGGCGGGTATTCAATATCAGAGTGCACGACGGCGCCGAGTTTATCAGCTTTGGACATTTTCGCTTTCTGTTTTGCCGCCCATTCATCGTCTGAATCACTTTCGGCATACATAGCAAGTTCTTCTTTATCATAATCTTTATCATCGTTTAATATAGCTAATGCTTCTTCTTCGTTTGATTTTTTCTTCGTTGCTTTTTCATCACCTTTGCCTTCTTCCTCTTCTGAATCTTCGTCGAAAAACCCTCTAACGACGTATTCAGGCTTTACTTTTATTTTACTCTTTGCATTTTTAATAGCTTGTTCAGACGCTGGTGCTCTCGTTCTCACGCTTATGATTGATTTTTTTTTTTGCAATTTTATGGAATCGTTCAATGAAGTCTTTTTATTATTATTATTATCATTATTCTTGACATCGTCGACGTCGTCATTTTCTATCCTTGCGCTCAAATCCATCGGTCCTACTCTTCCGCCATTTTCTAAAACTTTTGGAATTATATCTCTCGCCGCTCGTTTCGCAGCTCTTAAAAACTCTTCCTCTAAACTTTTATGTTCGTTCTCTTCATCTTTCTTTACGTTCATTTCTTCGTTATCTTCATCGGCCATGGCTTTCGCTTTTTCTTCAGCTTTTGCTCGTTCTTCGTTCATCGCTTCGTCGTTTAGATTCATAAACGCCTCTAAAGGATCGTCTTCATCTTCTTCATCATTATCTGCATTATTTTTAGTTTTATTATTATCTTCTCCTTCATCGTTAATATCAAAGATCGGTGGGACAAATTTCTTCTGTTCGTTCTTCTTCCTCATCGTCGTCGTCGTCGACGTCGAAGCGCTTCCTCCCTCTCCATACTCCTCCTCGTCCGTATCAAAATCATCAATAATATACGTCTTCCTTTCAAACCGTTTCCTTCCAACGACTGCCGATAACGCGGCTGCTTTGATTTCGTTCATTTTCTTCTTCTTCTCCTGTTGTTCTCTCCATTCTTGCAACTTTCGCTTCCTTTGTTCCATCACGAACCTATCTTGCTTTTCCGTATTCTTATTATTATTATTATTGTTATTATTATTATTATTATTAGCTTGTTGAGTAGTAGTAGTAGTAGTAGTAGTAGTAGCAGTGCTTTGTTTGTTCCCGTTGTTGTTATTGTTCTTTGCAGCAGTAGTGGTCTGCTTAACATCATCGCCGTCGTCGATATGATCGACCGTAGTAATAGTATCCATCATCACAGTATCACGATCGCAGTCATCATCGATTGCGTCCGATCTTAACCCTTTCAATTTCTTCCCCCTTCCTTTAACGACCTTATTACTATTCTTACCCTTTTCTTCTTCTTCTTCTTCTTCTTCTTCTTCTGCTCCGTTCTTTGCCAAAATCGGTCGCTGCGATGAAGATGTTCCTGCGGCCATTCGCGCGTTGTTGCTCGTCCCATTTTTCTCATCATCATCATCAGCGAATCGATCGTGATCACGCGCGCGGTCTCTGTCCTTTTGCGATTTCGATCGAGATAATAATCGCGCATGCGTCGTCGTTCCAGGCATACCTATTAACTTCCTCCTATTTACTACTCTATACTACTATGAGACAGTACCTGCTTTTACTAGTGAGTATATATGTGCTATACAGCACTGATTATTATGATGTCAAGAACTTTCGAATGATTAGAGCTTTATTGTGTATCATGTGGCAGCATGGCAGTATCATGAGCAGGTTCCTTTTTATGCCTCATCAGCAGTAAAGTCAACCTGTTAGTAGACAGATAGGGCATCAGAAGATATACTTTTCCTGCTGCTCATTTTACTAAAAACGAAAACTTCTTCCTCACGAAACGAAACGACTCTGTGGATTGGATAAATAGATAAATAGATACCTACATCACACGGACACACAGAAAGAAAGAAAGAAAGAAAGAAAGAAAGAGACTTTAATTTCTGCTGCCGTAAACTAATCACTACGGCTATAATTAATAAATCAATATAACATAAAAATGTTCGGAAGATTCCATGGAGGGGGAAACCGAGCAACGACGTTCGAGGCGAAGTACAGGGCATATCCAGTCTCGTTCATTGATAGGGCGGATTGCGATAAAGGGGATAAGATCATATTACCACCATCTGCGTTAGATCGCATAACACAGACACAACAAGAGTTAGACTTCCCGATGTTATTCGAGTTAGAGAACGAACGCGTGAAAAGGGTAACGAACAGTGGGGTCCTAGAGTTCATCGCGGACGAAGGCGTGTGTTACTTACCGTATTGGATGATGGAGAACTTACAGTTGAAAGAGGGAGAGGTCATTAAAGTGAAATCGAAGAAGTTACCGAAAGGTACGTTTGTGAAATTACAACCACAAACGTCGGACTTTTTGAACATTTCGAACCCGAAAGCGGTGTTAGAGACATGTTTAAGGAACTATACGTGCTTAACCGTCGGCGATACGTTCATGATTGAGTATAATAACAAGAGGTTTTTCATCGACGTCGTTGAGGCGAAACCGGCGAACGGGGTATGCGTCGTAGAGACAGATTGCGAAGTCGATTTCGCACCGCCGTTGGATTACGTAGAACCTGATTATTTAGGTAAGAATAATAACAATAATAGTATGTCGTCGTTAACGAACTCTGCGAAGAACAAAAACAACGCGAGCGATCAAGAGTTACCTAAATTGAACGACATGGACATTGACGATAATGGGACGATTGATTTAACTGGCGATGTGAAGAAAAAAAATTCCTCTTCTTCTTTAAATACTGCAGCTGCTGGAGCGGGAGAAGGAGCGCAAACACAAACAGAAGAAGAAAAAGAGGATGAGGCAAAGAAAAATACGTTCTTAGCGTTTGCCGGGAAAGTTAATCGATTGGACGGTAAAGCACCGAAAATTGGCGAGTCGAAACCGGTTGTAGTAGAACTTCCAACGACGTCCATGAGAGTAACGAAAGAGTGGGAAAAATTACGCGAGGGTGGCGTTTTAGGCGACGCATCTGGTTCAGAATCCGAAACAAAGAAAAAGACTTTATCTGAAGCCGAGAGAAACGAACGCAAACAGGCTGGAAAAGTGATGTTTAACGCCGGTGGAGCGAGAGCGGCCGCGATGGCAAGGAAGAAACAAAAAGAAACCGAACAAAAGGAGGAAAATCAATTATCGGAAACTACTGAAAAGCCCAAAACAAGCAGTGCGTTCGACGCGTTTAAAGGTTCGGGGAACAAACTTAGATAAACAAAAAAAAGAACAAGTTAGCAAACACACGCACTCACACACACACATTTTCATATCTATATATACAAAAGTAGTATAACACGCAACACATAAATTACTATGTACTAGTAGTTTATAATTCTTCTTTCTCTATATTTATCATTTTTACATTATAACCTTTTTGAAGTAAGATCGAATCGATCGACGCTTCTCCACGGCTTTATAAGTCTCTTGCGTCGGTTCTACTTCTTCGTCATACATCGTATCAATAATCTCCTCCGCTCTCGAAAAATCATTCGTATCCGCGCAGCATTGCAAGAGAACGTTATATGTAACGGCCGTTCGTTTAATCCCCCACTTGTTCGTCATCTTCGTACATAAACTCGTAGCCTTTGTCCATAAAGGCATGTTATCGCCGCCGATTCTTAAATACCCTTTAACGAGTTCAATGCAAGCGATTTCATCTGGCGCACAAACGCCGTTCTCGAACACTTGTTCGAATACTTTCTCGGCCATTTGTAAATCTTTCCCAGCAATGCACGCGGCAATACACGTCGAAGCCGCTAAAGCGTCTGGAGCGATTTCATAGTCTCGTCCTAAAGAGACTAACAAATCGACCGCAGTCGATGGTGCTTTTCTCTTCACGCAGTCTCTGAGTTTCTTCGTCGTTTCCCTTAAAATTTCTTGTTCTTGTTGTCGTTGTTTTTGATTATTATTCACTGTCAATGTTTGTGATTGTATTCTCGTTTTAATACTATTCGTCTTATTCGTTCGCCGCCACGTGAATTGTAACGATTGTTGATGACTTAAAAGAGAAGAGGACATGTGATTTCTTATTATTTACTTATTTATATGATTATGTGATGACGATGATCGAAATATTATCTCTCTCTCTCTCTCTCTCTCTGTTTTGTTATACTTTGATACAGAGTTTGTTGATGATATACTGTACGTATTTTATTTATATCGTTCGACGACGCGAATTTTTTATAAAAAGCGAAAACCTGCTGTGCAAAGCGCGAGGAAACAAAAAAACAGAAGCAGAGTGCTTAGATTTGAGAGAGACCGCGCGGACAAAAGAAAGAATAATATGGTACGCGTACGAACAAAACAAACATCAATAATATGAGTCTAAATATATATAATGGATGACTTTTAATAATTTACAGCTTATCGCGTATTTCACGCGATGGTGATATCTTCTATTGAGAACGAAAACTTCTCTCTCTCTCACGAAATAGTTTGATATTATTGTTTTGTTGTTTGTTGTTCTGTTTTTACATAAGTATATACACACAAGAACACGTACGCATCAATACGCAATCAATCAATCAATTAAATGAATTATTGATGGTATGCATAGGACCAAAATAACTGCGGCGTGTCAATATCGACGCCTCGGTTTGGATACAATTTTCTTTTTTCTACCGAGTCTCCACTCACGACGCCTGTCATGGACTCTATATTAAGCGCTCGCTTCGTTTCTTCTTCAGAGAGAAAGCCTAACATGACGACGACGTCGGAAACGGCTGAATTCGTCTCTAAAGCAGTTTTCGCAACGAGAGTTGCTTTCTTGTAGCCAATTTTTGGCAAGAGCGCTGTGACGATGCCTATGGAATTTTTCACATTCTCGGCGCACACGTCTTCGTTCGCGGTGATACCGTCAATGCATTTCGTCCGTAAAACTTTCAAAGCGTTAGACATGCAATCGAGAGAGTTCAATAAGTTGTATACGATCAAAGGTTCGAAAGCGTTCAACTGTAATTGTGCGTGCTCTGAAGCCATCATAATAGCGGTATCCGCTCCGACGACTTGAAAGCAAACTTGATTCATCACTTCGGGAATAACTGGATTAATCTTTCCCGGCATAATAGAGGAGCCGGGCGCGACGGCCGGTAGATTGATTTCGTTAAAACCACACCTCGGTCCAGAACTTAGCAATCGTAAATCGTTGCAAATTTTAGACGTCTTCAAAGCTATTCTTCTTAAAACACTCGAGAAGAGCATGAACGCAGACGTACTCGACGAAGCTTCTACGAAATCGTTCGCTTCTCTGAATGGCAAATTCGTCATTCGTTTCAACGCCTTAATCGATTCTTTGGAGAAATCTTTATGTGCCGTTATTGACGTGCCTATAGCCGTGCCGCCAAGGTTAACTTCGAACAAATGCTCTCTTACGCTTCTTTGCAAGTATTCCAAATCTGATTCGATCGAGCTCGCAAATGCGTTGAACTCTTGTCCTAATGTCATAGGAACCGCATCTTGCATTTGCGTTCTTCCCATTTTTATTATTGTATGAAATTCCTCGCCTTTTAGACGGAGCGAATTAATTAAAAGTTTTAGTTCTTTAACTAATTTCTCATGATGTAACCCAACCGCAAGTTTTGCCGAAGTCGGATAAGCGTCGTTTGTGGATTGGCATAAATTTACGTGGTCGTTCGGATTGACGTAATCGTACGTACCAATTGACCCGCCTAGGAACGTATTTGCCAAATTCGCGATGATTTCGTTCGCTGCCATGTTCGTTGACGTTCCAGCGCCGCCTTGAATCATATCGACGATAAAGTGCTTATGATTTTCGTTCGAAATGATCAAGTCTTCGCACGCGTAAGAAATCGCTCGATGAACGTTCTCGTCGATTAAACCGAGTCGGAAATTCGCAATCGCTGCGGCTTTCTTCGTATACGCGAGAGCGCGAATGAACTCCGGAAAGTGGTTTAATTTAATACCAGTAATTGGATAATTATCAATCGCTCTTTGCGTTGCAATGCCGTACAATGCGTCGATTGGAATTTCGTAATCACCTAACAAATCTGTCTCCGTTCTCGTTTTTTGAATCAAGGCACCCTTTTCGGTACCACCTTTAACTGTTTTCAGTTTTTCGAATTTTTCGCCGACATTTTGAACACCGAAAGAAGAAGATAAAGAAGATAAAGAAGGAGACAAAGACAAAGATGATGATTTCGTCGTCTTCGTCGTCGTCGTCGATATTTTCTTGAAGTACTCTTCTTCTTCCTTCTCGGCAATAGAAGCGAGCGCTCCAAAATTCTTTTCTTTCATGAGAGGATATGTGCCAGATTTCAAAGTTGTCGTTCTTTTCAATATCGTCGCAGTAACGAGTTTACGAAACATGATTTAACTAAAAATATTAATATACAAAATACTGTTCTGTTGTCGTTGTTGTTGTTGTTGTTTAATACAATACGATTTGTTGTGTGTTTTATGTGTTACTATAATAAGGACGTGTTCAAAATTAGTTGTGATGTTTATGATGACTCATCTTTCATTTCATCATTTCGCATTTCATTTTTCACCTACTGTACTCATCAAAATTTTTAAGGCCGAGAAATAAACGGGTGCGCAAACGTGAGAGAGAGAGAGAGAGAGCACATACATATTTTTCTATAGATAACAATAACAACGACATCTACTACAACTATTACCGAACGAAGAAAATAGCTCCCTTATCGAGGACTTTGTTGATGTTACCTTGCAATCCTTCGTCCGGCGGCGGCATCGAAAAATTCGTATCGCCCGTATCGCCATCTTTCTTCATAGCTTCGCATTCATCAGCACATGTTTCCTGGCAATACTCGCCAGACTTTGGCGCTAAATCCAAACACGCTTTCACGCACGTTTTCGTACATTTTCCCACTTCCTCGTCCGCCGCGTATGCTTCTCGCGTAGTGAACATATCAGTAAAGTTTAGGAAATCATTAGTCGATGGAGCGATCATGGTCATCGAGAGCGCTAAAGCAGTCGATACAAAAAACGTCTTCTTCATCGTCTTAGGATTTGTAGTATTTGTTAATAAAGATGTCGATGGTGTTCCATCGCGACAATCAAGTTTTGTTGTTCTTGTTGTTGATGATGATGATGATGGTGATGATGATGGTGATGTTGTATAAATAGTTGTTTCTATTCCTCGTCCATTTCGTCCATCGCAGTAGTGTCGCTGTTCCTTACTTTGCCTCCTACCAAATAATGATGATGATGATCTTGTTCTTGTTTGTATTGTTGTTGTTGATGTTGTCGTTGTTCGTACAGTAAACATAATAATATTAATATGTATATATTTATATTTATTCACTTATTCGTGTTTCGTGATGCTGATGATGTGCTGCGTTTTGTTGTTTAGTGGGTTACTTGTTTTTTTTTGTTGTTCATCATCAGTTGTTTGATTCTTTGCATAGGTCCCCCCCTGCTGCTGCTGCTGCTGCTATTATTATGCTTTTCCTGATGCTCGCGACCATTATTTCTTTGACACGTGTGCAAATGTGCAAAAAATATCCCGAAAATTATTCGCATTTTCGTAAAAACTTAATTTTAACCGCCACTGCTGAAACCGCGACTTGAAACGTCATTACTAAATAACAAGAACGGCACCACGCTACATATAAAATAGTATAATCTATTTAACGCAAAAAGAAAGAAGAAACGAACGCAAATGATCGCTCGTGCTCATTCACAACACGCGCAGCAGAGTTTATTATCAATAAACTCGCAACAAAAACATAAACAACGAGCGAAGAAAACCGGGCGCGCGAGAATCCTGGGAAATCCGAAGAACGATATCGCGCGCTGCCAAGCCATCGCTGAACCTGCAAAGACTAAATCAACCACAGGTCGATCTGAAAACAAAGAGCGAGCTGTTTATTTGTTCAACTCTAGGCAATGCGATGGATCGGCTAAGGATAAGGAGATCTTAGGCAATAAGTACGTCGTCAGAGTTCTTTCAGTGTTTCGTTTTTCCAGTTTTTTTGGGTGCTCAAGAGGCCACGTTTTCGTTTTTTTTTTTGTTTTTTTGAACTCGCCTTGGTGTTCCATTTTAAGACCGAACGCTCCTTACTGCCCAATAAAAGTATTTATTGGGCCCATAGTGAGAACGCCCTTCAGCCCTTGACTTAATAGAGTATGAAAAAAGCCCGTGTGTGCTCACAAAGTAGAGAAAATATATTGTATCGTAGTAGTACATACACTGACTCTCGAGTGATTTTTAATTAACGATCAAATGTATTATTTATTATTAATGAACGAAACAGGGGCGCGTTGTTAGCGGAAATGATGCGATTGGGCGTTCCAGTTCCGCCTGGGTTTACGATCCCGGCGTCGATGTGCGACAGAGTACGTACTCTCGCTTTTTTTTTCTATTCTTTTCTTTGTGTACTAAATATTTAATAATAGTATGAATCGTGCAGAGTTGAGGGCACGGATGCGGTTGATTTGATTTGGGACGATATCGAATTAGCGATCGCTGAGACGGAAAAGGAGCTTGGGAAAAAGTTTGGCTCCGATGACTCCGACGACGCCGAACCTTTGTTGTTCTCGTGCAGATCTGGCGCAGTCGTATCGATGCCAGGAATGCTCGAAACGGTGCTCAATATCGGTTTGAACAAATCGGTATGCGCAAAGATCGCGCAAGCCAATGGTGGTGCTAACAGAAGGTTTGCGTACGATGCGTATAGAAGACTTTTGGACATGTTCGGTGCCGTCGTTTTCGAAATCGATCGAAGTTTATTTGAGACCGAGATCCATCGCGTAAAGGAGGCGAAGAACGTTCAGAAAGATACCGATTTGACCGCCGAAGATTTAATGGAAGTCTGCGAAGCGTACGAAAAAGTTTATTTGAAAGTCGATCCGAACAGGCCGTTCCCGTCTGAGCCGCGAGTTCAATTGAAACTCGCAATGGAGGCTGTTTTCGAGTCTTGGAACAAACCGCGTGCAAAGGCGTATCGCGAAATTTCTGGTTTAAGCGCTTTAGGTGGGACTGCAGTGAACGTTCAATCTATGGTCTTTGGGAACTTGGGCGATACCTCCGGCACTGGCGTTTGCTTCACGCGCAGACCAGATACTGGTGAGAAGATCATCTTTGGTGAATATCTCATCAACGCTCAAGGCGAAGACGTCGTCGCAGGTATTCGTACGCCGTCGCCGATTTCCACTTTGTTTGAAGCAATGCCAGAAGTCGCGCAAAGCTTACAAGACACGCTCGATAAACTCGAAATGCATTTCAAGAACATGCAAGACATTGAGTTCACAATCGACTCTGGTAAGTTGTTCATCTTACAGACGAGAAACGGTAAACGTAACGGCGTTGCGGCGATCAACGTCGCGGTGGATATGGTCGAGGAAGGCTTGATCACAAAGGCGGAGGCAATTGACATGGTTGAATTGGACCATTTGAGTCAATTGATTCATCCAGCGTTTAAAGAAACCGAAGAAGAGTACGAAAGCTTCAAAATATCAACTGGTTTAGCCGCGAGTCCTGGATGCGCCGTCGGCCGCGTCGCTTTTTCCTCCGAAGACGTTTTGGAGATGAAGAAGAACAATCCAAAAGAAGGCGTTATTTTATGCCGAGTCGAGACTTCAGCCGAGGATGTTTCCGGTATGCACGCTTCGAATGGATTTTTGACGCAAAACGGTGGCATGACATCGCACGCTGCCGTCGTCGCGCGTGGTTGGGGTTTACCATGCGTCTCCGGAGTCGCCACGATGAGAGTCAACGAGGCAAAGAAAGAGGCGTATTTTTACAAAAGCGAATCAATCTCGAAAGAAAACTTAATCGCGACGATCAAGTCCGGTGATTGGATTTCCTTGGATGGTGGCGAAGGTTACGTCATCAACAAGAAGGTTGCCATGAACGCCGCAGGTGAAGGAGTTTACGAACAACACCCGAAAATGAAGAAGTTCATGGACTGGGTCGAAGAGGCAAAATCTTTGGACGTTTTCACAAACGCGGATACTGCGGCCGAGTTGAAACTCGCGATGTATTTTGGTGCAAAAGGAATTGGACTCTGTCGTACAGAGCACATGCTTTTGGCGACTTCGGATAGAGTTTCTATGGCAAGGTCGATGATTTTGGCCAAAGACGACGCGTCGAGAGCAGAAATCTTGGACACGAAAATGGAGCCAATGTTAAAGGAAGATTTTCAAAAACTTTTCGAGCAAGCTGGTGACTTACCAGTGACGGTTCGTTTATTGGACCCGCCTTTGCACGAGTTCTTGCCAACAGAACTCGAACTTAGAGATGAAGCGTTTGCTTCGGATCTGGCGAAAAAGTGCAGTTTGCCATCCTCGGATGCGTTGAGAGAGACGTGCGAGAGTCGCCGAGAAAAAAATCCAATGATGGGATTAAGAGGCTGTCGCGTAGGTATCCTCGAACCGAAAATTACATCCATGCAAGTCAAAGCGATCGTGAATGCTATGATTGACGCACATCTCAAAACTGGCGCTCATCCGCAAGGTAAGATTATGGTTCCCTTGGTATCGACCGTCGACGAGTTTGAAAATCAAAGAAGTTTGATTTTTCAAACCATTGAAGAGACGTTCAAATCACGACCGGAAGTCAACCGTGCGAATGTTTTGGGACCGAACGTTCGCGAAATTCCAATCGGTATTATGTGCGAAACTCCGCGCGCGTGTGTCGTCGCCGGCAGTATGGTCGAAGATGGCGGCGCCGCGTTCATGAGTTTCGGCTCGAACGACTTGACTCAACTCGCGTTTGGTTTCTCTCGCGACGACGCGAGTACCTTCTTGCAAAGATATAAATCCGAAGGCATCATCGAAAGAGATCCATTCGATTCTCTCGATCAAGAAGGTGTTGGAGCACTGATTAAGATGTCCGTTCAAGGCGCGCGAACTATGGATCCAAGCATCAAAGTCTCCGTATGCGGCGAGCACGGAGGCGACGAAAGCAGTATCGAGTTTTTCCATAAATCCGGATTAGACGTCGTTTCGTGTTCGGCGTTTCGTGTGTTAGGTGCAAGATTAGCGGCCGCAAAAGCTGCTATTAAACATCCCCAAACGGCTCCAAAGGCTACGAAAAAGACGTCCTCTGGTCCTCGTTAAAAATCTACGATGTTTTTTGTGAGAGTGTCTGTGTGTGTGTGTGTATAATTTATCGAGCGAGCGGGGTGAGCGATCTAATAAAATAAGAGAAAAAAAAGCAAAAAGTAAAAATGTTCTGTCATGCGCATATTTCCGTATGTATCTCAGTTCTTGTGTAAAGTGTTTGCGTGTAGAGTGTAACCTTAAAATTCCATCAGTATAATCCATCATCATTTTAATTACTACTAATAATATATAATCTAATTTACAAAAACTTTCTCTTTTTTCTCGCACTGCTACTATATTATCATCAATAATGACGTTATGCTTTTCTATCATTCTCTCTCTCTCTCTCTCTCGTTCCGTTCATAGCTAGTTTCATGACATATTTTCACTTCTCAGCCATATACGTAAAATCCTTAAAAGAATTGCTCGCGAGTAAATACAACGTACGAATCTATGGCGAGATTCGCCACCACTCGAGTAATACAACGTACGAATCTATGGCTGCATGAGAAGCGAAAATATTTCGTGAAACTAGTTATGAACTCTCTCTCGAACTGTTAATTAGTTAGCTCGCCTAAAACGCCAATGAATGCTGAAAAACCAATAGTGATTAAAAATGTAACAAGAACTGGATTATCCAAGGAAAAGAAGTCGGGCGTTTTCCTCGCTCGAGATATTATAATATCTATATCATCCGCATTCGTCTTATCGCCACCTCCCTCTGTATCGCTTAAATCATCGACAGAAGCTCCTCCTGAATCGCGCATTAAGTATTTCGTCTCCGGATCTACTTTCATTAACCATTCAGTGAAAAACCATCGTTCGAGCGTTCTGGTATCGTCTCTCTTTAAAGTATCGAGGTACGTTTTTAGCTTCCCAGTTTTCTTATTCACGGCCAAGTTTATTCTCGCATTCGGTACTACGACTAACCACCAATATAGAACGGTAATTGAACATACACCGATGACTATTAGCTGTCCATTCAGAAGATCTTGGTCAACCGGCGATGGTCTATAATTCTCGTAGTAATAATCTCCTACCGTTTCAACTCCTGTTGTTGTTGTTGTTGTTGTTGTTGTTGTTATTGATGATGATGCAGATGCAGATGCAGATGACGACGATGAGCTTAGTATGATTATTTTAACACCATTTTTACTCCTCCTCCTCGTCCTCGTCGTCGTCGTCGTCCTATTTCTACCGTTAATTGATCTAAACTCTGTTCTTATTTTCTGTTCGTGATGACCATGATGACGTGTTAATGACGACGACGACCACGTCGTAGTTTTGATTACGGTACACATTTTTTTTTAGTATCAGCGGCGAAAACGAGACAAAACTCGACTCGACTCGACTCGAGGATCTATTCGTGCGAATACAGAGTCACTCGAAACCTATCTCGTACTGCTTTTGTTCTCAGTAAACGTACTACTAAATAAGCACTTATTGGTCGTACTACTACGGTCTTCGTTGAACATTTAATAATAGCTCAACCAGTCATCGTGTCTCGTGAAGAACTTTTTATGTATCGAAGACTTGTTGAAAGACAGCGCTCGAAGAGTATGCTGGAAACGAAACTCGAGAGAGAGAGAGAGAGATGACTAAAGATATGTATGACTATCTATGCGCGTGATGAAGTGTAAAACTGTTCGATGTGATGTGATGCTAAATATTCTTAATAAGACCAACTTTGTGAGAGAAACCCTAAATCCAAAATCAAAAATCAAACTCGAAAAGTTCGTTACTTTTGTACTCAGCACGAGCAAAAAAGAACACGTTAATACTGATATAGGAAACGAACTGTGTAATCGATCGATCGATCAAAGGACGGCATAAAAGACTTAAATAAACCATAGCGGACGGCCTGCGATGGTTCTCATTATTAACTCCGCTTCATCATCTCCTGCGTTCGTTAGAACGAGTTCTTTCGAATCCAATCAAAGAAAAAACCGTTGCTTGATTACAAAAAGTAACGGTCAACACGACGCTCGCGGCTATGATCGAATGAAGACAAGTAACAGAGGAAGAAGAACGAAAACAGAGACGAAGATTGCGAACGGTGATGATGATTTCTTCCAAATGCCTACGATAGTTTACACGACTTCATCTTTTTCAGTACGTACGTTTTCGTTCTCGAACTTTGTGTCTCGATGCTGATGGTGCCTGGCGATTTTAAATAGCTCGCGCTCACCACGTTATTCATTCTCTCGCTCTTATATATACATAGGACGACGGTGCCGGCTCCTTCGAAAATAATAACAACGAAAACGAGGAGAATTTAAAATTCCGTACGTATACTTTACACGTTAAATCTGGCGAGAAAACTTCCAATGAATGGGAAGCACCTTTGGCGTTGAACGTTTGCATCGTAGGCACGGACGGCAGATGTTTAATGGAACGCATCGACGCGTTTACGGCGGACGGCTATGAACGTTTCACGTTTCCAGGTAAAACTGACATAATAACTTTTCGAGCTCGCGAAATTGGGAAACCTACTGCGTTAATGGTAAGTTGCGACGGGAAGCACGTGAAATCATGGACGCTCGAATCGATTTCGATTTTGAACTCGTTTGATAAAAATCCAGAAGACACTCAAATTTGTTTTCCAACGAAATATTACGAGTCCGACGTCGTAAAAGCTGGCGCTCTCGAATTAAGGCCCGGTATGTTGAAGAAAAAATCAAAAGAACAAATCGAGTACGAGCGCTCGTTGTCACTGCAAAATTACGATGCATACAAAATGCGATTATTCTGTTTCACCGCGGGCATAATCGCCGCCGGCTTTACGTTTGAATTCACGAATGGGAACGTCGAAAACGCGCAAGCATTTGCAAGTGGAGGATTAATCGGTGTATTGTACATGCAAATGCTCGAGAAATGCATCGACAGTTTCTTTTCTAATGAAGAAGAAAACAATAATAATAAGGGTGGCAGTTTCATCTCATCAGAATCTTTACTTGCTAACGTTAAGCGGGGTATCGATATCGTTATCGGATCGACGCCTGCGCGATTTTCAATGATTGCATATTTTGGTTATCTGGCCGTGCAAACGTTTGGAGCAGAGCACTGCCTTGGATGGAGTGTGCTTGGTTTCTTCTCATATAAAATAGCGATATTCCCGGCTACGTTCAGTCACTTTGGTGAAGAAAAAATTGGCGGTTACGAAGCTATTCCAATACCCATCGTCGTTGATCGATCGGCTGTAGATGGAAACAGCATTAAAAAGGCTTAAGCAGCAGCGCGGATGTTTGGGACGACGCTACTTTTACATTATATACTATATACACCTGTAACAACACTTTGTAATTTCTATTCATTCACTCTTACTAAAGTACATAAATACACACCTACTCTACTATATATGATGATGATGAAAATTACTCAGTCCATCTGTTCTCTCCAAAATCTTCTTCTCCACGAAAATTTTCTCTTCTCGGCTCCTTCTCTCTCTGTTCGTCGGTTGAAAATCGTCTTGCACCATCGCCTCGTCCTCGTCCAAAGCCTCCACGACCAAAACTTCCACGACCGCGACCGCCTTCGCGGTCAAAACCACCTCCTCCTCTGCGGTCTTCGGAAAAGTTTCCGCGACCGCGATCTCGTTCTCGGTCAAAGCCACCTCCTCCTCTGCGGTCTTCGGAAAAGTTCCCGCGACCGCGATCTCGTTCTCGGTCAAAGCCACCTCCTCCTCTGCGGTCTTCAGAAGAAAAACTTCCACGACCGCGACCGCCTTCGCGGTCAAAGCCACCTCCTCCTCTGCGGTCTT
>Ga0114998_10000232_pt1 | contig 38516 bp, 26 predicted proteins | sample ArcticOcean_MG_C_5_FD_87044 | JGI IMG/M metagenome (GOLD analysis project Ga0114998, IMG submission 87044) | Marine microbial communities from western Arctic Ocean - ArcticOcean_MG_CB4_138 | ecosystem: Environmental > Aquatic > Marine > Oceanic | place: Arctic Ocean: Canada Basin | collected... | reverse complement strand
GAAAAGTTTTTAGTGCGCGACCGATTACAAACCATGGAACAAACGATCAACGAAGCGAGTTCTTTTTCTAGACGTGGGAGTGCGTTTACTTTGGGTATAGTTCCGAGTAAGTTCATAACCAATACGAATTGGAGAAGTATCCTCAAGATTTTATTAGAAGCGACTGTCGTGGAGGAAAATCCAGAACTCAGAGACGCGGAGACTCGCGTTGATGCCGTGATTGCTTCGCAGAATATTCTCAGTAAGCTTAATAGTAAATTTATTTTTAGTAGTAGCAGTGGCAGAGATGATGATAATAGTTCTATAGACATCATCGCTCTTGCGGATGTTAAGGAGGCTGCGGAGATGTGTTTGGAGTATTATTTGAGGTGCGTGGAAGATTATTCCGTCGATAAGAGAGGTGACGTGGGAAGCTGGGTAAGAGAGGCTTCCATGCGTGCGTTTGTTGACGTCTTGCAATGCTTCCACACCATTCATACTACGAATAATAATAGTGATAATAATAACAAAATTGTCGCCGTACATGATTACGAGGCGAAGTGTACGAATATCTTGGGCGTATTATTGAAGCAATGCGGTGAAAAAATCGATCGAACACGAACGGTTGCTTTTGAAAACCTATTCACGCTTTTACGCGGATCTGCGAACGATACCAATGGCGGTAGTTTAGTTTCGCGCGCGAAAGATTTTGAACGCATTAGATTGTGCGTTCCTTTGTCATCTAAAGACGTAGCTGCTGAAGCTGGATTACAATGTGTCTTTTCAAATTGTTTAACCAAAGCCGTTAAAGTCGAGTCGTATGCCGATTACGCTTTGAGCGGATGGGTCGCTTCTGTAGGCGCGGTGACGGAAAGTTTAGCAAAAGCTGCAAGTGCAGCCCTGCTTTCTGTGCTATCTGACGATGACACTTGCGTTGTTGTCATGGATTTGAGGAAGAAGGTGGCTTTGCATTTAATCGAAACGTTTGATAAATATTCAAAAAACGATCGCGTTACAGTTCCAACTATTCGATGCGTCGATGTTTTATTTACTGGTGGTGCGTTTGATTCGTTTGCTTTTAGTGTTGAACAATGTGATGATACAAAGGATTATAGGACGTTGTTTTCCGATAAAATTCGATTCGAATGCGCCGGTACTAGAGACGTTTCGAAGTATATATTGGCCGCAAATGCGCTCTCGCACGTGGCTACGTGTACGGATTGCAAAGAGGCGAAAGAAAGCGCGAGACTTGGTTTACTTGCGATGATGCGCAACAAGTTTCCACGAGTTCGGCAGATTGCCTCGGAAGTTTTACACATGGCACTCAGTTCAGAAGATGAGAGCGATGAGAATACGGAAGAAGCGATGGGAATGTTAACTGCGAGGTTTTGGGAATCGCCAATTAATGCGGATATGAAAAATTCGATTCAAACGATTTACGAAAAACTTGGTTTAGAAGTCCCGAATCAGCAACAAGGAACGATCTCATCATCCTTAACAGCAACAACCGGTGCGTCTGATGTTGGCGTTGGTGCGTTGTTGAAAACGATAACTGAAGAATTTTCCAATGTCGCCGTCGCTGTGAAAAAGAAAGATGAAAATTCCTCCTATCAATCGCTCGTCGAGTTTTCCGGTCGCTAATAATTTTATTTAATTTTATTTACTAAACTATCTTCTATTCTTCTTCGTTGTTTCAGTCTCCGTTGGTCCAGTCTTCGTCGAAGAACGGTCCTAAAGCGTTTTCTTTTATTGAACACTTCACGACCATTGGCGCGAATAATCCTTCGCGTTCGCCCCCGTCTTCCAATTTTCTTAATTCTAACTCCTTCTTACTCTTAGGCTCTTCAGGGAACTGTACGGCTTGAACTCTGACCCTGATCTTCTGCCCTGCTTCTATTGAGAAAATCTCTTTTTTTGTATTATTATTATTATTATTATTATTACTATCATTTCCTTCTTCATCATCGTCATAATCTACTCCGGTTGTCGTCGTCTTTGTCGTTTCGTTCTTTGTTTGATGCTGATTATCTCCTTTATCGTCGTCGCCGGCGACGACGTCTTTAGTTATGAACCACATTCCATCCTGCGTAGTTTCGGTTATATCCCATTTCGTGCGCTCTAAATCCATACCTTCCCTATTCGGTAAGACTATTAAATCATGGAAGAACCCTAGCGATATCCTAATCCCGAACTCGTCCGTCGACCCGATTACTTTCCCTTCCAAGATTTCACCGACGAATGGGGAGAAGAGCACGACCTTAAACTGGACTTCGTAGTTCGCCGCTCCTTCGTTCCCTTGATGTAAGATACCGCCAGTGATCGAACAGACTTCGTATAAAGTGACTACGAGACCTAAGTTCCTTAAGACCTTATCTACGTATAAGTCCTCGATCTCTTGCGTTATTCCTTCTAACAAGGTCTTCCCTAAGTTCTCTGGCCTGATCTTCACCGCTTGGTCTAATAGGAAAGCGACTTGGAACATTTTCTGATCAGATCTTCTATAATTTTTATTGTTTGATATACTATTAATAGACCTATTAATACTCTTTGAATAATAATTCCTACTATTATTCAGAGTAGTTTTCTTAGTCGTAAGTAGGAGTAATACGTAGTATCTGTAGTGATGATGATTATTATTATTGTGAGGAAAACATAAATTATCCCTGCTGTGCTGTGCATTGTGCATGCTGCTGCCGGTGATTACTTTATTAATATATTTGAATATAACGAATAACGAATAATAACGAATAGTAATAACAAAATTCCGTCTCCAAAACGAACGTCGATATATAACAACCAAGGAGGGACCCACGCGACTAACGCGTCGTCTTCCTCCTCCTATAATAGCAACAATAATAACAACAATAACAATAACATGATGAGTAGTAAAAATATAACGATAGATAATAACAACGATAGTTTGGAGAAAGAGAACGACAGATCTTTAGAGCACATGAGCGATAGAGTATCGATGTTGAAGAATATAACGATCGATATTAAGAGAGAGGCTGATGATCATAATAAGCTATTGGACTCAATGAGAACGGACATGGAAGGGTTTAATGGTCTATTGAAAGAAACCGTCGTTAAGTTCACGAAAGTTCTAGAGACGAAGAATGGGAGATATGCCTGTTACATGCTCGTGTTTTTCATGTTCTGTTGGTTTTTGAGTAAGCTGATATTTTCATGAACGCAGGAGGTACTGTACAATACTACTACGTACTACTACGTACTACTACTACTAATAATAAATACGTAATTATTACTACAGTGCTACTATCTTGTACAACTATTTTAAAATTCCTTAATTAGTACCATTACGCCACCGAAATCGTCGCTGATTCGTAAAGGAGTACAACGAACGGTGATGATTTCTGATGACGATGCTGATTTCTTCTTCTTATTTTCAGAAGCGCTAGCGTTATTGATGTTATTGCTGATGTTATTACTATTATTACTATCATCATCAGTAGTAGTAGTAGTAGTATTTGTTGTAGTAGCGATATAGCTCTCATCCTCTTCAAGAGGAATCCAATTTTTAGTCAACTTTTCGACCCAAGGCGGCGGAGGATTCATTCTCTCAGCAACCTTTGCCGAATCTCGTAAGCGTTTACTGAATGAACTGTTTGGGAAAATCATCGAACCGACGATGCCTTTTGCAAAGCCTTTCTTCGTACATAATATGATTCGCGCGTCGGTATCTACAGCGAATATTGCTAACCCAGTGGCCTCGAGACCGGCAACCATTAAGTTCGCCGAAGCAAAGTTCGAAAGAATTTTACTCTGATTCTCGGCGTCTCTTAATAAGTTCGAGAGCGGATTTATAATCACGTTATTATTATTATTAATCATTTGTTGTTGTTGTTGTTGTTGTTGCTCGTTTTCATTATATTCATCGTTTTCCATAAACACATTTTTAATGTCGTTATTGTTGTTGTTCGTTATGAGCGACGTGTTCATTGACGACCCGGCACTACTCTTGAAAAAGTCTTCGTCTTTGGAAAGAGCGGGTGATTTTGACTGTTGACGAAATGTCGTATTACCCGATCTCGAAGAACTTCTCATTGTTCCATCAGCTGCTTCGACAGACGCACTCTCATCGAAAACGAGACCGAGCTTGTCAACTAACGGGGCAATTTCTTGATCCTCGTCGGCAAATAATAAAGGGGGAAGTTCAACGTCTGCGCCATATTCAACCGGAGAAGAAGTAACGCCATCGATGACGCTTGACTCATCCGTAAGCATCACTGCAATCTTCGGCTGAAACATAAACGGAACTCCTCTTCGAATTTTCTGCACCAAATCTCTTAAATGCGATCCGCTCTCAATCGTCCCGACAATTATTACAATGCTCGGAATTGCATCTCGCACTTGATCGCCGTCTTCGTTTTGCGTAATTAAATCGACCGAGAACTTTTTCAAAACTTCATTCGAACTCTTTGACCTAGAGATGAATACAAACTCTTTGCCACCGGCGACTATGTTCACCAAAGCTGTCATGCGGAAGAGAGCATTATCGCTCGAGGAAACGATTAAAATATTTCTCTTTTTATGGACTGGGTTGACTGCTATAGATCCACCGTTCGAAGACTCGTCACTGAAACGCCCAGTGTAATCTGCTCCGGTGATAAAAGAAAGCCGCGGCGAAGAAGTTTTACTGCTCTCGCGCTCGAGTTTAGAATCAGGTCGATCGATGGACGAAAACGGTAACCCTGGAGAGTTTGCAGAGGCTCGTTCGCGTTCGATATCTCCAATAAAGCTCAATGGACGATCAATGCGCTCCGTTTCTATATCTCTCGCACTCAGTCTGAACTTATCCGATGGATCTATTACCTTTTGAGCACCAATAACTGAAGAAAATGAACGCATGTTCAAACTCGCGTCAGAAACTTGTACCAAACCAACTGGCTCCATGATACCGCGCAAGCTATATAGACCAATATATCGCGAATGTTCGTATGGGAACCCAACACGAGCTGCTTTTCTCCAAGTATCTTTATCACAAAGAATTTGACCTCCTTGCGCTAAACCACCGACTCGAGCGCTTAAGTTTAGAACCTGCCCAAAATATTCCGCTCGACCAGTTCGTTGACACGGTTTCATATAAGTGGCTGATCCAGAAACGATTCCCATCGTTACCCTAAGACCTTTAAACGTAACTCTGTGACCAGCAGTCATATTGCAAGCTTGAGGTTGCTGAAGCAACTCGTCTTCCCAAGGGACGCGAAGTAATATCGTTTGAACGACTAAACACCAGCGAAACGCGTCATTAGGATGATGAAACGCGATGAAAAATCTTCCATTATCTCCTCGACATTCATAGCCGCGGAACGATAAAAGAGTCGAGCGAATCACAGAATCATGCTGCGCAACAGCCCTATCTCTCATTTGCATATCAACTTTGCCAAGCTCTTCCCAACCTTCGACTTTTGTAAAAACGACTGTCAAATTTTCCGAGGTGAATACCGGAGCTTCGAAAATGGACGGTTCAAGTTGGCGCACTGTTTTTATCGGCGCGAATAATTTGATTCTTTCCACGAGCTTCTTTGGAATTGCTTGAATAACTTCGTGCGAGACAATTTTGGGATCGTACGATGTAACCATTCGTCGCAGCGCTTGAATTTTTGCACTCGTTGCGGCTCTATATTCCTCGTAATCGCTCGATCCATCACTACTGCTCTCGGATTCGAATGCGTTGAAAATGAAATCATCATCGGTAGCCTTAGTTGCTGCTGCCACTGCGTTATCTAAAACTTCGGTTTCACTGAATCTGTTCAAGTTTCCCATATCCATCTGGTGCTTTCCCATATGCATGAGCTGAAGTATTTGCGAAATTTGTAAACTATCGGTACCGAAAGATGCTAAAACGTCTCCTGACATTAAAATTTGACCGCCATTTGCCGCATGACACATCTTTCTAGCCAGTTCCACGGCTTTTCCTTCGTAAACCTGCCTTCGTGTCGTTGGATGAACGTATCGATGGGTAGATCCAGTATGAATACCCATTCTTACACGCAAGCCGTTAATAATTTCTTCCTCCTCCTCCACTCGTCCACTCGGGTCTGTCGACGAATCATTTTGCGCATCTTTTTCACTTGTTGGAACTTTAATAATAGTATCTTTCGGAACTATACTTCTACTACTTTCCTGAAGAATTGCTTCGAGAAATGGCGGTACCGTTTGGGGCCTCAAAATCTGTGTAGACTGTAATTCGGCGTCATCCGTTCTGTATACGTGTCTACTTGCGAGGAACAGAGACCGGTCCCATACCTTCTCTTGCAATCGACTTTGGATATTTGCACATGCTTTGAGAGCATCACCGGGCGTATGGAAAGCCATCGTGAAAGAATCGCCTTCGGATAAAACTTCGTATCCATAAAACTTTTGCATTTCTTGTCTAATGATTAAGTCGTGCGCCGCGAGAGCTTTATTCATCGTTACAGGGGCAATTTCCCACAAATTTGTGGATGATTGTATGTCTGTAACAACAATTGTGCACGCCTCTGATGGGGGCAAATTCTTTTTCTTATACCTTTCGAAAAATCTTTTCGTAAACGCTGAATCATCTCGAAATCTAAATACCCATATGAACACAAACAGAAGCACAAAAAGAAACGTAGTAGTGACGACTATTATAACACTTTGCTCAGAAGCACTCGAAGTTAAAATTGGTGCAGCGACTAACACGAATTCTCCATTACACTTAATCGATCGTAGCGCGCTCAAAATCTGCACGGAATTTACGGAATTAAAATCTGGTTCTGCCGTTACACTCGAAATCATCCCCGGTATGTCATCTTCTGAGTATACCCACTCCCAGAATCGAAGCTGTGCGTATAACGAATCGTACGCTCCAGTTTCTCGAACGCATTGGTCACCAGTATAACTCCTACGTAAAGTAACTGAAACAAGTACGGCGTCCAATCCAGTGATTGAGTAAAGTAAAACTAAATTTGAATTTCTTGGCACATACGCCGTCTTTTGTAAAAGCGCGGTGGAATAATCACTCGCGACTACGAGAGCGCCAACTTCGCTTAGAGATGAAGCAGATTTCGATAGCACTGAAGCAAAAGAAAAGTCTGGAACAAATGAACTGATAGTTCTCTTTAACGTTTCGAAAGTTTTAAAAATAGTCAAATCTTCCAACCCGACTAAAATAATCGGTTCCGTTACACCCGTTAACCACGGGTTCAATTTTATGATCTCCGCATCACCCCAAGTAGTCGCTTTTCCTGATAATATAGCCGCAGCAGAGTAAATATCAAACTGAATCGAAGTGTTCGTCTCGCCCAAGCGCAAAACGCTCGGATTAACGGCCAACTCAAGGGATATCTTAATGAATGGGAACGAAATGTAATTGGGAAAATCCTCCGGTAGCGGTGTTGGATAGATTGGTGTCTCCGCATTATCGAATATTACTAAATCCGCCAATGACGATGTTTCGTCTTTTGCGTAGTTCAAAGCAAGCACAGATGCACGATTTTCGTCCAAGGCGTTAAACATTTCGTTCGCTCCTCCAAGCCGAGCGATTTCTAGCTGCATACTCGAGTTACTCGCCGTGAGCAGAATACCCAACGAATCTAAAACCGAAATCTCCTCTGAAGGTGTGTGCACGACAACTTTCGTCAGATTATCGTTCAAAATCGGTTCTGTATCGAAAATAGATGCTAACCGTTCGCCTCCACAATACAAATCACCTTGCATTCTAGCTACGACGAAGTTCCTAACGACTGCTGGTACTTGCACGAGAGAATTATACTCCATGATAGTTTTTGTTAAAGGAGAAGTCAAAAACCACGTCCAATAATTCAAAGTTTCTCGCATATTATCGCACGTTGCCCCGGCTCGTATGCGATCAATTGCAGTATTTGTAGTTGGATTCATTCCTTTTCTAAGAATTAAATACGAATACGTCGCAATAGGCCAAGCGTCTGCGTTATCTGCGCCCATCAAATCCGCAGTAAGTCGCGATGAATCATCTCCGTTATTTCCAAATTGTAAACCTCTTTGCAAAATGGCTGCCGTAATCGAGGCCGAGTTCGGATAAACGGGAGTGCTCGTATCGGTATCTAAAAGTCCAATCGTGCTTAATTTTAAATTCATCGCGTCCGATAGAACGACGTATCCAATCGAGTAAGGCCTACCTTTAACGAAACTAGCTAGACCGTACCCTGAATCTACTTCATTTAGAAGAGTGCTATTGATATATGGTTCCCACGAAGGTAACTTTGATGCTCCTATGCTATTTTTGAACGTTTCTGAGAATTCACTCAACGCTTTCGTCCACGCTTCAGTCGTCCCCGATGAGTCTTTCCTCACTCCGACTAAAATATCTTCAAACGGTAGCAACAAGGCTACTGAAGGGTTTGCCGATTTTATTCGCGAATCGTTCCATTTCGTAATCGTCCCACTATATATCAAGCTTATCGTTTCTTTTGTCAGAAGTAATTCATAGGAACCGATAGTTGGTAAATTATATACCGGCGTAACCGCCCCGGCGACGACTGGATACATTTGCACGTCTGGATAACTCAAGTAATTCGCATCGACTAATAAAGAGTCCGAACACGCGAAATCAACCTCTAAAGGTTCTTCGTCATCCGTGCACAACTCCGTACTATTCAGAATCCTGCATATACCTTTCCCTGAACCGACGTCCAAGTACGATACTGATACTTCCTTGTTGATTACTTTATAGGCGCGCATTGAACTCTTATATGCGTTCGCTGGGAACGTTGCTCCGGCTCCAAAGAGTCTTAATGGGTTCATTTCTGTGTAAACAGTACCTATCGTCGTCGTCGTCGTCGTCGTCGATTGTAATAAGCTTCTTCTTCTTCTTCTTAACAGTAGCCGTCTTCCGAATTCTGAATTTTGCTTATTATTTGTTACTTCAACTCCATCGACGCCGTCGTCTAGATTATTATTAATATCACATTGATACATAAACATAAACACCGTAAATACTATAAATACAATCAATGCATAGTTCTTCTTCTTCTTCTTCTTCTTCTTCTCCATAATAGTAATCATATTATTATTATTGTTATTATTGTTATATTGTTGTGAGAAACAAACAAACAAACAGACAATAAAGGCAACTTTTTATTCTTTTTTTCTCTGCAGACATGTCTGCTTCTAAAAAAACAAACACAACACCAAAATCGAAAATAATCGTCCTCGCGACATAACAAATAAAAAAATAAACTAATAATAATAATAAGAGGAAGAAGGATGGGTAACATTCACGCGCAACCACAACATCCGATCGAGGCAAAATATACAGTGGCAGTTTTAGGAGCAGCCGGGGGGATTGGACAAACACTATCTTTGTTAATGAAACAAAATAAATACATTAAATCTCTGAGACTATGTACGTTTTTAATTTCTATTTCTGTTTTATATCGTTCTTGGTAAAAATCGAGCACACGATTGATATAAAATGAATAATAATAGGAGTAATACTTTTATTGAGAACATTTGTTCCTTCTCTCTCTCTCTCTCTCTCTTTTGTTAAATTGTTTATTTTGTATTATTACTCTGATATATATATATATATATATATATTAATGTTTGTTTCTCTTTCTTAATATTATTATTCTTTGTTGTGTTTAATCAACTGTTTTATATCACAAATACACAGATGATATTTCACCAATGGTTACTGGTGTTGCAGTCGATTTGTCGCACATTAACACAGTCGCCGAATGCAAAGGGTTCTGCGGCGCAGATCAAATCGAAGAAGCTTTAACTGGGTGTGACTTAGTCATCATCCCCGCAGGTATACCAAGGAAACCAGGGATGACGAGAGACGATTTGTTCAAAATTAACGCCGGCATCGTGAAAGGATTATGCGAATCGTGCGCGAAATTCTGTCCAAACGCGATTTTAAACATCATCTCGAATCCAGTGAATTCGACTGTCCCAATCGCTTGCGAAGTAATGAAACAGAACGATTGCTTCAATGCAAAGAAGATTCTCGGGGTGACTACGCTCGATGTCATGAGAGCAAAGACTTTCGTCGCACAGTTAAGACCAGAGGACGTGAAGGACGTCTCCGAATGCGACGTGCCAGTTATTGGCGGACACGCTGGGATTACGATCATTCCTTTACTTTCGCAAGTTACTCCGAAATTAACTAAACCGTTCGAAGGCGAAGAGCTAATCGCGTTAACGACGAGAATTCAAAACGCTGGTACCGAAGTTGTCGACGCCAAAGCAGGAGCCGGTTCGGCGACTTTATCCATGGCTCTCGCCGCAGAGAACATGGCCACTTCGTGCTTGAAAGCATTGGCGGGCGAGAAAAATATTATCGAGTGCGCGTACGTCGCATCTGAGATTTATCCAGAACTTTCGTATTTCGCATCAAAGTGTGTGTTGGGAGTCAACGGTGTCGAGGAAATCCTTGGATGCGGAGAAATGAACGATTTTGAGAAGGACATGGTCGAAAAAGCGAAAGAAGAGTTAAAGCAATCGATTGATAAAGGAATTGAATTCGCAAACGCGCCGAAACCGGAGACTGCTTAAGATTTTTACGCTTTTAATAACAAGAGCTGTTTTATACATTACGACGCGATTCTTTGTGAAAATACTAAAATAATAATTAAAAGTGTAGCTAGTGCGTAGTACGTTCTCTTTCACGCAGAAAGTGATGCGGCTAAACCGACTTGAAACTTAGATCCATTCACGCGATCTGTCGAGCTAGCCATGAGAACGCGACCAAAATTGAGCTCAATATTTCCCAATGGCAAAGGCCAGACAATACCTGCACCGCAACTCGCTCTTAACGAATCTCTAAATTTTGATACTTTGAAGGAATCTTTCATTTTTCCTGATGCTGCGTGCGGGATAAGGAAGCCGGCGTTTACAAACGCGTGCGCATGAACGCCAATATTACGTAATTTTTCAACCGGAATGTCCATTTTAACCGAAGCCGTTCCGCTAAGAACGATATCGCCTCCTATGGAATCGTAAGGAGAACTTGATTGTACCGACCGAGGAGGCATCAAATTACTTGATACTTGAACGCCGGCGTGTGTAGGAGGAGTAGCCGACGACGTCGAAGCTGTACCAGAAACGCCTCGTCGTCCTCCTCCTGGAGTTCCACCGCCGCGTGCGGGCGACGAGAGCTCCTTCTCTCGGCGCAAATCGCAAGGTCCAGCACCGTGCGGTTCAAACATCCGCAAAGAGCCGCAGCCACCCATGAAGAAGCGATCGGCGATGTTTGATTCACCGTCTTTCTGCAAAGGCATAATAATACCAGCGCGTACTCCGAGTTGCCAACTTAACGAATGTTTTAATTTTTCGGGCAAAAAATCATTCACTTTATTGGGGAAATTTCGCGCATATTTCGCGTGATACTCGGATTTTACAAACGCTTCAGTCGTTGAATCGAACACTGGATTTAATCCAGCTAACTCTGTTCTTACGTTCCACCACCAATTCGATCTATTATTGTTATTATTATTACTATTTAATTCTTCAAAATTCTGTTCGTTGTTGTTTTCACTTTCTCCAGCGAGCGTATGAACGATTGATGATTTGAGCGAATGCCCGCACATTTTCCTCACAGCTTTTGAAGCAAACCTTGTCGGGTCCGTGATTTCTCTCCAAATCAAATTATACTCCAACGTCGCCGGTCTTTCTGGCGATGATAATTGGAACGAAAGCCCTCTCCCGGTGTCATGAAACGATGAATGTTTCACTTGACATTGATGTTGTTGAAAAATCCTCAACTGCGTCGTAATATCTGTTTGAAGAACTTTCGGTTGTTCCCAATGTAATGCGTAACTGGCCGATTTCTCGTGTCCTCTGATTAGTTCAAAATCGATCTTCTCCGCAAACCCTATCGCGTTTTTCAAACCTCCAGTGATTTCTACAGTGCCTTCGCCAGTTTGTGAAACAAACGTCCCTGCTTTTAAGTTTAATACGTCTCTCTCCTCTACGTCGACGATGATCTTTGCCGAATTCGGTACGAACGATGATTGAGATTGAGACGATTGTGTTCGCGTTGATGATTCGTCTAACGTTATGTTAATCGTTTTGAATATCCCATACGATTCTAATTCCTCTCTCGCTATTAATAAACAATCTTTCGCCTCCTCTAACGTTCCACTATTCTCTACACTCTTGAAACATCTCTTTATTAAACGTTCTTGAGTTCGTAATGATTTATGACCATGTTTTCCCTCGTTACTACTACTATTATTAATGTTCCTGATCTCTATTTCGGTCACGAAACATTCGTGGTCTTTCAATCTTTCGTATCTCTCTCTGAATTCTTCTATGAATTTTTCGCGTCTCCTTCTTTCTTCTTCTTCTTGTACTATTTCATCAGCGGTTTCAGTCTTCTTCACGTCTTTGTCGTCTTTGTTAAGAACATCATCATCTGTCGTCGCAGTCGTTGTTGACATTATTTAATTAATGAATTAATGAATGAATTAATTATTTAATTAATTATGATAAACAACGATAGGAAAGGCAATGAAAGCGAAGGATTAAAAGAGAGAGAGAGAGAGAGTATCAGAGTAATTTTGGATATATACTATACAGGTATGTACGTTATATGTACACAGTGATTGTTCGTTCATTTAGTGGTGTTTGCATAACAGTGCTTTCAGGCAGCAGTCATCAGCATCAGCAGGCTGGCATCAGCAGGGGGATTTCGTTTTCATTTTCTTTTGAGTTTGATTGAAGTGTTTGAAGAAGAGGGAAATTTGAAAACGAACAATTACAAAATATATTTGCGCACTATTACGTACGTACTGATACAGTAGCACATAATGAATCCTCCTCCTCAGTCGAGTGAACATCGGTGCGTTATCTATCATTACTCGTATTCGTCTCGTTCGATTTCATGTCTCTCCCTCAATTATCACTCGCACTTCGTACTGAAATTTTTCCCTCACTATCACTCCGCGCTTTCTCTCTTATTAATCTCTCACTACTCTCTCTTATTCAATGAAGCCACATCAGTAATAATTATCGCACAGAAGAAGAAGAAGAGTATAATAACAATAATAATAATAATAACGATTTAACAGAGACGATATTAGCAATAACACCTATTCGACGAGCACCGTTACATCAAGTAGTGCAACAAAAGGTTCGTAACATATTATCTATAGAAAGTAACTTTTCCTCGTTTGATGAGGTGATGATTTTCAAAATTCAAAATCTCAGTTTTACCCAAGTTTCCCCTCTTCAAGCTGAAGTCAAATACAGAACTCACTAACGCCGTACTCTCTTTCTCTACCTCTTTTAATATACGAAACAGAATAATATGAATCAACAAACACCGATGAACAAGAAACATCAAACGAATAATAATAATTATAATATGAATAATACGGCAACGAAGAATAATTCGAATGCGTTTGGGTTTGCGTTCAAGAAGCGGAAAGCGACTACTACACATTTCGCATCAACGGCGAGAGGCGGTCAACCGCCGCAGCAAAATTCGTTACTTTTGAATAATAACGAGATCACTAATCATCATCATCATCATCATCACATGCAAATGATGATGATGATGAATGATCAGCTACAACAACAACAACAACAACACAATAAACACCACGCGATTGGTTCTAATATTGTGCGCGTAGCGAATAAACGTTCACAACAACATCAAGGTAATAACGACGCTGGACCTATTATTCATCAAAACCTTGGCGTTCCGGAAAGATTCCACGAAGAGCTCTCGATTGACGTCAACGAAGACGAACGCATGTTGGAGTTATTAAACATTATTATTAAAGCTGAATGTGCAAAGGCGGAAATTAATTTCGGAAACGTCGAGGAAAATAGGTTTCTATACGATATCATCCACGAAGTTTTGCACGAGTTTTATTTAAGGACCGAAAACGCCCTCATCGAGGAAGAATTCGCGTTCGACGAAGGGCCGAACGAAATACAAAAACGAATAGACGAGAAGAAAGATAGTTTGAGAACATTACATAAAGAGTTATTCACGGAGTCGAAACAATGGGACGAAATGTTAGAAGCATGTGCGACGCAGACTAAAGAGGAAGAGGAACAGAAACAAATATTAGAGGAAGAGGTGAGAAGACAGGACGAGTTTTCGAAGCAAACTGAACGCAGGGGTACGTTAGCTTCGGCGTGTTTAGAAACGCACAGAGCTTTGGCTTTACAAGCCGAAGGAGCTGCGGCTATCGTTCAAGGATGCGAGGCTTTGTGCATAAGAGCAGAGAACGCGTGTAAGATCTTTACCGACGCCATTGCCAAGAACGATTTCAAAAACTTACCGGATGTTGATAACCCGCATAACTTGCTCCAAAATCTTATCGGCGCTTACTCGAATACGATTGATAATAATAATCAAGCGAACGATGGTAATAATAATGCGTGAGAGAGATTATTGTCTTTGAACTTACAGTGATCCAGATCTTTGTCGACAATTATTGATGACTCAAAACTGGGTTAATTTTCACGTCGTTGATCGTTGTGTTTGTGTGTAATACTATTTATATTTAACCCCTTCATTAATTAATATATACCGCGTTTCTCTTTTGCACGTTTTGTGCTTCCATTTTCTTTATTGTACTGATGATGTTTGGGCAAAACATTCGAGATTTTCACTTTTTCTGTTTTTACTGCTGCTGCTGATGATGCTGCTCTTCTCATACACGTTTCCTTCTCTCCACACAGAAATAAATATAGTACTTGTTTAATAAACTTTATTATCAAAATAAAAGACAGCGCAAACTAAGAACACGAGACGAGCATCATAATCGATCGATCTTCATCATCCTTATTCATATCATATCATATTAAATATATATATATATATATATATTTAAAATCGATAGTATTTTTTATATAAATAATCAAAACATCAATCTCGTGCTCTGATGGGATCTAAATATTCATTCTCTTTAACTACGTTCTCGCCCTCTGGCGAGCTCGTACAGATCAAACACGCTTTAGCTGCGATTACGTCTGGGGCGACTTCGTTAGGGATCAAGGCCACTAATGGGGTCGTTCTCGCTACTGAGAAGAAGATGCCTAATTTATTAGTCGAAGAATCATCCGTAAATAAGATTCAGTTATTAACCGATGAGATCGGAATAACGTATTCAGGGATGGGACCTGATTTCAGAGTATTGACCAGGATGGCGAGGAAAGATACGCAAGTATATTATAGAACATATCAGGAATCCATTCCGTGCTCACAATTAGTAAGAGAAACTGCGACTACTATGCAAGAATTCACACAACAAGGCGGGGTAAGACCGTTTGGGGTGAGTTTATTAATGGCCGGCTACGACGCGAATGGACCGCAACTCTATCAAGTCGATCCGTCTGGGTCGTATTTTGGATGGAAAGCGAGCGCGATCGGGAAAAACTTTCTAAACGCAAAGACCTTTTTAGAAAAACGGTATAGTGAAGATATGGAGTTGGAAGATGCAATACATACGGCGATTTTAACGTTAAAAGAGGGCTTTGATGGGCAAATTGCGGCGAACAATATCGAAATCGGCATCGTCGGCGAGGATAGGAAATTCAGGATTTTAACCACAGCGGAGGTCGCGGACTACTTATCAGAAGTCGAATAAGTGGACTACAATAATTAAACACAATATACTATAATAATAATAATAATAATAATAATAACAGCAATAAGAAAGAAAGAGAAAGAGAAGAAGAAGAAGGAGGAGAAGTAAAAAAGAAGAAAAGTAGTTTTTAGTATACATAGATGTACGTACAAGTATACGAATACTATATAAACAAACATGTTCTAGAATATTAAATAATATGCATATCGTCGATTAATCAATCAATCAATCAATCAATATTATTAATCGTCCCAAATTGATTTATTGTCGAAATTCCAAGTATCTTCCGCTGCGCCTTGGACGTTGAACAGAAAATACGCCAGAGATCTTCTATCGTGACACCTTTTGTTCGCACCGCCTCTGTGTAAAGTCCGATAATCGTATATTAGAATATCCCCGCGAAGAAGCTCGGGCGATACTTTCTTAGCTCTCTCTTGTTTCTTCCTCGTTTTTGTATCTACATAAGGCGCGTCGTGGTCAAAACGATGAGAGCCGCAAATGAACTCAGTCGGACCTTGATTTTGATTTACGTCGTGCAAAGCAACGAACGCATTGAACATGCCTTCCTTTCGTCCGTCGGCGTGAAAGTGCTGTTCTGGAGCTCTAGGAAATGATGTGACACATCCTTGATTCACAATCGTCGCTGTTAAACTTTGTTCGGTCATAAAAAAATCGGCTTTGAATATATTCTCGCACTTTGCTTTTACAGAAGCTGCTAATCGTTGCATTAGACGTTGGAACATCTTGCCACTTTCTGGTATGTTAGTAGTAATATCATCGTTACTATCCGAACACGATGCTTGCAAATCAAACCGCTTTCCTTTATGTGCTCTAGAGCATATCTCTTTGAAACGAAATATATCAGTTTCGTATTCTACGCCATGATATTGTTTACACCTCGATAGTAAATCGTCTAAATATTTCTCGCCGTGAAGATGAACGCTAGCGAATAATTCAATATTCGCGTGCATATTTTTAAAATCATCGTCTTGAAATATACAAAATCCATTTGTTTTCAGAGATTCTTGCGCCTTTTTGACCGTCTGACATCGATACGGTGTTACATTTTCGTTTTCGTCTTCATCTGAATGCACATTATTATCGTATGCTTCCTTCTTTACTATCACGTTGTTGATGTTGTTCCTCGTCTGATCATCGTTCTCTAAATCTAAATCTAAATCAGCTAAAAATTCGCCAAGTTTGTTTGCCATTACCATTTCATCGTCTACCTCTTGTTCTTTCTTAAAACGCGCTCGAATTAATCTATACCCTTTCCCTCTTTCCTTTAACTCTAAATCATGTTTATGATTCTCTTGAATTTCTTTGACGCTCATTAAACCGCTCTTTATTTCTAGCTTATCTTCGTCGTAATAAACTTCTAAACCTCTTAAAGCGAGTTCTTTTAGAAACTGTTCGAAGTACTCGCGCTTTCGTACTCCGCAACACGAAATGAACGTCCCGCGTTCTTTCTCTAGATGACATGCGACGCACTCTGCTAACGCCTTTGCGTGTTCTTCTAAATAAACTACATCTACGGCTACGATTGTATCAAACTTATTGTTATCATTATTATTGACTAAATATGTATTAGCGTCTTCCCAATCTACTCGTTTTGCTTTAATGTCATAAAGTTCGTTGATTAAACTGTTCTGTAAACATAAAGCAATAGCTTTCTCATCGATATCAGTTAATGTGACTCCTCGAGCGTTCAATTTCGCACATAATAACCCGTTAACTCCTGTACCACTACCGAGTTCTAAAACCGTTTTGTTCTCTATTTCCTCTATTAAAACTTGCTCCATGAATATAAAAGATGCTGACCATATTCTTAATCCTGTTCTCAAAGGGATTAAATCATCGTCCCTGATTTCTTTAATTGTTATCTTAATAATGTTTTTGCTGCTATTAATGCTATCATAATTATTATCAGGTCTAGTTATTTCTAATCTCGAACAAGAAATATCTCGAACGATCTCCAATCTCGTCACTATCTCGAGCATTATTATTATGACCGCTAACGAATTTATTATTGCTTCATTTAATAAGAAGTTTTAACTACTGTCCCTGTACAGAAAAATCAGTTCACATCAACAGCATATTAATACACGTAATAGTAATAATAATAAATAATAAATAATAATAGTAATAATAGTAATAATAATAATCGAATAAAAAATGTTCGGTCAGTTCGTCATAGGACCACCTGGATCAGGGAAAACGACGTATTGCTCGGCTCTCTCGCAATATTTTCAATTAATAGGAAGACCTTTCATGATTATCAACTTGGACCCAGGGAACGCAATAAACGAGAATAAGAACCATTATGATTGCGAAATAGACATTAATGATTTAATATGCTTAGAGAACTGTCAAGAGGAATTAGATTTAGGACCGAACGGGGCCATGATGTTTTGTTTAGAATATTTAGAGAAGAACATCGATTGGTTGAAAGAGCGCTTAAAACCGTTCGAGAGAACACATTATTTCATATTCGATTTACCTGGCCAAGTGGAGTTGTTCAATTTACATAACTCGTTGAAGAATATAATTAACGTAATGCAAAACAAATGGAATTATAGAGTATGCACAGTGCATTTAGTGGATGGACATTTATGCGCCGATCCGTCGAAATACGTCGCAGCTTTGTTGTTATCGTTATCGACAATGTTACATTTAGAAACGCCTCACGTGAACGTCCTATCGAAAGTAGATTTGATGGATAAATACGGAGATTTAGCGTTTGGATTAGACTTTTATACAGAAGTGCAAGATTTGACATATTTAGCGGAACATTTAAATAACGATCCGAAGTTCAAGGAGTATAATAAGATGACGAATGCAATCATGGAAATCATCGAAGATTTCTCGCTCGTTCGGTTCACGGCAATGTCCGTGGAAGATTTTGATAGCGTGAATAGAGTATGCACTTTATGCGATAAATCGATTGGATACTCGCCAGAGTTTCATAAGAACACAAAGATTGAGAATAATAACAACAGCGCGAGTAATAATAATAGTAGAATACATCCAGCGATTGGGCCAAGGACGCAATGGGATCCGCGAAAGGCATATTCGAAAATGCCCGAGGAACCCGCTTCGAGTTCAAACATAGAAATAACCGAGAGATTTTTCAAATCCACGAAATTGAGTACCAGCAGTAATGATGATGATGATGATGACGATGAAAACAAGAACAAATTAGAAGAAGAATTAGTAGTAGTAGATGAAGATGAAGATGAAGCGAAATAATGCTAAAAATACTTTGTGAAAAAAAAATGTTTTATTTCTTCAAGAACAGTCTACCCCACGCAGGCCATTTTACGCCCGTATCTTTCGAATATATTTGTCGTCCGCGAAGGAATGTTGCGTGGATTACACCGCTCAATGTTTGTCCATCGTACGCAGTTTTGTTATGTTTGTGAAATACCGGGTTCGCTTCGTCGTTCACCTCAAACGTCGCTTCAGGATCGAAAACAACAAAGTCTGCATCTTTACCTATAGCGATAGAACCCTTCGCTCCCAAACCAGTAATTCGCGCTGGTGTTGCACTCCATAATTCTGTTTGTTTGTGATTTATTTAACAAAAGGAGAGAAATACGAGTGTCAGTAATATTGACAATTTATAGAACATACCTAAGAAATAATACAAAAATGAAGACAAGAAAACGAACAAGGAAAGAAAGAAATATTCCGGAGGTTGCTCACAGGTTGAATCCATATTATGTTGGACAAACCTCCGATATGTCTCCGGACCATTAATATAGCGAGAATATATAATAAATTGATAGAGCCGATTACTGGTGGGTATCAATCACCGTATCCCTCGTCTCCCGTCCCTCTCGCACACTATCCAAAACGAAACGAAAACAAAAATGTAGAGAAACCCACGACGAAAGAAATAAATGTACTCACCAGCCAATTGACTCAGCGTCATCCCTCGCTCTTTACCTTTGGTCCACGTCAATGGTAAACTAAGCTGTAAACCGGAAATTCCACCCCACGCTTTGAGAAAATTACCAGTGTCTACGTGTTTTAAATCCAACGGCGACGGCGAGTGATCGGATGAAATCATATCTAAAGACGCATCTTTTAATAAACCGTCCCATAAGCGCTGTCTGTTTTCTTCCTCACGAATCGGCGGTGCACATTTAAGTAAAGTACTTCCATCTGGAATAGACTCGGCGCTAAAATATAAATAGTGCGGGCACGTTTCGGCAGTTATTTTAGCGCCAGAATCTTTAGCGCTCTTAATCATGGACAACGTATCTGCGTCAGAAACGTGCGCGATGTGAACGTGAGGAACGTCGTCTGGGTAATCAAAACCTTTAGTGATATCAATCAACGCTTTTATTGCATCCTGTTTTATATAAGTAAGAGATTAAGCAGTGATGATGTTTTTTGTCAGTGAAAGAAAATTATTTTTATACCTCGCGTGTTCAAAATACAAAAAAAGAGAAGAAAAAACCATATAAATAAAACAGCATACACGTGAAAGCGTCAGTGCAAGGATAACATCGGTAAATTGTTCTCGTCATCAAACCGCAAAACCAATTTGTGATTTTTGGTGAGAAGATTAGCACCAATGGATCTTCATCATTCGCTTTCACAGTATTGTTTGTTATTTTTGTTCATCTCTCTCTCTCTCTCTCTCTTCTTTTTTAAAGTTAGGGGTTTGCTCAAAAGAATTAAAAAACGTGCGCACGCGCTTTCATGACATACCTTTTCCCATTTTCTCGGTCTGCTGTTCATATATGTACTATATTTCCTCGCATCTTTCCCATTCGTTAAAGATGCATCTTCTTCTGCAGGGGGCAGTTCTGCGTGCACCATCAAAGGTGCATTAAATTTTGCCAACGTTTTCATTGCTATTTTAATATCTTCTAAGGAACTTTGATCGAATTGAGCTGTGCCGGCTGGCGACATGAACGTCTTCAACCCAACGACGCCGTTCGATAACAAATCTTCCAGAATCGATTCATTGCGTGCATTTTGTGGTACTAATCCTCCCCAAAACGCGAGATCGCAATATATTCTACTTCCCTTTTTAACCGCTTTTATTTTCTCTTCGAACGATTTCAAATCAACAGTTGAGGGTATTGAGTTCAAAGGCATATCGACTAGGGTCGTTATACCGCCAACTGCGGCTGATTTCGTCCCAGACTCGACGCCTTCCCATTCCGTCCTTCCTGGTTCGTTTAAATGTGCGTGTATATCAACTAATCCGGGTAAAATTACTTTATCCGTATAGTCATAGAATATCACTTTATCGTACTTATTTTTCACTCTAGTGAATGAAATCGGTTTTCTCTCATCGTCAACAGTTCCCGAAGGATTATTTTTAGTAATAGGTTTCTCAAATCTATCAATGCGTTGTATTCTCCCATGATTAACAGTTATCAATGCCGCGATAACACCGAATTGTTCAGTAACTACTCTGTTTGAGAATATCTTAATCTCTTCAGCGATCGGTAGAGTCTGTGGTAGAAACGTCGAAGGCGTGTCCAATAATATTTTTATACACACACAAACTATCACGATCAAGACGGCGTTATTGGTTTCATCGAATGGTAGAATATACGTAGTCCATCTCCAAAAAGCTACGTGATGAGGGAACATTGGGATGTATTGAGTTATTCTGTTAAACATGATTCGATTTTAATTCGATTATTGTTTACTGCGTATATCAATAAAGCTGATGCTGATTTATCGATGATTTGATCACGTCAGTCGTATTTGGAATTTGCTGTGCTGCATATTATTATTGTTATTGTTATTGTTATTGTTGTTGTGGACAGTTAAATATGTTAGCACAAACATCATCGTCATCATCGTCATCGTCATCGATAACGTTCACGTGTTCCAGATGTTCTAATACACGATTGAAATCAAAATCATTCTACATTCATCAACATCGACGTACTACTACTAATAAAAATTCTCATACGACGATAATGTCATCATCATCACCATCATCATCATCATCATCATCAAATGGAGAAGAAGGTGAACAAGAAAAAGAGAGGACTGATGATAACAATGACGAAAAAAACAACGCCGCTGATTCAAATAATTCAAATTTGAACATGGATGTTCTAAACAGAAGACTCGAACAACTGCGTTTGCGAGAGAGCGAAACTGTACCAATGCGCGTACTCGTCCTCGATTCTACTTTACCAAAGCAAGTCTTGACATTGAAGTTTCAAAATAAAGAAGATGTAATGAGAACGTTGAACTGCGGGACATCTTTAGGTAAAGGAAAGTTGAAAGAAGGATCAGTGTTCGCCATGTTAGGGATGTCACCAACGAACAAGAAAGTTCTCCCGTGTGGAGCAGAGGTATTGCTCACGAAGTTCGTGGAAGAATCAGATGGAACTTTAGTCGAACTAACGGCCACGCGGAGGTTTAAGATTGATAGAGAACCATATTTAGACGACGATAAAATACCGCACGTGCGAGTGAGATTTATTGATGACGATAAAGCGTGTGGTTCGTTGGATGATTACATCGCGCCACCTGGGACGGATTCTTTCGCGATGATGGAATCTCTAAGAGAGTTAGCCGATAACGAAGAAGCTTTGGTCGAACTGTCGACCGACTTGAATGATTTAAAAGCAAAATGGGAAGATCTAGTGATTAATGGCAAACGAGAGCGGCAAGAGAATCAGTTAGATTTAATAAAAAGTCACTTGGGCGATTTCCCTACGGATATCAAAGAATTCGCGCGCAGGGCGACGTATATTTGCGCATATATAAATCCAATCCCATCTTTAGGAGTTGCTTTCGAAATTAGACCGGCTCTATTAATGGCTCCAACCGTCGGGGATATGCTTCGAATTGCAAAAGCTGGATTAGAATTAAGCATAGCGAAAATGGAAAACGAAGATAAGAATAATAAGCAGATGTAGTTCTTTGTGTGTGTGTGTGTGTGTGCGCGTGCGTGTTAAACTTTAGTTGTTGTACGTGTACTACAAATGTATATATACCGGTATGTAGTATTTTGTATATTTTCTCTGGGTGGGTTGGGTTAGATTCGCTAAAAGATACTTCTAGCTTTTGCTAGAAGTTGTTTGTAATTAATTCTTCTAAATCTCTCTCTCTCTCCTGCTCTCTCTTTCTCTCTTTCATCATCGAAAACGACCAATCAAGCAATGAACGATCAATCACGTTCAGAAATAGCCGTCAAATGATCTTCAATTGCACTCTCTGATAGTAATCTAAACTCTGGCTTGTCCGAGGTCACTACCGCCACTTCTAACTCCTTTGCCTTGACGTCTTCTCCTAAAACGTGTTGTAAAGTCGAGATCGCTAGTCTCGCCGCGGTATCTACGTCCATTGCATTTTCACGTTTGATTTTCTTTTCTAAAAAGTTAACAGCTTCAACTTCCTTATTACCAGCTGCGCACGCTTTATATCCAGCGTAATAGCCGGATGGATCGCATTTATATAACGAAGCTCCGCGTTCTTCGTCGATTCCCATTATTATACACATAGTCGCCAATGGTCTCATATACGCGTGTTGTGTGTATACTTGAAAATCATCGGCCATTTTATTCGCCAAAACATCGACTGGGATTTCGTACCCATAATCAAACCTAAACTCTGAAGCTGTTTTCCTCGCTTTCTGTACGACGTTCCTGATGTCTGGATCTTTCCCAGTCATGCACATTCCCAAAGTTTTCGTTATTTTGAACATATGCGTGAGAGCCGTTTGATCGATCATTAAGTCCGAGCACTTCTTTTGCGTCACTGATACTACGCAATTATCACCTTTCACTGCTATTGTATTAATACCGGAAGATTTAATAGCCTTAAAAGCGTATTCGACTTGATAGAGACGACCTTCTGGGGAGAAGATCGTTATATGTCTATCATAGCCTCCTCCTGAACCGCGAGACATTGTACTTTAATTATTACGTATTACGTATTATTATTATTAGAGTATGTATGGTATTATAATAAATGCTCCCTATAGTGTTCTTATCTTTCTTATGATACGATTATTATTAATAATAAACAGAAAGAGAGTGATGAGCGAAATGAGGTCAGATCTGATATTTCACTCTTATAAAAATAATAATAAAGAGATCCCTCATCATTTTCGTAGCAGAACAAAACAAGGATGAAGGAGAGCAGCACGTATAGCTCCAACCTGCCAACATCAGTAGTCACTCGTGCTGACTGCTGTTTCTTTAAAAATATTCTCATCCAGCACTGCACACAAAATAATCAAAATAAGTTGTGAGTTTAATCAATCAATCATAATCAATGATGATGATGGAAGATACTGATTGTAATGCTACTAGGATCAATAATAGTAATGCTGCCGATGCTGCCGATGATGGTTTTGAGGATAACTATTATAACGAAACGACCGATGAACAACGACGAAGGAGAAGAATGAACGGAAACGAAGAAGAAGAAGAAGAAGAAGAAGAACTCGACGTGAGTAATAGGAAGATGACGAATAGTCAGGTAATGATTAATGGAGAGAGTTATTTACGAATGTTATGCTCAAACGCGATGCAAAAGATGGAATATGAAAACGCGATATTCATCGCTGAACGACTATTTGCAATGTCATCATCATCAATTAATAGTAATAATAATAATAATAATAATAGAAAAATTAGTCACTGCGAGAACTTATTGATCTTACAACGTTGTTATAGGATGAACAAACAGCCAATGAAGGCATACGAGGTTCTGAAAGAATCAATGAACACGAATTCATTGATGGTAATGCAATCATCATCATCATCGTCATCGAACAATAAGAAGAAGAAGAAGAAGAAGAAGAGGTCTCAACAAGAACAACAGAAGAGAAGATTGATGAGAGAAATCAGGTACTTTTTCGCATCTGCCGCTTATGAAATCGGGAAATTATCAGACGCAGAGTGCGCTTTGACGCAGAATAAAGACTCTTCTTCAATGAACGCTTTTGACTATGGAGAACAAAGAATGTATTTGCAAAGAGGAGGAAAAGGTGAATATTTGTCATCATCATCGGACTATGATTGTGATGATGCAGACGATGACGAAGGATACAACTCAATAGACGAAGAAGAAGAAGAGGACGAGTATATCGATGAAGAAGAAAACAGAAATCCTAATCCTAATCCTAATAATAATAATAATACAAAAACTTTCTCAAGAGAAGAACGAGAATTAATGAAGAAGAAACAAAGAGAGGAGGAAAACTTACAAATGCCGGGAGGCGCTTATGGAGAATACTTACTCGGGAAGATTGCAAAAGATACTGGTAGAAAACAGTTAGCAATTGATTCGTTCAAACGCGCTTTAGCGTTGGATCCGTTCATGTGGACAGCGTTTAACGAATTATGTTCAATGGGCGCAGATGATTACACTTTCGCGCATACAAAAAGAGTGGAAACTTTTACGATGTCGAAAACAGGAACAACGACGACGACGACGAGTAATAATAATAATAATAATAATAATAACGGCTTTGCGAATGGCAATAATAATAGCGGAGACGAGGAAGATGTCATCTTCTTCGGTGCTCCAAATTTCAATTTCGGAAACATGTTCTCACCCGAAGTAATGCTAGCTTCGACCTCCGCTGCTCGCTATAACGCATCAACGAACAATGGTAATAATACGAACATGTTTTTACGTCGAAAACCAATAACTTCGACTATGAACAACAACAATAGTAATAGGCAATTTCAAATGGGAAACCAAACAGCGACGACGACGACGACGACAAACCCATATTATCGAAGAGGAGGAGGAAACGATATGATGATGAGTGCAAATCCACCGCCACGGTTTGATTTAGGAGATGCCGCACAAACTGGTGAAAGAAATCCTCCTCCGCCTCTAGATGGTGGTTTGTCGAGATACGTAACACCTTCTCCGTTAAATTTGGGCATACACGAAACTCCAGTCGTTCCTCGTAAACCACCGCAATATCAACATGGCGGGAAACTACCAGCTTCGAATGCTTCGACAGCGTTCAATACAAACGAGCCGGTTATTTTGACGCAGCAAACCGCCCCGCTCGGAGGTGATGGCGTTTCGAGTAACCCGTTTAACGATCGCAGAAAGTTTATGGATGAAGGAAAATTAAGAAAAGTGTCTGGACGATTATTCGGAGATGCGCCTGATTCGACGACAACAGCAGCAACGACGACAAACGTTACTTTTGCTGCTGCTGCTGCTGCTGCTACTACTACTACTACTACTAACGATAATAATAGTTCAGGAGGAGATGGTGGTTTGAGAAGAAGCTCGCGTTTAGAGAAAAAATCTCAAGGTGCCCCGCCGCCGCTGCCGCCGGTATCGTTTACAAACAATTTCATGACTGGAACGCAAACGCCATCTATGACTCCTATTACGCAAACTCCAATGACGCCGGCTCAAATGTTTGATCAAACCGCGACTACGGCGAAAAATCCAGTCTTTAGAAATAGATTGATAACGACGCAGACGACGAATCATCACAATAATAATAAGATTTTTGCAACAATTCAGTTGCATGAGCAGCAACAACTTCATCAACAGCATAACCAGATTATAGCTATAAATAGAGGTGGTAATATCATCGACAATAAAGGTGGTTGTGTTGACGAAATGAAGATTGCTATTCCGAAAGATTCAGTTGCAATGGTTGCATCGATTTTTCATCCAATCATGTCAGGCGTCAGACACTTGGCAATGTTTCGTTGCCAAGAAGCAATCGCGGCTTTGAAAAAGTGTACACCAGAACAATACGAAACTGGGTACGTTTTGACACAAGTTGGAAAAGCATACGCCGAAGCGGTTGAATATACCGAATCCGCGAAAGCTTTTGAGCGAGCGCGCGAAATTGCGCCGTATAACTTGGACGGCATTGATTGTTATTCCACCGTGCTTTGGCATTTGAAGAGAGAAGTTGAATTATCTCATTTAGCGCGCGAAGCTCAGGCGATCGATAGATTACATCCACACACGTGGTGCGCGTTAGGGAATTGTTTTTCTTTACAACGCGAGCACGATTCGGCGTTACGATTCTTTGCAAGAGCGATTCAGCTAAATCCAAAGTACGCCTACGGATACACTCTTCGAGGACACGAACATTTTGCGAATGAAGATTTTGAAAAAGCAATGGAGTGCTATAGAGCGGCTTTGAGTTTGGATCCCAGACATTACAACGCTTGGTATGGTTTGGGCACTGTATATTTTAGGCAGGAGAAGTACGAAATGTCTGAACATCATTTTAAGCATGCGATTGAAATTAACTCAAAGAGTTCTGTTCTGTTTTGCTATTTAGGAATGGCGCAACACGCTTTGCGAAAGATGGAAAAAGCGTACGTATCGTTACAAAAAGCCATTCAACTCGATGAGCGCAATCCGTTGGCAAAATACGAAAAAGCATCGGTCTTGATGAGCGAAGAGAGATATTCAGAAGCGTTGGACGAGTTAGAGCAATTGCGCGAGGTTGCGCCTAGGGAAGCTTCGGTCTACTTCTTAATGGGGAGAATTTTCAAAAAATTGGAAATGCCAAATCGCGCTATGCTAAACTTTTCAACCGCCTTAGACTTGAAACCGTCATCTGCTGATGTTAATTCAATTAAAGCAGCGATTGAAAAGCTTCACGTTCCTGAAGAGGATGAAGAGGAAGAGCTATAATAATTATAATAATAAATGAAAGTTTTTAGTTTTATGCAATAGATTTATAATTACAACACGGGGATTTCCCCGTTGACTTTATAAAAGCACAATCTTCATCACTGTAGCGAAGATGTAGCTGTATTAACCTGCGGTCGATTCTCGAGCTGGTCGTAAGAAAGCATGAAATTATCTTTTCGAACTCGCTCCCAAGTTTGGACGTCAAACACCCAAAACGCACCGCGTTCGCCATAATCTGTCTTCGATATTGGCTCGGTCCCTTGAACTCTCATCAACCACATCTTGTTTTGTTTATGATATCCCCAACCGCGATGAATTAATTCATCCGCGGCATATAACTGAGCCTCCTCACCGGGCATGGAATAAAATATATAAAATAAAGTCTCGTGCTGAAACTTTGAAAACATCGCAGGGTGCGCTCGACCTGCCGTATGCTGGTTATAACAAGCCGGTATGAGCATCTCTAGTTCATGAACCCTTGGCGCAGAATCTAGCCATGGCGGAGAAAAATTGGTATACAACGGTTCGGACGAGTTCAAGTTCAACCCTAACATCGTCAAATCCGTCCCAAGAGCTAAAGTTGTCAAATTTGGATCTGTCATTCGAATGACGTTTAACAATCCCATGAGACCGTATCGATCGTTCGGATCCATATTTGCCATTTGTTGTTGTTGCGAAGAAGTGTTATTAGTCGATTGACTTGAACTTTGACGCAACAGATCTTGACCATTATATCCACCTCGCGAGTTACCCATTCCAAAACCCCCTCCAGCATCGAAGCTCGGCTGTCTTTGCTGCTGTGCGTCCACGCCGCCACCACCACCTACTTGTTGTTGTTGTTGTTGAGCACCACCAGCAAATATTCTATTTACACCCCCAATGTTCCCAACTCCACCACCACTGCCTATTTGATTCATTTGTTGTTTATTCGCAACAGCTGCCGCAGCATCTGAAGATGGTGATTTCCGAGGACCACCTCCACCCATACCCCCCAACGCTGGAAAATCCTCCTGCTCAACGTTGAATTCTGGCGGCGGTTTCGAATAGTAATTCATTTGACTCTCTCCACCGAATCCATCGTATACCCCTCCCTGCTGAAACTGATGCTGCTGCATATCGCCATACCCCCCAGGTCCTTGACCGCCACCACCTAAAGAAGGAAAATCTGAAGCATCGAAAGAAGCCGTTCTCGCGGGTGCGCCACCATACATTGGTTGCAGTCCTCCTTGCTGAAACGAATTCGCTCCTCCGGCTAAACCGTTGCCTACTAATCCCGATAAGTTTTGTTGCTGTTGCTGAATTGGATCTATACCAAACCCACCATTAATACCTCTAGGTTGGGTGTTTGAAAGAGACTTTCCTCCGAGAAGGTTTCCGATATTTTGTTGTTGTTGAGTGTTGTTTGATCCTACGGCTGGAATCGGTGGAAACCGTCCAGGAGGAATTGGACCGGCATTTTCACCAGGCCTTCCTCTATAACCACCACTCTGCGATGGAGATCCCCCGTACATCCCAATCAAAATCTAATTAAATATTATTTATTACCCTCTCTCTCTCTCTCTCTAATCGATCCTCTCAGCACAACTCTATTTTTAGTAATATATAAAGTTCACTCTCTCTCTCTTTCCCTGATCGTCCCACGAAATCTTAATTACGAAATCAAAACAATTTTTATGTATGAATGATGACCTTCTCACTGTGTTAAATATATATCAAAGTATACGCACACACACACACACACACGCACGCACGCACGCCGTTGCTACTTTCTTTCACTATTCGCTCCAAAATCGTTCTTTCTTTTTATCGCTCTCGAGAGATAAACAACTTTCTCTTTTCTGTTTCAAATGAATAATGGTATAAATTAATTATATTTGTATATAGTATGCCGTCAGTAAATAATATACGTAATCAACCTAAGAAGAAACAGAAAGATGACGACGACGACGACGACGACGACGTTGATTTTGATCTTCTGATCTCTCTAATCGATAAGTTAGCACTGAACGCAAAGCAAAAATTTAAGCTCTCCTCAATTTTGTTTTGTTTGTTTGTGTGTGTTTTGGAGCGCAATAAACTAATAATAAATTACGCGCTTAAATATAAATATAAATATATATATACATCACTCGCGAATATTCTCTATCATTTTTTTTGATCGATTACTAATAAGAATTACCTGTAGAGTTTGAATTTGTTCGCAGAATTCCAGTGAACGAAATAGTACTATTGCGTTTACGAGAGTTTTATTAACTTTATTTTTTTATGATGTGTCGTTGATGTTTGCATTTAGCATTTACAGCGTTTAGCATTAGCATCAGCAGCAGCAGTGAATTTTTTTTTGCAAGTGCATGCAGCAATAATCACAAGAAAAAAAGCTCAATAATAATAATAAACGATATACTTACAAAAAGACACAGAGCACGACAGAGACGTCTTACTGAAACAACAACAACAACAACATCATAATCATCATCGCGCGATCAGAAACTTTGTTGCGTCTCTCTCTCTTAATCTATCTCTCTCTCCTTGAATATATATATATTTATAAAATAAATTATAAATAAGTCAATAATGAATCCAAACCTGTATCGCGTAGTTCGCGCCGATACTCCAAAGAAAGTAAGAATACTTTCGTTGAGGACTTCAAGGAATGCTTTGAGACAAATGGCACCAGAACTATTCACTTCTGCTCCTACGACTACTAAAACGTTCACTCAACAAGAATTAAAAGCGATAGCGACTTATGTTAAGATCGTCTTAGGGAAACCAAACGCGAACGTCGTCTGTGGCCTGAACGACTTCTCCGCATTCGTGAAATATCGAAAAGGAACTTTAACATACATCGTATTCGATTTGAAACCGAAACAGTTGAGAATATTGATTTACGAGTCGATGAAAGAGGAAACAACGACTAATAATAATAAGAACGATAAAAAGAAGACGACTGCAGAGTTAATTAATGAAATAGAAATAAATGGAAAGAATGATACTACTAATACTACGAAGAAGAAAAGCTCGTATTCATCGACAGCGGCGGTTTTGATCGAAGGCAAAGAGACGTTACCAGAAAGCGTGGCAAAAGTAGCCTTAGACGCGTTGAACGATATAACTTTAGAGAATACGGAAACTAGAGCGCAAGAAATGAGGAACAAACTTTCGGAGAAGTTTGGAAATCATTGGCACGTCATTCACGATGAATACATGTTCGCAGTCGCGTCCGATAAGACGACATTTACAATCGAGAGTATTAATAGCTCTACTAATGCCGACGACGTAGTAGGAGTAATAAAAACTATAGAAAAAGAGTTATTCTTTGTTGCGCAAAAAGGTCGCACTACATTTACGGTATGGCATCACAACGCACCCGCCGGAGGTGGGTTTGGGTTTTTCGATTGGTTTTGGAAAATGGAATCGAGCGAAAAGCTAAAACTCCTTCGTTATTTTTGTCTATTTTGCGCCACTGGTTTAGCCGTTGCTTCTAGAGCTTTTTGCGGCGCAAAAATGCGCAAAGAAGGTAGTTCTGCTACTACTTTGATCTTATTTTGTCGAGCGAGTACTGGCTTTACGCCGATATTAATTGGTATTTTTGTGATGGTTGCTTTTTTTACTTCAATCTTTGCATCGCAGCAACGCAAGTTTGAGAACAAATTAGGACAAGAATTATTAGCAGCTTCTGCAGCTAAGAAACAGCAGCAAACGAAGCGTGGAAAAATTAATTAATTAAACAGAGAGTATGTGTTTGTGTATATTACCATTAGTAGTACTGGTACTGTAGTTGCACATGCTATTTATTCTTTTTCAAAGTCTCCATCTGATTCTTCACCATCTTCTTCTTCTGCGGAAACATCATCATCGCCAGCCAACTCATCGAGAAAATCTAAAACTTCCTTCTCAACATCTGGATCAAACTCTCGCTCGCCTTCTTCCTCCTCTTCTTTTTCTTCGTTGTCGTTATTGACAACTTTGGTGATATCCGCATTTTTATTGGCCCCGACCGCCGCCGCCAACGCCGCTGTGCGAGAAGCAGCATTCAAATCTTTTGGTGCTTGGTTGGACGAATCCATCATCATCGCTCGCTGAAATTCTGCCACTGCGGCAGCGGCACCTTCGTCGTTGTTGCCATCGAAGAAGAATAAATCGTCGTTCGTCGCCTTTTCGGGATTCAAATGCGCGGTTGTTAAGAACTTCTTTGCCGAGATCCACGCAACAAAAATAGCTTCAAAAGCTTCTTCAGAAACTGCTGAAAGCTCTACTGAAGCAGACGATGGATCGATGGCTCTAATCATTCCTTCTGGCAATTTTGCGAGTAAAAGCGTTGGAGCGGGCGTGCTCCCGGTACAACGCATTAAAGTATCAGCCTTGAGACGACCGACGCTTGTTCTTTTAGCCCTGAGCATGTTAATATAGCGACGTAAAACTCGCATAAAATCAAAATATGCCCTAACTTCACCGATCGTTCCGCTCGCCGTGTCGTTTTCATCTCCTATGTCTTTTTTTTTCTTCTCTTCATCGGAGATTTTTATTTCCTCGCGAGGGACTTCCAATTGCTCTTCTTCGTAAAACTTGGATTCATCAATCATCATGTCCGGATCACTCATCGGTAAATCATCGTCATCAAGGATATCATCATCTTTGTTGAGATCGAGAGAAGACATACTTAATTTAACTTCTTCGCTAAAATTTGATGGAACGTCTTCAAAATTTTGATTCTCGTAATTCCACTGCTGCAGCATTGGACGTCTCACGAGTTGTGGACCACTTTTACTGCTTGCTGTTTTACTAAAGTCCTCTGAATTAGTCGTCGTCGTCGTCGTCGTTGAGTTTAACTTTAACCCAATTGCACGCTTAGCTTGCTTTTCCCACTCTTCACTAAACCCGCCCATTCCTAAAGCGGCCTCGAATATTTCGTCATCCTCGTCGATAATGTTTGGCAACAGATCCAGAACAAACTTAGAAGTTGAAAACATGATATTATTTACATCATCGCCGTCGTTCTTTTTCAACGAGATTGCACTTTTGCTCGCAATGCACTCTGCTAAGTAATGAATGAGATCACCGCGATAGTTGCCGCACAAAATAGCTCCATCGTGCATGGCTGTAATATCTCGATCTCTTCGTTGTTCTTTCGTTGAGGATGGTAAAAAAATCTTACGCGCATGCTTTCGGAAAGCGTATTTGAAGAAAACTAGCCGCGAAATGTACCGCTGCAACTCCGCTGGGCATTGTAAAACGCATCCAGCGGCGCGACGCAAACTTGCGATTGAAGTAATTTTCCCTAAAATTTCCGACAACCCTCTCGCGTCGTCTTTACTAACATTTGAAGCAGTAGTGTTTGTTATGAAATACTTCACGCATCTCTCCACACAGTCGATACTCGTCTTCATGGATTCGATTCGTTTAACTTCGGCTAATGCGATATCTTTCGCTTCTGCGCCGCATTCGCGCCAAATATAACTCGGAATATCGAAAGACATTCGTTTCATTGCATAATCGGCTTGAATGAGGAGTTCGGCGAGATTTAATGTCGACCAGTCCTTCGGAATTTTTTGCGTCATCGCGAACCAAGCGTTATCTGGATCTTCAATTTCTTTCTTCAACTTGTACAATTCAGAATCGATTTCCTCGAGCGGTTTGCACTCGTTTTCTCTGAATACTCGTTGAACTAAAAGCTCTTTATATAACTCTAAATCGGCTTTGATCTTCTTCCTCACTTTGGACTTGTTTGGTAAAGCTTCTACGGATTCTTCAAACGCGTTCTTAACAGTGTCGTCGTTCCAATCTTCGTTTTCGTTCACGGCTTCTCTTAGAAATTCGGCTATTTTTGAGACAAACTTTTCGGCCTTGTCCCTGTGCTTATTCGCTACTGCTACTGCTGCTGCTGCTGCTGCTGCTGATGGTGAGGATGATGTTTTTTTAACAAAATCATCATCATCATCATCATCAGCCGCTCTCTTGCGCGTAGTAGACATTATTATTATTATTATATATTATTATTATTATATATTAAATATATATTATAATATATATTACCAATGACCACTGACTTTGCCCTTTCGCTTCGATGTCTTCAACTTCTTCGCCTGTTTTAAGTTCTTCTTAAACTCAGGATTGGCCTCGTTCCTCTTCCCTCTCTTCCCTTTCCTGTTCTCTAACTTCAACGCAGTTTTCTTCTTTTTCCCTAAGAGTTGTTTCGTTTGCTGAGACTTTGATTTCTTCACCTTTTTCGATAACTGTTTCAAGTTTAAGATTTGATCTGGTCTTAGGTTCTGCGGCACGTAATACTTTTGTTTATGACAATCGTATTGTTTGCCCATAATATATTTATAGAAGAAGAAGAAGAAGAATTGATGTGAGGCGGCTGTCTTACCATTCAAGCAAGAATACAAAACTGACGCATGATGAAAAAATAGAAAATAGTAGAGAGTCATATTTAGCACGTATTCATTTTCTTATTATCAATATAGTATCTTTAAACCTGCCCCTAAATCGTAATAATTATAATAATAACCAAAACTTACAAGCCAAAAACGGATCCACCCTTGCTGCCAGCGAACGTGCCTTCAGAGGCGCAGATTTTCCCATCCTTCGTCCCGTCGCATTCCATCTTCAAATCGTCCGATAAGAATTTTACCGATCCGAATTCGGCGGCATTTTCGCAACCTAAAAGGTTATCAGGGAACTTGCAAAAGCCATCAGTGACAGTTCGTGATCGTTCGAAGTTAGCGGATGAAGTCATTGCTCTTTGTTTATCGTGCAACTCTTTGTTCGCGGCTGATGAAGCGAGCAAGTCTTCGGTCAAACCGGCGTGCGCTTGCATAACCGGGTTCGAGAACGATACGACGACGGCGGCGGCCAAGGCGGCGGATTTGTTGAATCTCATCACGGCGTTGTTCGTCTTTTGAGCAGCCGGTTGCGCGACCTATATGATAAGAAATAATAATAATAATTATTATAGGTTTAGTTTTTTGTTATTTTTAAAAGACTCCCTTTCTCTCTCTCTGCTGTCTTTTCTTGTGATATGTGTGATCGCACAGCACAAAGAGCGAGGATGCGAGAAGATACTCTCTAATTCTCCTCCTCCTTCTTCTAATACTCTTTCTCTCTCTCCCTCTCTCTCTAATATCACGAGAGACAACAACAACAACAACAATAATAATAATAATAATAATCGTTACTATTCTGTTTAGTAATCAAGAATTCTCTCAAGCACTTTACATGTTATAATATTCTTCATTATTATTATTATTATTAAATACTTGTGTGTTGTTATCTCCTCTTTTCCAATCCGTGATGGTGGGGTGGAATTATTTTATTTTATTTCATTTTTGCTCTCGTAAAACGCGCGGCGCACGGAAGTGTGTGCAACAAAAAGAACGACAGTAAAACGACACAGCGACGTGATGATTAAAAAACGAGGGATAGATATGCGGCGTACCGGTGCGACAGTTGTTTTCATGGACATCGTAGTAAACATTTTATATATTTTATTTTTTTTTATCTGTGTGCTTTTATGAGGAAACCGAGAGCAGCAGAAACAATAATCAGATAATAATATCTGCTGGTTATCTGCTGCGATGCCTCTCTAAACAATCAGCAGACAACGCTCGCGAAATAAAACAATTTTTTCTCGCGCGCGTATAAAATTTTCAAATTCAAAAACGACAGAACTTCGCAACGTCTCTCTTTGCACTTTTCTCTTCATCGTTATCGCACGAGTAATAGAGATAATATTAATCTACATCTCTAAAAGAACGGGATATATACAGTTCCTCTCTTTCGAATAAATTCGATCTGTTTATCGTATATATATATACATACATATATATATATATATATTAATCAATATAATATAATAATGAGCGCTGCAACTTTAGACTTCGAAGATGTCAGAGTAGTTGAGGACACTTTTGAATTAATCTCAGCCGATGAAGTCAATGAACATCATCAACAAGCACCGAAAATGCTCGTCGCATCACAACAACAACAAAATCTAACGAACAGTATTAACGCTGCTGGTATCGAGATTGTGATGAATAAATCTTCTTCTTCTTCTTCTTCTGCCTTGACAGGTGTTTCGTTATTGAACGAGCTCTTTGCCTGTAATAAGGGAAGCAACATTATTGGCAGAAATTTAAAATTCGAGAATAATAATAAGAACCAGCAGCAGCTGCAGCAGCCGCTGCAAAACCGACAACGAGTTGCAGGTGCTAAAAATAATAACATAATAAACGTTGATGGAAATAAAAGGAAACACCACGCATCTAATTCTCCAGCGTTTAAATCAAACAGACGAAAATCTGCAAACGGGTCGAGGATGTCCGATATGGGTAGAATTGCGAAAGACGTGTGCGCACAATTGGGCGAGCCAAAGACTTCTTTGATGAAAAGAGCTTGTGATACTTGTGGCAACGATATGGTATTAAACTTGGCTTCGGAAGTTCAAAACATCGAGAACAAAGGTGGGATGCAAACAACAGATGGTACGCGCAGACGCACACCTGGGGGGGTGTTTTGGGCGTTGTTCAAACAACGCGTCGAGGCGCAAGTTTACGACGAAGTCTTTGCGGAAGAGAAGGAAAAGGCTAAGGAGCGCCAAAGAAAGAGAAAGTCCGTCCAGAGAGCAGCAAAGGAGAACGACGATGATACTAATATGATGTTGGATACGTCCATGTCTCCACCGAGCACGGTTGAGAAAGCTGCTTCTGCTCAAGAAAATGTTGATGGTGAAAATACACCGTCATGGGCAGCCGTTGCAAAAACGCCAGCAGCGGCAGCGGCGACGATTAAGAAAACATCCACCATGAACTGCGAAGACTTAACCGAAGAACTCCCGTCGTACGAAGAGATGGTTTCCGATAACGAAACTCCAAATGGGGGAGGAGGAGTAGCTGCGTTTACTACTACTACTACTGGTGAGAAAGAAACGATGGCCATGAAGCTTTTTAAGAGTACGCAAAAGAAGACAACAGCCGGTGTTGGCGGTTTCCTCAAGCCAGTAGGTAAAGAAAAGCAAGACGCGCTGCCGACTTTGGATACCAACTTAGCCGCCGCCGCTGCGGTTACTTCGTCCTTTGCCGAGAAGCTCGATATGGTCACTCCAAAAGCTTCGTTGAGCACGAAAAAGGCCATGAACTGGGCGGATATGGACGATGACGATTTTGATATGTTTGCCGATGGAAGCAAAGAATCACAAGATTTTCTCTTAAACGCTCCTTTGAAGAAAGCCGCTCCTTCTACTACTGCCGTCGCAAATGAGACGGAGAAGCCAAAATGGGGCGGCGGAAGCGCGTCGTTCGCGTCAGTGATTGCCTCGAAAAATTAAATATTCATCGTATTGTTGTTGTTGTCGTTGAAATAAAATAAAGTAAGAAAGAAGAGTGAGAACCGTGTGTGTGTCTGTGTGAAAACAGCGAAAGACTGTTTGTGTGTGCGTAAACGCGTAGATTGTGTGTGTGTGTGTGTGTGTGTGTGTGTGTGTAATAAAAAAGTACAGTACATATTTACAGAGATTATATTATTATTATTAAGCATTCATTCGCTGCTCGTTGTAGTGGTGGTTCCTGATACTTGTATGCCAATCGTTCGCTCTCGCTCACCATCTAGTTCGACGAACAAAATCGATTGCCACGTTCCGAGCGTCATTTTGCCATTTGATATCGGAACGACGACAGATTGTCCTAATAACATAGCAATTAAATGCGAATGCGCGTTTAACGGTTCTTGTTTCCTCCACTCTTCGACCGTTCCTTTCCATCTATCGTCGTTTGGTGGATATCGAACGTGTAAGTCGTTATGTAAATATGGATATAACGGTGGGCAAAGCTTCAATAAGAACTGTCTAGCATCATCGACCAATCGGTCTTCCATTTCGTTAATAGTCACAGCAGTCGTCGTATGTCTGCTATGGACGATTATTTGTCCATCTATGATGCCATGCTTCTTAATCATTTCTGAGCATATTGCGTTCATGCACTTGAACGCAATACCGTGTTTAGTGATACCTAGGTGAACGGTTTCATAAACACAATCGTTCTGACGTGCTTTGGATATTATTTTCATCTTTTTATTGTTTATTCTTCTTCTTCTCATGCGTATTCTCTCTCCTCGCTCTTGTCCATCGTAAAGTGATACGTTAGTAGTTTTGGATAACATCGTTCAAAGTCGTCGTCGTCGTCGTCGTCGTCGTCGCTGTGTATTATTTGCTGTTTTGAAACAATTGAAACAATACTTATTGCTGATGACAATTTTTTATATCTACAGTGTACGTACTATATCATCTACTTTTATGATGGTCACAAAGAAGCCTGATAATAATTAATTATGCGCTGCTTAAGTATATTGGAATCATCATCAATAACGACGCGTTCTTTTACTATTCAACATAACCAAAGTCGTCGTCGACGTTCTACTACTACTACTTCTACTACTACTACTTCTACTTCTTCTACTTCTTATTGTTGTTCGAGCGAACAAGGTTTTTTGAAAACGAAACAAAAAATAATATCAAACAATATTAATAAAAATAAAAATTCGAGGCAACGACGACGAATGGAATTAGTCGCATCATCAGCATCGGCATCAGTAGCATCAGCATCAGCATCGGCATCATCATTTTTTATTAAGAAGCGACGACGAAGAATGGAACTAGTGACATCAGCAGTGACTCAAAAAATAAAAGGTGTTGATGACAACGGAAATTATAAAATACCGTTTGAACAAACCGTATCAATTATTGCCGTTATGTTAGCAGCGTTTTTTCACTTGCTAGGATTCACGGCAACTGGGCCGATAACGCCAGAATTAGTAAGGCATTTTGCAATTCCTGGATCGAAAATAGGCTATTTAACGAGCGCGTATCCATTCGGAATGTTTTTTGCGCTTTTTGTTTGGCCTCGATTATCAGATTTACCACTGATTGGTAGGAAAAAGATTATGACATTATCGCTTTTAGGCGTAGGCGCGAGTTTAATAGCGCAAGCAAAGTGTGTTTCTCTCGGATATTCATTCGAAACGTTTCTAGGTTTACGCGTATTAGCCGGATGTTGTTCAGGAGCGTCACCGGTCATTAAGGCGTATTTGGCAGATGTTGGATCGAGCGTATCATCGAAGAATAATGGCGCGTTTACTGCGCGTTTGATGGGATGGAGAGAAGCGTGTTGTACTTTAGCCTTTGTCGTTGGACCGACGGTGGGAGGAATTATATGTTCAGGATTTGATTTATCCGCGACTATTGCATTTACTGGATACGCTTCAATTTTGGCTTCAATTTTAGTCCTCATTCTCGTCGTAGAACCAAATAATAATAATAATAATAATAATAATAATAAT
>Ga0114998_10000231_pt1 | contig 38604 bp, 22 predicted proteins | sample ArcticOcean_MG_C_5_FD_87044 | JGI IMG/M metagenome (GOLD analysis project Ga0114998, IMG submission 87044) | Marine microbial communities from western Arctic Ocean - ArcticOcean_MG_CB4_138 | ecosystem: Environmental > Aquatic > Marine > Oceanic | place: Arctic Ocean: Canada Basin | collected... | reverse complement strand
CACTGTCGTTGATTCGGACATCCATCACAGGCGGATGATTTCCCAGCTAATTCCGAAGTAGGTCCAACACAGCCTTCGTTCGCATCGACTGGCGTCTCTCGCCGCACTCGCCCATCCTCTTCCTCTTCCTCTTCTCGCTTCATCGCTCGAATTCACGAGCGAACGAAGCGACCACGGGTATACAAATAAACTCTCGCCTCCACCTCCTCCGTGGTTCCCTCGTTGTTCCAAACGCAATTATTACGCGCACTTTGTTTCCCTAAATATAATTCCTCCTTGTATAAAAAAGAACTCACGCAGGCGCGACTGCGACCACGTATCCTAAACGATACAAACACGCACGTCGCACTTACTGAACGAACGAATTCAACGATCGATTTCTATTTCCTTGTTTACGCTACTGGTCTCGCCTCTTTATAGTACGGTGATACCGGTCCCTCGAGAGTTTCCTCGAAACAAAAACTTCCGATATGCTTTTCTTGTGCCGTTTCGAGGCAACCGCGTGCTGATGGTAACGCAGTAGTGTTTAACCAATATCTTGCTTATCGATTTATTCGCTTGATTGTGAAATTATTCCCTTTGGTCGTTTCGTCCTTTGATTCGATCGATTCGATCGATTTCCCAAAAAACGAAAAAGAACCAAGCACACTGGCAAAGGAAGAGATTTTTAGGGAAAACCACATTTTTCGACCTCCTGCTAATAAGTAAAAACGAAGCGCGCGGCAAAAGAAAGCACAACACAGCGCGCTCTCTCTGCGTACATAACTTTAGCTCGAAAGAGTTCGCGCGAAGAAGCGCTCACGAAGAAGAAGAAGAAGAAGAAGAAGAAGACGATTTCCTTTTCCGCTCTCTCGCTCTCTCTCTCTAGTGCGTGATTTTCGAGAGTAGCGAGAGGGAATATAAAAATGAGCCGCGAGACAATATCTATCACGCAAGCACTGTTAGAGAACGCGCGCGCGGATGAAGATGGAGATGGAGGACGAAGCGAACGCGATGATGATCATGCTTTAGGTATTTTTTTGAACGAAGATGATCGGCGAACTGTTACGATTGATGATCGTGATTTAGTGGAAGATTTCGAGCGTGATGTTGGGCGTACGAGCGAGCCAGCGGCACAGAGGAGCGAGGAGCTAGCGAAGTCGCAGGTATTAGCCTCGAAGGCCGAAGAGGAAGCAGTGAAAGAGGTTGGACTATCGCCAATGAGTCAAAGAGTCGAAGCATTACATGGGAGAAACCAGGAGACGTATATGTCCACGGCGTCTTCGCCGAGAGGGCGCGCGCAGGCGTTCTTGAGAGGGAAGTTAGGCCCGTTCGCTCGCGGCATTAACTCTCAATACACGAACGATAACGAACAGACTTTACATACGGCGAAGGAGACATCGGTGCCGTTGAGGCCTTTGTTAGAGCAATGCGAACAATTACATAGGCAAGGGGAGTTACGAGATAAAGCAATTATTGATAACTTGCCGCCGTATACGAGTTTAACCGAGTTATTGCCTTCGACGAAGAAAGACGCTTTATGCGGAGGGCATATGGATAACAGAGAGCCGATGACGCACGATGAGTTGAAAAAGTTTATTTGGAGATGCCAGAAAGATTTAGAGAGGTGTGGTGCCACCGCACATTCTTTGAGAATCGCAGTATGTGTCCCGAACGGACCGACTTTAGTGACGAGTTTATTGGCGACCATGCATAAACATTGTTGCGTGCCGATTAACCCGCAAACGACTGTCGAGGAAACCGTTGCCGAATGTCTTTCGACGAATGTTTCGGTGATTTTATACCAAAGAGATACTTCCGATAGCGAGAAGAAAGTCAAAAAAGTCGTCGATCAGTTGGGCTTAATTCCAATCTTAATCGTTCCAGATGAGAAGAAATGCGGTATGTTTGAAATGGAAGGCGATCCTTTCCGAGTCGACGCGACGAGAATTAAAAGAAAAGTCTTCAGCCGACGGCATTTGAAAATTGCATTCATGGAGGATCCAAAAGCTCGAGTCGGTTTGGTTTTACACACGTCAGGGTCATCGGGAAAGAAAAAAGTAGTCCCAATTACTATCTCACAACTCGCCGTCGGCGCAATCGCAATCGCGTCGTCGTGCGAATTGAAAGATAGCGACAAGTGCTGTAACTTTATGCCGCTCTTTCATGTCGGTGGTATTTGCCGAAACGTCTTGGCGCCTATTTTTTCGGGCGGTTCTTTAGCCGCCATGGCGTTTTTCGATGCGAGAGATTTCTGGATGACGCTTAAGAAACGCGAATCGACTTGGTATTACGGAGCGCCGACTATGCACGCTTTAATTCAAAGATCTGGCGAAGAAAATCCAAAGTTTTTGGAACATTCAAAGATTCGATTAGTAGCCGCCGCTGCTGGACCTTTGCCACACACGCTTTCAATGCAACTTCAGAAAACTTTTAACGACGCAGTAGTATTACCATCGTATGGTATGACTGAATGCATGCCGATATCGTGTCCGCCGGCGGATTATAAGCTCGAGAAACCTGGATGCTCTGGACGTGCCATGTGTCCAGATATTGCAATTTACGATCCAAATACTGGAGAACCTTGTGATGTCGATCAAATTGGCGCCGTATGTGTTCGTGGAGAGATTGTCATGGCAGAATACGAAGTCGATAAAAATGATTCGAAAGAATCAAGCAAAATAGCATCATCACAACTCGCGAAATTCTTCGACGGCGATTGGTTCGACACAGGTGATATCGGTCGCTTAGATAGCGATGGTTACCTCTTCATTACTGGGCGCTCAAAGGAAGTCATCAACAGAGGTGGGGAGATCATTTCACCGATTGAAATCGAGGATGCCATTCAATCGCATGCGGGTGTTTCCGAGTGCGCGTGTATATCAATCGCGCATGAGACTTTGCAAGAATGCATCGGCATCGTCGTCGTTCCAACGCTAGATGCACCTTTGCAATCAGCATTTGCTTCCGGTCTTAAGTATTTGTGCGAGCACGTTCAAGATAGATTACCGCCATCAAAATGGCCGAGCGTTCTCGTAATTGCTGACGCTATTCCGAAAGGATTCACTGGCAAAGTCTCTCGAGCGAAAATTGCGAAAGCGTTGGGAATCCCCGAAGTCAAGGAAAACGATAACGAACTTGAGAGAACTTTTATTGCTGTCGATATGAGCCATGGAACAGATATCACACCTGGATCACCAAAGGATGTTAATGTTTTGAAAGCGAGCGATATCGCCAGAGAACGCGTATCGAGCGCAATGTTGACGCTAGTTGGCGTAGACGAAGCAGAAACTTTAGTCGACGGTTCAGGTGTCATTGTTGGCGTTGTCAAAATATCGAATAGAACAATTGTTGAAGACGAAATCGAAGACGCTGAACTTTTAAAAGCTCTTCAACCGAAATTAGCGGGATGCTTTCATCCGAAGGTTATTGTTCCAACGAATGCGATTCCAAGATGTAGTGACACCGGTAAAGTAGACGATGATTTCATCTTGGGTTTATCAACAAAAGCTCGAGCTGGGAGGAAAAAATCTGACACAGAAGCGTTGATCATTCCACATTGGGCGTCAACACTTCATGGTGTTGATCCAGACATGGTGAACGTCAAAGATGACTATTTTGCCGTCGGTGGTACGTCTATTTCTGCAGGACAGCTTGCGTTCAAACTTAGAAAAGCGTTTGGCATGAAGGCGATGACGGGAGCGGATATGTTTGAGCTTCGAACGATTGAAGCAATCGCAAAGAAGATTGACGCGAAAAAAACAGGAGGAAACTCAAAAGGTGGCTCCTGCGCAGACGATAAAAGTAAAAAGGTTCCAGTTGGTCCAGTAAATTGGGTAGAGCCACATTCATCGGTTGCTCAATCGACGCTTCTCATTCAATTAATTCCGTTGTTCATAATTCGACCAAGTTTGACGTTATTCAGATGGACGGTTTTCTTGACAACATGGAGTACGATCTTTCACACGCTCGCCCCAAGCGTTCATTGGTTACGTCACACGTTACACTTAATGGTGACGAATACTCAGTACGAAGGTACGGCGAGTGTGTTAAAACTGCGTCATTACGGCTCCGTGCAGCTCTTCTCATTTTTTCTTGCGTTAATCTGCGTCGAGCTGATTTGTTCAATCGCGTTCCCTATGTTTGCCATAATATTCAAATGGGTCGTAGTAGGTAAATTAAAGCCAGGCACGTATAGATTATGGGGGTCTTACTATTTGAGATGGTGGTTAGCCGATCTCGTTCGCGAGATGTGTGGAATGGGTATATTCAAAACCAACGCGCAAACTTTTACGATGTACATGCGTTTGATGGGATCGAATATTGGTAGAAACGTTTCAGTCTCACCATTAGCAGATATTGCTGAGTTTGATTTGATTACCATCAATAATGGCGCGACTGTTGATGAGATTGCAAAAGTCCGCGCTTTTGAAGCCAGACGTGGAGGTATGCGTCTGTCCCCAGTTTACATCGGGGAAAACGCAACTGTTTGCGTGCACTCTGTAATTGGCCCGGGCGGTATCGTTCCCGCGAACTCAACATTACCACCGTACACGAGTTGGAGAGAGCGCGATCCAAACGTGAACGTTCATACGCACAAAGTATGTGCAAGAGAACGCTTACCAGGTCCTTCGATGCTCTTCAAGCTGATATTTGGATATCCTGCGATAATGTTCGTACATACCGTCAGATGGGCACCTTGGGCGGTCTTATTGAAGCTTTTGTATTCCTCTGCGGCAAAAGATGATAATATTTTAGCAAACGCAGGCATGGTCAACTGGCAAAAGCAACTCGAACGCATCGGGGACGATACTGACGCCATGGAGGTATTCGTCATGCTCTTAGCTCGGCTCTCTTGGCAAGATTGCATCGTGTGGTTTATGGACCCATTTCGCTTAACATGTATTGTTATGGCACGTCTCTTGCATGAGACCATCGGTCCGTTGCTACAAATCAGCGCCGTTATAGTAGTCAAGCGACTTTACGTAGGTAAATTCAAGGCGGGTGCAAACCCAACTACCTATTTCGCTCGCGAGTGGGAATACACGCGCCGTTTCTTAATGTCGAGTTTGTTAAAGGACGGAAAGTTTTGTGGTGCTGGTGAGATTCTCGGCAAGCATTACAAATACACGACTTATATTTGGCGCGCACTCGGATCAAAGATTGGTGAGCGCATATTCTGGCCTGGAAGTGGAGTCCATGTCGCGGATGGCATGTATGATTTGATTGAAATTGGGGATGACGTTGTATTTGGATCTCGTTCTCGTTTATATCCAAGCGATGCTTTGGGTGCTTTGCCTATTCATATCGCACGTGGTGCGAACGTTGCCGATAGATGTATCATTTTTGGTGGTGTTACGTTACATCCGGAAGCTTTGTTAGGTTCCGGCGGCGTCGCGCCGCGAAGAACGACTCTCAACGCTGGCAGTATCCACGTAGGTTCTCGCGACGGTCGCGCAGTTATGCTCAATCCAGGAAAATCTAGCCATTTGGATGACGATGTCTCTTTGCGCGTCGTTGAAGCGAAACCTTTCGGACGCGCTACGTACTTGGGCATGGCAACATACGCCGTTATTCCGTGGCAAGTCATGCCCGTAATTGGGATTTCCGCACGAGTTTTAAAAACCGCATTTAATATTTTACCGGTTTATTTTTCGTGGTACGTCACGGCTTTCTTCACTGCATCTGTAATGGATGTCGAATGGAAAGATATTCCAGCATGGCAGTACTTCTCATTGCTTTACGTGTTATTTCTCGCGATTAAAGCGGTTCACACGACGCTTTCTATTGCCTTAGGTTTGATGAACAAATGGCTGCTCATCGGTAAACGTGAACCAGGGATGTATGCTTGGGATAAGTCGAGCTACTGCTTCCGATGGAAGCTTGTGGATCAATTAAGTTTTAACGATTATCCGAAACTTCTTCGTGGCTCTGCGCATCTCTGCGCGTACTATCGTTTCAAAGGATGCCAGATTGGAAACAACGTTTGCTTATATCCGACTGGCGCTGACCCGCCGATGCCAGAACCAGATCTTATTTCGATTGGTGACGGCGCGTGCATTAACTTTGCTCACGTCATCGCGCACACGAATACGTTGGGTGCATTTTCGTTGAATTATGTCGTTATCAGAGAGCGTGCGACGTTGTGTTCGGAATCTCGCGTCATGGGCGGTTCTGTCATTGGAGCGGATGCTATATTACTCGACCACACTCTTGCGATGGTTGGCGATGATGTCGCCGCCGAAGCCATTTGGCAAGGATGGCCCGCGCGACATGTCATGGAAGACGCCGATTTGAAACCAGTCAAAAACACTCCAACATCGAACGCTGGTATGTTCAAGAAGAAGAGTCAGAAATGGAACTCGTTTTTCTCGACGCCGAGGAAACCAAAAAGAGGTGGAGGTAATCCAAATTTAGCGGGACGACAACCGAGAACGAAAGGTAGTACCTACGGTACGAGTGACGCATTATAATATTATATATAATAATAATAATAATAATAATAATTAATAATAAGAATAATTAATAAATTAGTAGTTTAATAGAGATACAGAATTTACAGTAATAAATTATAACACACTGTTGATGCGCGCGAGGGGTTGCTAAAATTTCAATTTGACAAAGTCTCCAATCTTCTTTGTCCTAATCAACTCTTCGAGAAGTACAAAAGCGAGAGGGAAAGCGCCTCCGAGAACTCTAGCGATAATATCTATCTCTTCCCAATGCGTTCGTAACGCTTTCAGGGTAGATTCACTCTCCGGATTGTGCGCCTGTGCAATTGATTCCGCCCATTCTTCCGCTAAAACGACGCGAATCAAGTGCTTGCGCGTCTCGGGCGCGAGAATTTTTGCAAGCTGCTTTTCTGCGTTTGTTTCTATGTCATCATCGTCCACGGCATTATTTTTTTCATCATCAGCTTCATTATCGTTCGTATTGCTAAGTGAATCGTCATTAGGAAGACCGCTTTTTGCGTGCAACCAAATAGTAAACATGTATCTCTTTTTCGCATTTGAAGGCATAGTCGAATGCGCGATATATCGCGAGTTAAACAAAACCATCGTGCCAAGCTTTGGCGCTATTACTACCTTCTCCTCAATCGGGAACGGGTATAAAACAAGCTGACCCCCATCGGCTTCTTTCCAATGCTCGTTCAAATACACTAAACACGTAATCCTTCTCAAATCAGTCGCTGAATCGGAATCGAAATGAATAGGAAATCGAGCGCCGTCGCCGTCGTTCACTTGCGCTTTCAACGAAACGTTAAATAACTTTTCGCTCGCCGTCGGCGTCATCGCGTTCAACAACGTCATTAAACTCCTATCATTTTCCATGGCACGTAAATACTTCATTCTTTTCTCGTCACGAAAAGGCGCAGAGAGCTCTCGAATCCCTCTCTTCTCGAGCGTTTCCTCCTTACCGTCCTTCACGAATCTCGTCGAATTCGGTACCATCGCGTGTTGCTCGTCATCACGTCCACCGTGCTCGTTTCGACTCACTACGGCGATCTCAGCTCTCAACGCTTTCGATAGCTCGCGCTCGAGCGCGTCTTCGCAGACGCAGAAGCCTTCGCTTTGGAGCTTTCGTAAGTTCTCTTCAGTCAACGCTTTCACGAACGATCGTTCTATTCGCCTCAGAATCCCTTCCTCGTCTGTGTTCCCATCATCGCCTCTCTCGAAACCGTTATTACTACTACTAAAGTCGTTGCGAAAATCAGGGCCAAAATTGAGCGAATTCGAAGAACGAGGGGAATTGGAAGATGTAAGAAACGAGCAACGAAGCGTGCGTGAGATCCAACCGTTTGTTAAACGCTGCGCTTTCGAGTTGATCGAAATCATTCTCGCGCGAGTTCTCTTTACCTGCGTTTGCGTATTCGAGCGAATGCGAAGAAGTTCTCCATTCAATCAGGTTTTCTACTGCTGGAAACTTTATTGTTTATTGGGAACAAAAGTTAGGTGTAGGGTTTAGGGTTTTGAGCTTTAGGGTTTACAGGGTAGGGAAAATTATAACGCCTTATTATTTCTATCATCATTCATTAAATCAACAGAGAGTGAGAGGGAATATTTATTCGTCATATTTGTAATGGACACAGATAGTACCACGATGATCGAACGAGCTTTGAACGAAGATGATCGACAAAGGAACGATTCTATAGAATTCGATCGATTGAACGAAACGTCTTCGTCGTCGTCGGACGACAACGAAGAAGAAGAAGAAGAAGAAGAAGAAGATGATTTGGAGCAGAGACTTTTGATGAGCGGTAACGGTCTCGAGAAGAAGAGGAAGAAGAAGAGAGAACGCGATGACGATGATTCAGATGGACTATCACCAAACCAGCGGCAGAGTAATAATACGTACGATGGGTATAACATAGAACAAGACGTGACCGATGTTTCGAGGCATGATCTAAAAGTCGTCTTTGCGCTTTGGAACGCGATGGTCGGCGCAGGTTCCGTGGTCGTGTTCCCTTGGGCGATGTCAAAATCGGGCGTGCTCTTAGGGGCGATCATCGCGCCGATGTTTGGATTCATATGCTGCGTGTTCTCGGCGCAAAGGCTAGTTGAACATACGGATCGTAGGAAGTGTAAGGATTACAGCGACGTCGTTGGGGTATGGTTCGGTGAGAGCGCGAAATTGATTTGTAGGGGCGGGATCGTGTTGTTAATGGTGCAGACGGTTATTGTGTACGATATGATCTTGTCCGACGTCGTGTTCGGGTTAGTCAGTGGTGGGTATGCGGATTGGAGGGAGAGGCATGTAGGGGCAAGGGCGAAAGAGAGGATTCGTGGTAGTGATTATGATGATGATAGTGGTACTAATACTACTTTGTTGTCGTCGACTTCGTTTTATGGCGGCGACGACGACGACGATAATACTACTGCTACTAAAAATAATACAGATTCCACGGCGAACGATAATAATAACAGTACTAGTAACAAAATGCATACGAGCTGCAAACAAGCGATCACGTGGGAATCTTCGTTGAACGGTGATTGCTTCACACCAAAAACGGCATCGGTTATAGTCGGATTATTATTATTTATTTTGGCCACGAGAACGTCTGCGGATGTTTTCGTGAAACTTTCTGCGTTTGGCCCAATGTTTACAGCGTATCTCGTCGCATTTGTCGTTTTACAAAGTTTAGTTGTCGAGAAAGCGGTGGCGCCTTCGCATTTTTATCCGCCTCGCGGCGGTGGCGCGGCTTTTAAAGGCGTCAGTACGTTGCTTGGCGCATGTTCGAGCGCGTTTTTCGTCCATCACGCAATCGTTCCAGTGCTAAAGACAAATAAGAAATCAAAGAATAATAATAGGAATTTAGTTTTTGCGTATATTTTAGCCGTCGCGACGTATACATGCGTTGGCATAGTCGGAAATTTCAGTTCAACGTATATCGATTCAGAATCGAAGCGTATGAAAAATGGATTACAAGGGCCTTCGGAGAATTTTTTAAACGCGTTTCCGACGCAGCCGAACCAAGCTTTGTTCGCGTTTACGGCGCACATCGCGGCCGCGATGCAAATGTTCACAATATGTCCACTTCTTCTGTTTATATTACAAACTAGCGTACATGGATTAGTTTTCGGTCGCCGAGCGGAGACGAAAACGACTCTTTCAGGCATCGCAATCGTGAATTTCTCGTGTTTACTCGTCGGCACGTTATGCGCTGCGAACAAAAAAATAGACGTCGGCGGCGTCGTAAGCGTCTGTGGAGCCGTATTCGGCTTCATCTTCGTCTTCTTACTACCATCGCTCATTCGTTTACAAGCCACGAGAAAGCTTTCGACGTCGACTGTAGTGGTACCACAGACGTCTTCGCGATACGCGCTCAGAAGTCAAACGCGCGCTACTCCTGAAAACTCGAACGCTAGAAATAATAACGACAACGAAGAAGAAGAAGAAGAAGAAGAAGAAGAAGAACGAGGAAATCAACGACGTAATCGAAATCGAAATACGACAGACAATCTGAAGTTTTGGAAAGGTCACGATTTCAAAACGCTCTTCTTTCATTTCATTTTCGTCGCGTTCGGTTTCTCAATCGCTCTCTCGAACGTATTCTAGATATCTTAGGAAAGTATAGTAGAGAGTAAACAAAAGAGAAATAAGTAGCTAAAATCCTGCAAAGATATTACTCGTAAGTTACGCGCGCGCTCGAAAACGCACGCATCTAATCTCTTCTCTGCGATTACAATAATAGCGAGAAAAACATTAATAATAAAATGATTACGACGATATCTTCTCTCACTTCGCGCGCAGTAATCAACACCTCTGCGAAGAAGAACGAAATACATCATTCGAACAATAAAAATATCCAAAACTTGGGAAGAAAGATACGGAGAACTACGACGGAGTCGTTCTTAAAGAATTGGAAGAAGAAGGAAGAACCGTTATCGAACGAAACGGATGCAGAAGGGAAACCGAAAGGGTTGACTGCGAAAGGGATGTCGCAATTGATTAAAATGGGGTTAGGCGCTGTCAGTGGCGACATCACTGAGATTAATTTCGATAAAGAGAATGCTGCGAGAGCAGTCGTGATGGAACTGGAAGCGAATAATTTAGAAGACGCGGAAGGGAATCCGTTATCGGTGAAGTTTATGGATAACGAAGGGTTTGTTGGTGGGAAAGATGATAGTTCGTCTACTGTGATGAATAAGATCGTGCCGGTTGTTTTAGGCGCTGGGGCGATCGCTGGCGTCGTCGCGACGTTGAACGCTTTATAATTGTATTTGTATTGCTAAAATAATGATACCAGTATGTATATGAAGAACTACAAATGTACTAGTACAGTACCATACTACTGCTAAGGTACCACAATACGGTGCATATAATAAATTATTTATTCTTCCGATATTATTGATGACGCGTATTGTTCGTACTCGTATTTCTCATCATCATCGTCATCTCCTTCGTCTTCCTCGTAGACATCATCGTGGACGTTGTTTTCGTTCGTATTGAATAAAGCTTCGTCATCGTTTCGGTTTCGAAGTTTCTCTTCTTGTTGGCGAGAGAGCTGCGCAGATAAATGAAGCGCTCTTTTTAGCGCAGTCGCACTCGCGAGTTCTTTTTGCCTTCGTTGAATATTCTCGCAAAGCGAGTTTTCTAGACGTCTCTCACATAAACTTAACCGTTTTCGCAAATGTTCCGTTTCTTTTCTCGCGCGGTTCAACTTCTTCGCGAATTCATCAGTCATCGACGCCTTCGTGCTCGCCTCGAACGTTTCTTTTCTCGATCGCGTAAGTAACTCTCTCAATTCTTCGCTCTCCTCTCTCAAAACGTTCGTTACTTTCTTCTCTCTGCTCTTTCCTCTTTCAGCTCGTTCGGCGAGTATTTCCATCTCTTCCATGTTTCTCTTATTCTCCTTCGTTAAAACGTCCTCGCGTTTCTTCAATCCATCGCAATCTCTTCTTATTCTCGAAACTTCGGCCTCGAGCTCTAAACCGTGCACGCGCTCATCGACTAACGCGCGTTCGAGCGCGTGTTCTGCCAACATCCTCTCCTTGCGCAGATCTCGCTCTGCTCGTGTTTCTTCCTTTCTCCTCGCGCGCTCTTGCGCGAGCTCTACGCGCAATCGTAAGATCACAGAGTCCTTATCGCTCGCTATCGAAGCATTCGAGTGAATCGTTCTCACGTGCGTTCGATCGTCGTACTCCGCGTTTAGTACTACCGCGGTCATCGCTCGACTTTAAACAGAAATAGATATAATAAATAGACGCGATAGAGAGAATTTAAGAGGGCGGTGCTATTTTTAGAGAAATTTACATTTTTAAGCTCTATACTAAAGAAACGAATTCGATCGATTTCTAAAGTATTACTTACTGTGCGTGCGCATAAATAAACTGAATCGATAGAAAAAAGAGAGAGAGAGAGAGAGAGAGATCTCGCGCATGATTTGGTATTTCGTCACTTACACGCCATCAAGTCCCGCTAGCGCCGCTACCGTCAACTTTCTCTTGATCAGCGTTTTTTTCGCAAAATCGTTCTCGTTCAGCACGACGCGATCAGTTTTTGAATTTTCAAAAAAGAACGAATCGTAAAAGAAAACGCCGTGGTCACGCAGGTCAAAGGCGAACTCGATATTCGATAGAATTCAAAAACAGGTCGTGGAAACGTGCTGTGATGATCGCGATGAGTCAACAGGTATGTGAAGAAAACGGTGCTCGAAATGATGTTGTTGATGATGTTGATGATGATGTTGAGGGCGTGAACGAACGATTCGTTCCAGGAGAAGAAGAAGAAAAGGAGAAGAAGAAGAAGATAGTTAATGAAACCGAGGTAGATTCCGAAGGGTTTGAAATCATCGATGACGATGATGACGATAGTCCGTCAAAGAAGAAGATGAAGGAGAAGAAACAAAAGACGAAGAAGAACGACGATGAGAAGCGAAAGAAAAAAGACGAGCAGGAGCTTAAAAAACTGGAACGAAAGAAAGAACAGGAGCAAAAGAAGGAGATCAAAGAGAAAGAGAACGAAGAGAAACGGAAGAAGAAAGAGATTAAAGATGAAGAGAAACGGAAGAAAAAAGAAGCTGCGGATAAGATTGCTGAAGAGAAGCGCTTGGCTCTCGAACGCGTTGAAAAGTTGAAGCAGAAACAGTCCGAGAAACTACTCGGGTTTTTCAAGGCAAAGCAGCCGAAGAAACAAAAAATAGCGATGGAAGTGAACATGGAAGTTCGAAAGCAAGCGAAATCGGCTATGGATAAGTTAGATGAAGAGATGAAGATTGGTTCGATCGACGTAGTGAAGCATTTTTCAGAGGTGACTTTGCCAGGATTTAAAAAAGCGAAGCGCATGGAAAAAGGTGGGTATACCGCGAAGAATAACAAAAGTAGAAACGTGATATTTTGGAAAAGTAATGGGTTGGAAGTTGTGAAAATGAAATTCCATCACTGGAATGCGAGGTATGAGTTTGGTAAAAGTAAGAAATTGCGCGAGTACGATCCGTTTAGAGCGAAATCATCGTCGCCTGAAGAGGACGACGACGACGACGTGCAAATTATCGACACTCCAACTACGACGAATATGAATGACAATAATTACGACGACGACAATATGCAAATCGTCGGCGCTTATACTCCAGAAAAACGATATAAACGGTTTTACAGTTTCATGACGACTTATCATGGAAACTATCATGAACGCCCGCCTTGGTACGGATTTTCTTTACCGCCGAATAGACCAAAGCTCTCGCGCAAAGAAATAAAAAAGAAACTTTCGAGAAACTTTCTCAAGAAGGTCAACGACGTAGATTACGACATCGATAGTGGTGGCGACGATTATGAAAATGAGGAGGAACCAGAAGAAGGAGAAGATATCATGGATGCGGATGATTACTCGGAGGACGACGACGAAGAAAAAGAAGAAGAAGAAGAAGAAGATGTTGCCGGTGGACAAGAGTTTTTCATTCCCGATAATAAGATAATCCGAGGTAATTTTGGCGAAGACGACGACGTTGAAGAAAAGGAAATAGATTTTCAACACATTGAATCATCGAATAAGATCGAACAATGGGTCAAAGATGCAACGAAACAAAGAAAAACGCTCGTAGTTACTTCACTCAACGCAAACATCGAAGACGGCATCACCAAAGATACAGACGGTACTGTTTTAAAAGTTTTTGAAGTTATTTCACGAACGACAAAAGAGACGTTCACGTGTGGATTTGATTACGAAATTGCACAGCAGAAAGCAAAGGACAAATTCGAGCGAAAGAAACTCGAGCTCAAAGAGCAAAAGAAGAATTCAAAACTCGAAGAAATGAAGGGTCCAAAAGGAGAAAGCGATGAGTTCGGTAAAACAATTTTTGTCACGCAAAGTGGAATCGATAAACTGTTTAATGTTAATAGCAATAACAATAAACGCTTAGATGATTATGTACAAGAGCCAAAAGTAATGAGCGTCTCGTTAGTTCTTCCAGAATTACCCGAAGCGACGGATTCATATCGATGGGAGATGTTTCGGAATAAAATGCTTGAAACAAACGCTTCAGCAGAAACGAATCCTTTGGGAGTTTTCTCCCTATGGTTTAAATCAGACGAAGTATCTGCTGCTGTTGTTAGAAAAATGCCAAAAGAGATAGTTTTGCTCATCGCGAAACTTGCAAGTCAAGAAGGTCGTCCGCAAATCGCTCGCGTTGAGCTCTTAGACGCTCTGAAGAACATCATCGCAATTTTACGACGTGACGGTTATCACTTGTCTCCCAACAAACTAACCGTTGCAACACGTGCGGCTGATGGCGCTGCTGAAACATTATTGCTACTCTCGCCATTGAAGAAGGCGGCGCCGCTGAGAGTTATTTTCGAGGAAGTGGTTACGTTAAACACGATTAAGAAAATTGTTGAAAGCATTTTATCTTCGCAAACGAATTTGTCGAATACTCTGAAGGAAAAAACGATCGGTCTCATTCATGAGTGCGTAGTTAATGGTGCTGAAGACGATCACGCTCGATCGTTGCTGAGAAATGATATCATCCGAAATGTTGCGCATGAAAAACAATTCCTCGAAGTACTCGTTTCGTACATCAAAGAAGACAGTAGCTCAGAAAACTTACTCTGTGCGGTTGAAATAGCAAACGCGGTCACAAAAGGAAGTCTATGCGAAACCTTTTGTGTCTTGCGTGCAAGCGAAGCGAACAAACTGGCGACGTCATTGTGCGATTTTGTTCTTGCAACGTTCGATGATCGCGGCGGTAAGAATCTCGACATTGGAAGCGAAAATAGTAAAGACTATACTCGGGCGTTCTGTGTCGTCCCAAAAGCATTGTCAACGCTTTCGAATATGGCCAACTCTTGCGCGTTCGCTCTCAATGTTTCCAAGATTTCTACTATTCTTGAACGTGTCGTGAAATTTGTAGTGAGGCAGCAAGTTCTTTTACAAACGGATGAAAACGCGTTTGCGGAAACTCAGGCAGTGCGTTCTGAAGTTTTGAATCTCATTCAAAACTCTCTCGGATTTTCAACCGACAAGAAAGCAATCGATACAATTTTCAAAACAGTATCAGATTTAGGAGATTTAATATTAACGCTGAACTTGTTGATTTCGGAGAACACAAACGAAACGATTTTGAAAGAAGTCACAGCGTTCGTCGCACAGAGAATCGAAGAGATTCGAGCGACGGCGGTTTAGATATAGTTTAGATTTTAAAGTACAAATTTTTAATTGAAAACATTATATACACACACGCGCACACAGACAGACAGGCACACACACACGATACGCAAATTTCATAATGAACCTCTGACGATATTATTTCGGCTCTTTTGCTCTGCACCTCCAGTGCCTTCGTTTGCTACTACGCCGATCGCCGCGTATGGAGAACTTCCGTTCAAAATTCCTCGCAACTTCATCGGAAGCGTTACTTTGCCGAGACATAACGTTTTCACTTCAGATATGACACTTTCTTCGACGTTGGAAAGAAGAAAAACGCAGTTTTCAGATTCGTTCACCGAACGCACTATGGCTAAGCCAACGCACGATTCATCTTCTCTAAGCAAACCGACTACGGAGGCATTCAAAACTCTCAAAGCGTCGTTTTTATTCGGAATATCCGAAAACAAAACCTTTATTTTTATATCGTCTAATGAAACGCGCCATGGTGTCGCTTGTTCCAATCCTTTTGAGATTTCCGCAAATGCGCTCGCCTCGTTCGTCAATCGCAAACCGCCGCACTCGGGGCGTCCGGCGTGTCTTGCCACGGCTTGCTTTGCCCAAGCGAGCCAAAGTAAAGCTCTCGAATCTTGAGGTGTTCGTTTACAAGCTTCTATGACGCCTTCGTTTTCATCGTTATCGTTGCGTCCTTGCGCGCCTGCAGAAACATACGTGATTTTCGTACCTTCTAAATCCGGGAACGACATTGAGCCATCGAACGAAGCAATGTCTCTTTTATCGCCATCGGCGTTGTTATTCACGGCCCAGAAAGCGCCGCCAGGGCAATTACGTTTTTCCGCGTGTGACTGTACGTTCAACACGTGCGTCAAATTCGGTATTCGGTTAAGAAACTTTGCTAAAGCTTCTAATCCAGCGCCTTTGACCCAACCGTTGCAATTTATTAGAAGAGCCTCGACTCTATTAGTCGCTCGTTCATCTTTCATTTTTTTTAGCCATTTTTCCAAGCATTCGATGCAAGCGTCGACGTAAGCGTCGACGTCGCTTTCTGGAGAATAATCTCCAACGAACTTTTGATGAAACGGTTTTTCGCCGGAGCCTAAGAATTCACCACCAGATAATCGTAAAGCTGGTGGTCCAATCAGAGGCGTTTGCAAAGTCGTCACAGAAACCAAACCCGGTGCCGTTCGTTCCGGTTGCCCTGGGTCGATATCTAAAAAGCCTACTTTTTTATAATCGATGAGCAAAAGATTCGAGACATATCTCGCAAACGTCGATTTTCCTACTCCTTTTGGTCCAACAAACGCAACGATCGCCGGTACGCCTTTCGGATCTCTAGAAAGCTCTCTGACCATATCGCCAACGGCAGTTCCAGCTCTCGCCCAATCTTCCGCGATTTTATTTCTAGGTAGCGTTCCATTTCTATTCGTAGTTGTACTATTCGCTTTATTCGTCGTATCTATCGTGTTTATGGGCGTCGCCGCAGTGCCAGCGGTCATGAGCGAACTCGACCCTCCTCCAGCAGAACTAATTGATAGCATGATAGCATCCGGCACTTGAGGCAATCCTTTATTCGTAGCCCCAGTCGTAGCCTTTCTATCGAACGAAACTAACTCGAACGAACTGATATTTCTCGTAATCTTTTTATTACTTATACCACCACTGTTATTATCATTATTATAATTATTATTCTCATCATCTTCCCTTTTCAAGCTCTCAATCCTTGACTGTTGTTGTTGGCGCTGATGATGATGTCTAAACGATACTTTATTCGCGCGTTGAAATAACTCGGCAAAGAACCCGTGCCCTCTCGCTACGATAACCGCCCCCTCATCCTCCTTCGGTTGTTCTCGTCGTTTAATCACGGCATCTTCATTGGTATCATCACAATCACAATCATCGTTACCATTCAACACCGCAGACGACGGGGAGCCGAAAAAAATTACATCATCCATCGGTAACGGAGTCAACCTAACCTCGGCGCCTAACGCGCCGCTCCTCACGGTCACCGCGTTCCCGACCAACGCGCTCGCACGACAATACTGCTCTGGATGATCGCACCTGGCTAAATACCCGTTAATACAAACGACCGCGGACGTAACCTTAACCCCACAATTCCCTTCAATCGCGATCGATTGATGTGGGTGCAGGAGGACATCGACCGAGGAACGAATCGTTTTTATTGACGGCGCGATGCTAGGTTTGTTCCTTCCTCCTGCTCGCTTTTGTTGGTACGAATCATCATCTTCATCTTCTTCGTCATCATCATCTGCGGCGTCGTCTTTATCAGTCACGGCATCACGACCGTCCGATACTAGTTTCCTGCGCTTAGGGGAGTGCGCGTGCTGCATCGCCTCGCTTTTTGTCGTAAACATTTCGATATATATAAAACGCGAAATCAATCGTGTGTAAGATATATATACACGTGTAAGGTAAAAAGCGGTAGTTTTTTTCACTTGCAAGGACGAATAAGAAAAATCAACCTTTGCTCGACGAAGCGCGCGCGTGAGTAAACAAGACACGCGAAGGCTTTTTTGTTCTCTCTCTCGCGCAACAGCGTTCCTCTAAGATCCTAAACGTTAGACGGCAGGGAAGTATTGAATCGATCGTGTTTATGATAACGAGTAAAAAGCGGTTTCCTTTTGCTGCTGGAATAAAGTAAACGAAAGAAAAAGATTCTTTGCTGTCTCTTTTTTTAATCACATGCGCAATGTTTTTCCAAATCAGCAAATCTCATCTTTCATGTTACTATATAGGGGACTTTTTAGACCTAACAGTGCTTTATGATATGTAACGTCTTAGTTTAAGGACCGCGTTGAATGAAATCGCGTCGGGTATTACGGTTAAGTGTGCGTGTGTGCGTGCATTTTACGAGAGAGAGTGAGCTGCGTTTTGAGATAGCCTTTGATGATTGACGTGAATTGAACGATGAAGATTATGATGACGATAAGTTGTCAGTTACGTACGAATAGTAATTCTTCTTCTTCTTCTTCTTCTTCTTTTTCTTCTCCTCGTTCGCGAGGACGGAGCAGAGTATTAAGTAGTTCTAGAGCCGATGATCTTTTTGATTTAAACGTTCGTCGTGTGCGTGAGATTAAATTATACGATTTCAGTGCGGAAGTAGTTCCCTATGACGTCGCGTTGGATATGCAAAAACGAATTCTGGCGAAGCAATTGGACGTCAAAGATTGCGATAGTAACGAAAAGAATTTGTTCGAATGCGATGCGGTGATATTGTTACAACACGCGAACGTAATCACGTTAGGGACAGGGAGTACTGTAGATAACCTAAAGTTCGATCCAGCGCGAGACGTACCGAAAGATTTCGAGTTCAGGAGATGCGAACGCGGAGGCGAGGCGACGGTTCACTTACCTGGACAACTCGTTCTGTACCCAATATTAAGGCTGGATATAAAAAAGGGCGAGAGCTTTAAACCAGATTTACATGAATACATGCGGAATTTAGAAGAAGTCGCTTTAAGAGTTGCGAAAAACTTTGGCGTTCTAAACGTACGCAGAGAACCCGGCGTAACCGGAGCGTGGGCGAATGGCTCGAAGTTCGCACAAGTCGGCGTAAGAGCGCGAAGATGGGTCACCTATCACGGTCTCGCAATTAACGTCAACTGCGATTTACACGAATTCACGAAACACATCATCCCATGCGGTATCAAAAATAAACCAGTCGCGAGTATTCAAGGCTTACTTCGTTCGCAAAATATTTATAGCGAGAACGAAGAAGAAGTTTCTACCACCGACGCAAACGCACGCGATGACATTAATAATAATAATAATAATAATAATAATAATAATAATAAAGATGGAGTAGATATATCAATAGAACTAGCCTCCAAAGAAATCATTCGCGCGTTCGAATCCGTGTTTGACGTTTCCTTAGTCCAATCGATATATAGTACCAGCGGTTGAAAATTTACATATTCATCATCGTTAGTGGGCAACTAAACAACGTCAACGTCATAAAATTATATGCTCAACTCGTCGACGATCAAGACGTACGCTACACTCCTGCTAAGGATCAATCGCACACAGTTCCGTCAAAAATCCATTTCATATACTCACAGTAACAGAACTAAGGCGGTAATAAAAACGATGTCATCGTTATCATCGTCATCGATGGATAAAGTAGTTCTCAGTGTACAGAAGTTAGCGGATGGGCCGATGGAGACTATTGACCCTTTCCTGTTCTGCGTGTATCACAAAGACGCGTATCCAGCCGGTGCGTTAAATATGTACATATATATATATATAGAGAGAGAGAGAGATGTTTTTGTCACGTTTTTATTCGAATCGTTTCGGTGTTTTAATCGAGCTTGGACTACATACATCATTAAACTCTTCTATTATTATTATTACAATTCATGACAAACAGGCGATGGGGAGATGAGGGCACCGAGAAGAGGGAACGGGTCAGATTTTAATCCAAACGCGCCGTATAGAATGTACCACGGCGATAGAATTCCAGGGTTCCCGCAACACCCGCACAGAGGATTTGAGACAATCACTGCAACTTTAGATGGTATCGTTGACCATACGGATTCGATGGGGAACGCCGGGAGGTACGGCGAAGGCGATCTTCAATGGATGACGGCGGGGAAAGGCGTCGTACATGGCGAGATGTTCCCGTTGATAAATGAAGACAAAGGGAACGATACGAGATTTTTCCAGATTTGGTTGAATTTACCGAAGAAGAGTAAGATGACTGAACCTGCGTTCGTGATGCATTGGGGAAGCGAGACGAAGAAAGTGAAAACGAAAGATGGGATGACTGACATAATAATTTGGGTCGGCGAACACGATGGAGAGAGGACTGAGATGAAGTCGCCCCCGAATTCGTGGGCGGCTGATAAGGAAAATGACGTCGGCGTCGTTTTTTATTCATTAAAACCGGGCGCGAAGTGTGAGATTAAGCCAGCTAGTGGCGGAAAAAAAGGAACGAAAAGGTTTTTATATTTCGTCGAGGGAGAACAAGCAAAGCAGTTCGTGTCCGGGACTTCAATTCCAAAGAAACACGGCGCCGAGATCGTTGGCGATAAGAGCGCTTTATTGGAAAATAAAAGTGAAACCGAAACGATGGACGTCTTGTTACTTCAAGGAAGGCCGATCGGGGAACCGGTTTCGCAACATGGACCATTTGTGATGAACACGCGCGAAGAAATTATGCAATGTTTTGAAGACTATCAACGCACGAGATTCGGGGGATGGCCTTGGGATAAAGATGCAATGGTGTTTCCGAAAGATAAACCAAGATTCGCCCTGCTCAACGGTAAGGAAGAGTTGGGAAGATAAATTAACTTATAAATTACTATCATTATCATTATATTATTATTAGCTGAACTACTGGCACTCAAAGTCTCAACATATTTGTTAGCCAAAATGTGCATGGTTTCGACCGAAGATCCTTGAAGTACCCAATTCAGTCATTCACTCGAAGTAGTTGTCGGTTAGAGCTTACTGACATATTAAATTGAAAAATTATTATTACTACCACACGTCTTTCATATAACGTTTATCGACCACGAGTCTTCTTATGATTTCCTCGGCCTCGTGTATTGCGTATTCGCCTTCACGTTGTAAGACTTGTAATAATGCCCTATTCACGTCTCTGGACATATGCTTTGCGTCTCCGCACACGTACACAGCACCGTTCGGACTTCGGAGTACTTTATAAACTTCTTTCGCTTTCATTTGTATTTTATCCTGCACGTATACTTTCTTCTTCGGATCGTCTCTGCTAAACGCAACGTCCAATGAAGATATGACGTTGTCTCCTAAAGCTTTTTCCATTTCGTCTCTGTAAATGTAATCGTGCTCTTCTTTCCTGCATCCAAAGAAGAGCATGCATTCACCCAACTCGCTACTTTTATTTTTTAGCTTCGATAAATATTCGCGTTCTTGTAAGAAACCGCGAAACGGCGCGTATCCAGTACCTGGACCGATTAGAATCACCGGCGCTTTCGAATCTTTCGGCAACTTAAAAGTTGCTTTGCGAACAAAAATGGGTACGCGGTCACCTTCGCATACGTTTTGTAAAAACGTCGAACATACGCCTTCGTGCACTCTTCCAGTTTTCGTCTTATGTTTCACGACTGCGACCGTCGCGGAGACTATGCCACTATCTACTTTTGGCGACGACGAAATGGAATAAAATCTAGGTTGTAATCTACCTGCGACGCAACCAAAGAATGCACCTAAATCAGGAACTGCCGTTGGAAACTTTTCCATGACTTCGAGCAAAGACCTGTGTGGACCAGCTATGTACGCGTGGTATTTCGTTTTATCCGTCGCTAAACTTTCGAGTTCTTTCGCTTCTTTTTTATTCGTTGCGAACGACGCTAAAGCCTTAATCGCGGTTTTTCGCGGCATCGATAAAACATCCGCATATCTTGCAACGGCAACACCGACAGAAATCGGCCCTGGGAATACTGACAATAAAGATTTTGGAGCATCGTCTCGTCTTATTAACTCCATAGGCGTTTGTTTCGAAACTTTTAAGATCTTACACACGCGATCGACGACGTCTGGTGCGTTTTCTGCATAAACGCCTAAATGATCGCCAATTTCGTACGTTAATCCTTTACATTGCGAAACATCGAACTCGACGTGCACGCACGAGCGATCCGATTTACTTCCATGCAACTCTTTACACAATTTTATTGGACACGCGTACGGTTTACTCGCCGTCGGCACGTCCGCTCCTCTAGACATTTCGAACGATTTCCGTTCTCGAATCTTCATCTTATTTTCCAGCTCTTCTTTATCATGATCACTAAAATTATCATCTTTATTCTTCGCAAGTTTTAAAACGTATGAATGTTTCTTAACATCGAACTCCTCGCCATCGCCTTCTGCTTTTAAACCAAACGTCTTTTCTAACTTTGACCAAAGTAGTTCCTTGAACTCCTCGAAATCTTCCTCTAAAGACTTATCGTCATCGCCTAACGTAATTTTCATCATGCGTTTCCCCCCAAGCTCACCGATAGCTTTATCGACACCTTTCGCGGCGGCATTAAAGTGCTCGTAACTCCTATTCCCTAACCCAAACGTCGCAAAATAGACGTTCTCTAGCATATCCGGCGTGCGCCCGTCCGTCGCCGTTTCGTCCAACCATCGACAAAACTCTGCCGAACCATCCGATGGATCGCCATCGCCATAAGTCGATTGTAAGAAAATCGCACACTGCTCGCTCGATAATACTTCTTCGCAGTACTCGCCTCTCACGTCCTCGCAATCGACCGCCCTCGCGGAAACTTGTTTTGGACCATATCTCTTCACGCATTCCTCCGTGAGCTGTTGTGCAAATCGTTCCGCGGTCCCTGTTTGCGTGCCGAAATAAAACGATACGCACACCTTATCAGTGCCTACAGTACTAGAAGCGCTCGCGTGATCTCTCGATAACTTCAGTTCATTAACCGTCCTCTTCTTCTTCGTTTGCTGCTGCGTCATAGCGTCATCGCAGTCGTTCGCATGCGAATATCTCTTCCTCGCGAGTTTAACAGAGACTAAACCGATCAACGATGCTACTAGAAGTAAAGCGTATGCGTTCGTGAGTTCATCCGATGATCCAGTTATCGAAGCCACTCTCTCGAGTACAACCATTACATAAACTCTATTCTTTAATTCTTTATTTACTTATTATTATTGTTTTCCCTAAAACGAAGGCACTTTTTTAGTGCTTTTGCTGATGAGGCTTTGTTAATGCTCTGACTGTCTAACGTCTAAAGTCTAAATAAAACGAGAGAGATTTATAGATTATAGTGCTTATTACAGTACTACGTACATTTTCTCAATCACTCGGTTCGTTAGGCCGCATCAAAGAGCAGCTGCTTCTAGAAAGGCCGAGAGCTCTTCCTGCGGTTGCAGCCAAGCGTCGTAAACTCGCGAGAGCTTAAATAAAATGTATGCACACATACCGCGATCGAATAATAAAACTATTTGCTCTGCGTGTGCTCTGTTTTATAGTACAAGTATTCGTTCCCTGAATAGGTGCGGTTTCCACTGAAACCCTAAATATATACACGCTTTGCTTTTTGGCTTTCAAAAAATAGGATTTTCTCCATTTCCAAAACAGTACAAGTACACTCGCGAACAATTAATTACTTGATATAGATATAGATATATACACGCACACACACACACACGGCTCTGTTAGCGTCTGCGTCGCTTTTGCTGTTGTTGTTGTGGATATACTCGTTCGTAATTGTGTATTAATCGCGCGTGTGTGAGTGTGTGTGTGTGTGCATACTATTTCCGTGCGTTATCCTTCTCGACTTTTGGATTAAAAAAGCCGACTTCTGTTTGGACACACGCAGCGGCTCTTGAACTCTGAAATCCGAATTTTGTTGACCTTCGAGGACGAATTAAAAAGAAGTTCGTAGTTGGATAAAACGATACGAATAGTAAGAACAAGGCGAGATCGCGCTTACGTCCGATTATTTCGTTCGATTTCGATTTCGATATTTATTGACGGAAGTAAAACGAGCACGAGAGAGAAGATGAATGCAAAAGATGGCGGCGAAGATTTGAAACAACGACAAAGACGGTCAAATCAGAGCTCGGCGAAGAGAGATCCTGAGCAGGAGAGTTTTGGTCCTTCCCAACGAGCGAGCGCGGCGAGACCGGTTGCTGCACAAAGGAACACGAATAACGTATTCGGAGCTCCTGTTTCTTCTTTGTATCAACAGAACGCGATGTTGCATCAGTTACCGCCGCAGATGATGTTTGGCGTTCACGCGAACAATATCAATGGCATTACTGGGACGACGCAAGTGAACTTTGGGGGGATTGACCCGGCGACGGTAGCCGCGTTTGCGAGTGGATTTTATGCACAATCCGCTCCGGCCGGGAGAACGATCATTGGTGGCGGTAGTAGTACTGGTGTCGGAGGCGGCGGCGGTTTCTTTGGCTTGAATCAACAAAATAATAACAACTCCAACTTTAACGCGACGATGAATAACACTAATAATAACGCCGATCAACAAAATCAGAACAATCACTTTCATCAACTAGGGACGACGAGTCCGACGTTTTATGGCTCAAGTCCTACCGCTGCTCCGATGCCGAGCAGAGCGACGATTGGGAATCAACAGCAACATCAACAGGCGGCGGCTCAAGCGGCGGCTACTTTTATGAACAACGTCGCGGCAATGAATTCAGCCGCTATTAACGCGAATCATCAACACGCGATGTTGCAACAGCAACGAGATTCAAATACTATGAATTATGGAAACGAAACTGCGACGACGACGACGACAAACGTTTTATCTTCTTCGCCGTTTAGTTTACAAACTCCTCAAATGCCGGCGTGGACAAAAGGTTTATCGAGCTCGGTTGGAAATACAGTTGGCGGTCAAGTGACGTTAGGTACATCGCCAAACTCGGGATTTTCTACTTTTTCACCAGTTAACTTTCAACAGCGCGGCAGTCTCTTTGAACAACAACAACAACAACAACAGCAACTACAACAATCGATGAGTGTGGGAAGAAGAAACTCTTTTCAAGGAAAGAACTCATCGTTATCCGCTTCACCGAGTAGCTCGCCGCCGGTTAGTGGCGGTGGCATACGCAAAACAAAGAATCACGACTCGTCCTCTTTAAAGCGCAACAGCATCGTAGAAGGGTTAGCGGCATCTATGTCAGCGGTTGATACTAAATCATCGGGCGAAAAAACAACAACAACGGGGAGGGCACAAAAGTCAATATACCGAGGTGTTCGTCAAAGACCTTGGGGTAAATTTGCGGCTGAAATCAGAGACCCTACGAGAGGATCTCGATTATGGCTCGGTACGTTTGACTCTGCCGAGGATGCCGCGTTGGCGTACGACGCAGCCGCGCGAGCAATTCGAGGCGATGCCGCGGTAACAAATTTTGCTAAAGATGTAGTCATTCCCGAAAATGTCAGAGCGCAGCTTCCTCCATTACCTGTGAGAGATGAACACGGTAACATTATTGAAACGCACGGTCACACGTCTGGAAACGCGCCTGGAAATGCAAAAAAAGGCGGCAACTCGAAGAAGCAACTAGCTGCATCCGCTCAAAACCTAGCAAACTCTACTCCTCCGACGCATAAAGAATCTGCTGGTAAAATGGGTAATAAAAATACTTCTGAAGATGCGTCTATGTTAATGATGCTTTCCGGCGCCGCGTTGTTAGAAGATAGTCCAAGTAATACAAACGACGGATCGAAATCGACGAGCACGACGGAAGATATCGTAGAAGATATGGATATGGATGATGCAGAAGGGGCTACGGCAAACGCGCCAAAGTTAAAGTTGAAACCTAGCAAAACGCGGAAGGCGGCAAAACCTACTACTAAAGATGCCGCAGCGGCGATGGTCGATGCGTTGGCGCATAAGTATTGAAAAATCATTATTAAAAAAAAAATAGTTAGAATCATAGCGTGTGGGCGTAGCGCAGAAGTTAAATCAATTATTATAGAGCTATTGATATATAAATGTTTAAATTATACATATGATATAATACGACGCGGTATAATGAGTGAAACTTTAGCTTGTATGCAGTTCCCTTTTTTTTCTTGTATTACTCACGATGATTTTCATTTTTTATAAAAAGAACGCAGCGATGAGTGCTGAAACGGCCGAGATGCCAAATTTCAAAGACGTCGAAGACGACGATTCATCATCTGCCACAGTTTCTTCTTCTTCGCACGTGACATCTTTACATGCAGAGGTTTCAGCGCAAATGGTTTGACTCACTCCGCAGCAGTCAGAAGAAGAGCAAAATACTCCATCGGTTGCTACGATCTCACCGTCGCAGAAGAAAGAACACGTTGGAATTTGGCGCGAGGTGAACGAGCCGTCTGGGCATTGGAGAAAATCAGAAGGACACGCCTCGAATGAGCGACCATCCAAAGCCGTCGAGGTATCGATGATTGCAACTTCTCCGAAATCGGTAGAGCCCGGGCCAGATTGAGTAGCGACGCTGTTATCGTCTTCTACTACTGGAACTTCTTCTTCTTCTTCGTTCGTTTGAGAAGAGGACGTTACTTGGCGAGTATGGTTTCCCATCCAATCAATGATAGCCTCAGAAAAGCCATTCGTGAACGAATTCGGAACGGCCGTATCAGTATTCATACCATTAATTACCCAGTTTTCGACGCACGCGCTTGTTGCGTTGCAAGTCCACGTTTCTGTAGAAGTATCCGGAGCGTTGGCCAAGAGCTTTGTTCTGAAGTTTAACGCATTGTCGACGACGACCGAGGTTGGAACAACTGAAGAGTCATCGCCGACGCAGCCGTGATGAAGCGCCCATCTTTCTGCGGTCGTTTTCATGGAGGGTATCGTAACGCCTTCAAAACTGCCGCCGTTCAAAGTCGGTACACGATCGAGGCGACCCGCGATTTGTAAGATATTCGGGTGATGAACGCTGTTATTATTCAATGCTTTGCAATCGGCCGCGTTTTGGAAACTCGCACCAGAAATAGAAACAATACCGGCTAAAATTTCTGGATGTTCGCAAGCCATTCTGTGCGCCATGAAGCCGCCGTTTTCGAAACCGACGATGAACACGCGCGACGGGTCGATATTATATTGACTCTTCACCGCCATGATCAACTGATAGAGATGCGTCACGTCGTTATACGGCTCCCATTGATCTCTGACGAGAGTGGCTTCGAGCGGCCCTGAACGCGCGCAACACGCTTCAGTCGCGGCCCAAGTTCTGCATCCATATCTCGTGTTCAATATGCCCTCAGATCTCGAGCACGTCGAGCACCAAAAGTTTTGCCTGTTTAAATAGATAGAAGAAAAAAGAGAGCAATAGGTATGTCAGTATTTTATTACTATGAAGAGAGCCAGAAGGACAAGACGTTACCTGTGACCTTCCGGTAAGGCCAGAATAAATTCCTTCGAATCGACATCGACTTTAGACTTCAAATCGATCAAGTTTTGGACAGAATCGCCGTCCATGCATCGCCCGTGTAAATAAACGACCAAACCGACCGCTTTCGCTTCAGCCGCGATTGCTACGTCTGGGAGATATAGTTTCGTTGGATCTCGATCATATTCATCATCGTTTGCGTAAACAATATCGACTTCTTGCGTTGCGATTGCGTTAACGCGCGAAAAAAAAAGCGTCGCGAACGCGCAAGCGACTGCAGTCAGGCGAACGAGTGAACGAGACATTTCTTTTTATTTTTGTGCGTACGTGCGTGTTCGGTTAGCGCGCGCGAGTTGAGTTTTTATGAAAAATTTAAAAGGCCAGTTACAAAATACGAGCGTTTTTTTTATAAAATAAATTTGCCTCGAAAGAGTAAAAAAAGAGTGCTCTACTGTCTGCCGTGAGCGCTTTTCAAAAAAGACCAATTAAAACGTCGAGAATATCGGTCGGCATTGCGAATAGTAATCATCTTGCTTAAAGCAATAATCGTTTTCGGCTGCACAACATAGAGCGCCAGTGTGTAATAAGCCGCCGCACTGTTCCCAGGTTTGAGCGCAAGTATTGCCTTTTACGACGTCTATCGGTACCGGTTTCGGTCGACACTGCGAATAGTAATCATCTTGTTTGAAACAATAATCATTCGCATCATCACAGCACTCGGTATAACCCGAAGTAAAGAAACGGCCACCGCATTGAGACCATCTCGCTTGACATTGTCGTTGTTGTACTGTCGGTTGTTGTTTTTCTTGTTCCTGCGGTAACGATTCAAAAGCATTATTAACAACGCATTGCGAGAAGTAACGATCGACGTATTTGCATAAGAATCCTCTTTTGCAACAAGTAGCGCCTTCGAAATAATCACCTCCACATTGTCCGAATGCCTCAGCACATCCTTTACATACGTTGTTATTACAAAACAAGCCCGATTTACAACAGCTTGGCCGACCGAACGTTCCTTCGCACCCTTGTTCGTTTTCGCTTAAACACGATACGCAAGCTTTCTGGCCAAAAGCAGAAACACTTTCGCAGCTCGATCCGGATACACAACACGTCTCTTTCTGAACAAAAGGTTCACCAAAAACAACCGCAGACGATGATGCGCAATTTTGACCTTCTTGCGAACACTCGCACGGCTTCCCGATGTTCGTTTCCATACGTGCGGGCCATAAATAACAAGGAATTAATGGCTTGTCGCATTCTTGGGCAATCGCGTCGGCTGGCGCGTTTGGGAACGGCGGGATCTTACCACACAAGCCTTGGTTAAGCGCGACCGAGACTGTTTTGATAACAGGCAATCGAAGCGTTGGAATTTCGCCGACGAAGAGATTATTGTGTAACAGTAATACTTCTAGTCTTTTAAACATCGAAAGGGTCTCTGGAATTTGTCCGTAGAAGAAGTTGTCGTGAATATCGAGCGTCGTCATGTTCATCGGAAACGCTTTCGGATCGAGGCGGCCGGATAATTTGTTTCCTTCGAGAACGACTACTTCCAGCTTAAGGGCAGTTCGCATACCGAGGGGTACTATCCCACTAAACGAGCAATCGTCTAAATATAAAGTGTTGAGATTCTGCAAGCGACCGATGGCCATTGAAGGAATTGCGCCGTTCAAATCTCGATTTCCTGAAAGGTCTAGAAATTCCAACGATTGTAAATATGCGATTGAATTATACGATAACGGCCCATTAAGCATGTTACGATGTATGATCAATGTTCTCAAATTTACGAGATTCCTGAATGAATCAGGCAATTGCCCAGTAAATTGATTACCAAAATGTGAACCCGGGAAGCCGTATTTATTCTTATTAGCTTCTAAAAATCCGGCGTCGTAATAAATTTGTTTCTGCGTGAACCCGCCGTCGAGATCGAGCTCTTCTAAATATATCAAGTTCCCAATATCGTACGGTACTAAGCCTTCGATGTTATTTACCCCTAATTTCAATAGCCTTAAATTTGGAAAACTTCTCACGAACTGATTCGTTAAACTGCCCCTGATCATGTTATTTCCAAGGTCGAGAGTGTTGACTTTTAAAAACGGAAACGGTAACTGCGTTGGCAAACGCCCGATCAATCCTTTCCCATCGAACGAAATAAAATCGATGTTACAATTGGGTGCGTCTGCTGCACAGAAGCACCCAATTTCCTCCCATTCGCACGCTCTATCGATACCTAACCCAACATTATTCGTGTTATACCAACTCTCGTTCAAGCTCTTCATCAAAAAAAGCAACGACGTGATCTCGTTCGCATCTAACGAAGTCGCTTTCGCTGATCTCGAAACCAGTGCGAAGAAGAAGAAGAGGAACAAAACGTACGCGCTCTTCGCCATTTGATCGACTCGTGATCGTTTTCCGTGTGCGTATTATCGCGAGTCAAACGAAGAAGTTTGAAGTGATCACTTTTTTTTCTTTGAAAGGCGGTCTATTAAAATTTCCCCTCCCCCTGAAAAAAAAACGAGGCTCCGACGAAAAAGAAGAAAAAGAAGAACTCGCGTTCTTTTTATTTCATCAAAGCCGAGCCGTCACTTTTCTTCCGCGCAATCGTTTTTCATCGAGCAAAAAGCAGCGTTTTAAACACAAAGAAGTCGAACCTCGGATCGAGATCGATCGGTTGAAGAGAGATATTCTTTTCTTCTTCTTCTTCGTCTGCTTAGATATAGTTTGAGAGAATAAAGCTCGCGCAGTAGATTCGCGATTGGATTTCTTCATCCATCAGAAATAGAATATAAAATGGCCGCGAGAAAGACGACGACGACGACGACGAGTTCGAAGAAGAAGAACGAAAATAAAGCCGCGAAGAAGAAGTTTTCCGAACTCGCGAAAGATGCAGTTCTCGAATACCCGGCGTGGTCAAAGACGACCGCGGCGACGTGCGAGTTCTACGAAACCGACGTAGGAAAAGGTTTATTGACAGAGGAGTGCGCGAGAAGACGGGAGAGATTTGGGAAAAACGAACTCACGAAAGCGAAAGGGAAGAGTTTATTGAAGTTAGTGCTCGAGCAGTTCGATGATGCGCTAGTGAAGATTCTTCTCGCGTCGGCGATGGTTTCGTTCGTGCTCGCGCTTTTTGAGGAAACCGAGCCAGGCGAGAGGAAAGATATAACTTCGTTCGTCGAGCCTCTCGTGATTTTGTTGATTTTGATCTTGAACGCGATCGTTGGTGTTTGGCAAGAGAGCAACGCGGAAAATGCGTTGGAGGCCTTGAAGGAAATGCAATCGCCAGATGCGAGAGTTATTAGAGATGATGGGCAAATGAGTACGGTTGCGGCGAGCGATTTGGTCCCGGGAGATATCGTCGTCTTACACGGAGGCGATCGAATCCCGGCTGATTGTCGATTAGTTGAGATGAAAACTGCCACGTTGAGGTGCGAGCAAGCGAGTTTGACTGGCGAGTCCGTAGCTGTCGATAAGCAAGCAGATGATGAGTTGTGCGATGAATTCGTCGAATTGCAAGGGAAGACGAATATATTGTTTAGCGGCACAGCCGTATCAAACGGGCAATGCAAAGGCATCGTTTGTCAAATCGGTATGCAAACGGAAATGGGGAAAATCCAAACGCAAATCGAAGAGGCGAGTTTAGAAGAGGAAGATACTCCTCTGAAACAAAAGCTTGATGCGTTTGGGGAAGTCTTATCAAAAGTCATCGCGTGGATTTGTTTATTAGTTTGGCTCATAAACTATAAACATTTTATTTCTTTCGAAATGACTTCTTCGACTACTGCTGGGTCAACGTTATTTGGCGTGATTCATTTGCCGTTTCGCATCGTGTTTAATTTTGCTAAGTGCACGTATTACTTCAAAATTGCCGTCGCTTTAGCAGTCGCAGCGATTCCAGAAGGATTACCAGCTGTTATAACGACTTGCTTAGCTCTCGGAACGCGTAAAATGGCAAAGCAAAACGCAATCGTTCGAAAACTTCCTTCCGTAGAAACCTTAGGATGTACGTCGGTTATTTGCTCAGATAAAACTGGGACGTTGACCACGAACCAAATGTCTGCGGTTGAATTTGTTACGATGGATCGAAGTGGTAAGAAGACGAGATCGTTCAAAGTCATCGGGACTTCGTATGATCCGACGCAAGGCGGTATTGAAAATGCACCAGATTTGAAAAGTGATGCCACCTTTGCTGTCGCGTCGCAGGTCTGCGCCATTTGCAATTCAGCGCAAATAGAGTACGTTGAAGGATCTGGGTATCGATGTAACGGAGAGCCGACTGAAGGGGCTTTGAAAATTTTGGCAGAAAAGATTGGAGTAGAAGACGATGTAAAACATCGAAGTGCGATGCAGCGCAGGAATAAAAATTTAAAAGATGGTGCGCAGGCAGTATGCGATGAAATCGGCTCGGAAGTCGAAGTCTTATCAACGCTCGAATTTGATCGTAATCGAAAGTCGATGTCCGTCCTCTGTCGAGTGAAACCATCGAATAATAATACAAAGACAAAAAAGACAAAGAAAGTGAGCTCGACGGAAGGATTAGAGAACGAAAATTACTTACTCGTCAAGGGTGCTCCCGAGTTCATCTTAGAACGTTGCACTCATGTTCTGACACCTGATGGCACGGAGATTCAATTAACGAAAGCCATACGCGAGGAAATTTTGAAACGTCAGCAATCGATGGCAAGCGTTGCCTTGCGTTGCCTCGCTTTGGCCATTAAATCCGGTCCAGAACTCGGAGTTTTATCAAAGTACGATGGCGATCATTCGCACAGTGGGCATAAAATTTTGAAAGATCCTTCTCAATACGAAAGCGTCGAGTCGAACATGACGTTTATTGGTTTAGTCGGCTTGCGCGATCCGCCACGTTCTGAAGTTCGAGGTGCGATTGAATCGTGCAAAAAAGCAGGAATACGAGTGATTGTCATCACTGGCGATAATAAACTCACCGCAGAGGCAATTTGTGCCGAGATCGGCGTCTTCGATAGCATGAAAGAAGCTGCTGAGTATTCTTTCACTGGTAGAGAGTTTGCGGAAATGTCGAAAAAGATGCAAAGAGAATGTCTTAAAGGTGATTTTAACGGCGTCGTGTTTTCTAGAGCGGAGCCGAAGCATAAGCAAGACATCGTGCGTTTACTTCGGGAAGATGGGCACATCGTGGCAATGACTGGCGATGGTGTCAACGATGCTCCCGCTTTGAAACTCGCCGATATCGGCATCGCGATGGGAATTGCCGGTACAGAAGTTGCAAAAGAAGCTGCTGATATGATTCTTGCGGACGATAATTTTTCGACGATCGTTGCAGCCGTATCAGAAGGTAGATCGATTTATGACAACATGAAAGCTTTCATTAGATATATGATTTCAAGTAACGTTGGCGAGGTCGTTTCAATCTTCCTTACAGCCGCGCTCGGTTTACCTGAAGGTTTAATTCCCGTGCAGTTGTTATGGGTGAATTTAGTGACAGACGGTCCTCCAGCTACTGCCTTAGGCTTCAATCCACCGGATAAAGACATCATGTCAAAGCCGCCTCGTCGCAAAGATGAAGAGCTACTCACGCGCTGGAGTATTTTCCGCTACGCCGTGGTTGGATTGTACGTAGGCGTTGCGACCGTTGGCGTGTTCTGTATTTGGTACACGCAAACTTCTTTTATGGGCATTGACTTATCTGGAGATAAGCATACGACTGTATCGATGAGGCAACTCATGGATTGGGAGAACTGTTCGAAATGGTCCGATGGATCTTTCAAAGGCGGTTCTTACTCAACCGTTTTCGATGGTCCAAAATTCTCGTTTAGTGGTAAGAATAAATGCGATTATTTCAGCGATGGGAAAGCGAAAGCTTCGACGTTGTCTTTATCCGTTTTGGTCACGATTGAAATGTTCAATGCGTTAAACGCGCTCAGCGAAGACGCCAGTTTATTCACTTCACCGCCTTGGATCAACCCGTACTTACTCATCGCGATGTTCGTATCATTCGGTTTACATTTCGTTATTTTATACGTCCCAAGTTTAGCCGCGATATTCTCAATCGTGCCGTTATCTTGGAACGAGTGGATGCTCGTCGTTTTATGTGCCGCACCAGTTTGCTTCATCGATGAAGTATTAAAGTGGTTCGGCAGAAGAATGAATAAAAGAGAGCTCGACGCGAGAATGCTCGCGATGAAGACTGCTTCGAAGTCAAAAAAGAGACGCTAAAATAAACGCGTGATTCGTAACAATGATAATACTACTACTACTACAAAAACATAACACCACCACACGATTCTCTCTCTCATTTCCCATTATTGCTAGGGAACGTCTCCATCATTATCCTTAAAACTGGCCCAGCGATCTCGAACACAGTAACGACGCAGGCGACGCTTAGCAGCGCGAATCCTATTTTCAACACGGTCGAGAAAGTCTCTGATTCCATCGCATCGTTCTCCGGTCCCGGCGGCGGCTTCGGTCTCTCATCTTCGTTACTACTGACCGCTTTAGTCATAATCACGCTCATTTTCTTCGTTTGTTTTCTCATCTCTGACATCTTCTTAGCCGTAGTAATAGTAACAGTAGCACCCCCACTACTACTACTTTTACTGCTACTACTTCTTTCATGGTCAGATATGCTCGCTTTCATGGATCGACATTTGCTCGAAGAAGAAGAAGAAATCGAATTGGAAAACGCGCGCAATGATGATGATGATGATGTCCTCGCGTTCGTCGTACGCGCATAATTCTCATCGCGTTCGTTGCGTTTCTTGTTCAGCGCTACTAACGATGAGTTGCGTGTAATCGAAGAAGTAAACATTTTTTAGATATGATGATAGATGGATACAAAAATGACATAAAAAGTTGGACGGATTTTTACTCGTGATTTTTGTGAGCAATAGGGATCCTTCACTGATGAATATGATGAACACGCGCGAGAACGCAGAGGTACGAAGAAGGAGTGCGCGAGAGGAGGATATTTAAACGTAGTCACGCACGATTTCTATACAGCTCTCTCTTTCTCTGTCATTTTTCGTCGCAAGTCGTTTCGTGCGTGCGTGCATGTTTATTGATTGATATATTTCTCCAACTCTTCGTCTTCTTCGATTTCGTGGATTCAAATTCGCTCTGTTCTTCGTTGACTCATACTGAGAGTACTGCTGCATCACGTAGGACTTGACCGCGTTCGTGGATGACATGGAACGATTCGTGGATGCCATGAAACGAAAAGATGGTGCGATTTTAGATGCGAGGAAGAAAGTATCTTCTTCTTCCTCTTCCTCTCGTGCAAAGTCTTCCCCTCGCTCTCTCGAGGATTGGAACGAGAAGTCAACAATATCTAAAACCGCTAAAGGAGAACGAGCGAACGCGTTAAAAGAGGAAGGGAACGAACTGTTCAAACGAGGCGATTTGAAAAAAGCGGAGGAGAAGTATTCAGAGAGTTTAGATATCGAACAGAATAACGCGTTTGTTTTATCGAATAGGGCGATCGTGAGGTTGAAACTTGGGAAATTAGAAGCGTGCGTGAACGATTGCGAGAAGAGTTTAGAAATTTTGAAGACGGGCGATGGTGACGACGATGATGATGATGATACAAATATACTGATAGTTAAGAGAGAGGAAGAGAGAGAAAGACGAGAGAAATTAGCAGTTAAGACGTGGCAGCGGAAAGGTAGTGCGCTAGTTTTACTAGAGAAGTTTAAACGCGCGATTGAATGTTTTGAAAACGCTTTAAAGTATGAACCCGAGTCGCAAACGTTAAGAGAGCAAAGGACGAGCGCGATTGAAAAGCTCGAAAAGAAGGAGAATATTCGTTGTATGTTATCACAAATGAATTCAAATGCAGGGAAATCGTTAGCGCCTGAAAAGAAAGAATATCGCGTTAAAGACTTAGTAGTCATCGAACGCAAGGAGATAGAAAAAGAAGAAGAGGAAGAAACTACAACGAAACCGACTTTGAAAGATATGCAAAAACAACAACAACACGCCGATATCGAAAAAGTGCGCAACGCAATCTCTAAACTGAATAATAATGATAATAACAGTAATAATGAGAAAAACATGATGATGTGTATTTCCACCGGACCAGATTTTGATAAAGCGTTCAAGCTCGCTTCGAACGATTTAAGGAAAAAATCTGCATGTTTTCAAAGAGTCCCGATCGATAAAATAAAACTATTATTGAACGAACGATTAAGCGGCGACCTCTTAGGCGACATCATCACATCCACGTGTACGCGTTGGATATCAGAAAACATAAAATCAGAACAAACGCTCGTCGAAGCGATTAACTGGTTATCCGAAATAACGAAAACGAATCGGTTCTCTATGTCTAGCATGTTGTTATCGGGCGCACACAAACAAAACGCGAAACTCGCTTGGGATGATTTGATCGCGAAATTAAACTCGGAAGAAGTTAGTACGATTAGTATCTTAGAACAACTGGACGGTCTACGCGTTCAGTTTAGACTGTAGTAAAAATAGTGCGGTTGTTGTGGTGCGCGGCGTACTATTATTATTATTATTATTAGGACATATAGCGTTATCATTTTGCACAGAGAGATTTAAGTTACGGAGAATAGGCATGAATAGCATTTTAGAACAATTTGAGATAGTTTACGCTCTAGCATCGGGTTTACAGAGTTGCTGGACTTTCAAATAGTACTTATTACTTTTGCAGCTGTTTTGCCCTTTTTTCGTTTTATTTAGACATACAATTAATTACAAAAAATATCCGCAAATTTAATGCGCTTTTTTGGCCTTTTGGGACGCTTTTTCAAAACCTGCTCATCAAAAAAAAAGCGCCTCATTCGCGACGCGCTCTCTATCGCATCGCCACCCTTGAACGAAATAACTGAAAATCGATTGAATAGAGACAGAGAGAGAAAGTTGTTTACGCGCGTCTTTAGTTGAAATCGATCTAATTTCTCTCTTCTCTCGCTCTCTCGTGTGTGTTACAAAGAGATAGAGGATCGCATACATTCACGAAGGTTTTTATCCATCCGTAATAACTGTAAAACTCGTACGTATCGCGAAAGAGTTTATATCGAGACCGTTAAACGCCGCGCACGGGCGCGAGTTATTATAGAATAGAATCATGAGCACTTTATCGTATCAACTGCACAATAAGAATAAGACCGATTGCGAAGAGAATAATGATAATAATAAGAAGAATAAGCGCGGGAATAATTTAAATTCCTCGTCCGAATCATCAGAGAGAACGCAAGCGAAGGCGCACGGCTCGTTCTCAGCGATCGAGTTATTAAGGGATGATATGATTCTAGCGCATCAGGAATTTTCAGGCGACAGTACGCGGGGAACGAATAACGACGACGACGTCGAGAGCTCGAAGCAGAAAATGTTCATGGATTCGTTTAGAGCCGAAAATATGTTTGAGAATAGGAGATCGCTTGATTTAGAGCACGTGGCTATTTATGGATCGATTAAGATCGCACCGGCCGTGACGAACGGGTACGGTAACGCGCCGACGCTTCCGATGAGAGTACCGAGTTTTCGAAGAGTTATCGTTTACGACGACGACGAGGACGTCGAAAACGCGAGAAGTCCTGGGAGAAAACGTAGAGGGGCGTGTGGGAGCTTTTTAGCTATGGAGGCCGAGTTGCTTCAGAATAGCGATGATGGTGGAGTGATGCATATAGATCATAACTAACTAATTAATTAAAAAATAATAGAAATCAATTTTAGCGAGAGAAAAGAGCTTATGCTGACTGATACGATGTTAAATATTGCTCTCTCTCATTGTTTGTATATAAATTAAAACTATTCTCTGTGTATATATTAAATGTTTTTGTTATCAACAACAATACTAATAAACAACCTCCAGCAGATAACATACTATTTAAGAACTATATGTATATATTCAACAACACAATACTGTAAAATTATCGTTGCCCGTGGCCAAACTTACACCGCCACCCGAACGAACATCTGCCAGTTTGCGCAAACGTTCGACAAATTTGAGACTTGAACGTTACCGAAAGAGGTACTCCTGAACCTCCAAATAAATTCTTACCGTTTGCGCCAGCGACTGCTCTCGCGGCGTCGTCGATGGATTGAAAGCCAATTATTCCAGTCGTTGCAATGCGTTTGCACGACGCTATTTTCCCAAACATAGAAAATGCATTGACCAATTCGTCCTCGGTAGTTTCCGCCGGTAGTCCTTTGATATAAATGTTTTCTGAAGGAGGATTGCTGCTATCGTTGCCGGCAAAGTTTGTATCCGCGAGCATGCTCGAGCCTGCCCCAGGCGCAGAACCACTATCTGTATTCGCAAACTTCACTTGAAGCGGTTTATGTTGCAAATCGTCGCGAAGGATTTTCCCGTGAAATATATGGATCGCGTTTTCTGCATCCGCATACGTCGTAAATTTTACGAAACCGTACCCTTTCGAAACTTGCGAGGTCTTGTCGCGCATGATTGTCACCGATTCGACAACGCCGTGCGCAGAAAATATTTCCTTCAAGTTATCTTCGCTTAAATCTTTCGGTATGTTCCAGACATATAAATTCGAATGCGTCAAATTACTTTGACTTTGAAGCATTTGCTGCTTCGCGTTAAACGTAACCGATACTGGCACTGAGCCGCCCTTGACCAATAACTTCCCGTGCCCTTCTCTCACGGCCTCAGTCGCCTCTTCGACGGTCTCGAACTTCACCAACCCAGTCGTCGCAATAACCCTACAACTCACGATCGTCCCAAACTGCCCAAAAATCTCCCTCAACTCGTGTTCCTCGGTATCCAACGGCAACCCTTTCACGTATACGTTATCGCACGGGTTCGCTAACAAAAACGAAGCGTCTCCTCCTCCGCCGTTCTCTCCGCCGTCGGTATTCCCGCCCATTAAACCAATCACTCTTTCATGTTGCTCACCCATAACTCCATTTGAATCCGTATACGCATGTTTAATCATCAACTGTTTATTATTATCAACGAGCCTCCCGTGCAACCGCTCCTTCGCCTCGCACGCGTCCTCGAAAGTACTAAACTTCACGAAACCGTACCCTTTCGATTGTTTCGTGTGCACGTCGCGCATGATCGTACAACTCTCGACCTGGCCGCACTCCTGAAATATCTCCGTTAACTGCTCTTCGTTCATTTGTCGCGGGATTTGCCACACGTACAGGTTCGAATGTTTCGGCTTCTTCCCAAGCGAGTCCATCGACCCTTCGAACTCGTTCCTTTGTTGATTGAACGAACCGTTCGTTTGCCCATCCGATGAGGCGTTGTAATGCGAGCGCTTTCGAGTGTGTTGATTATTAGGGTTTTGGGAGTACGGATGCTGCTGCGATTGAGGACGACCACGACCACGACCACGACCGAACGTCATTTTCGCGTCTACGAGCTTACTTTTTCTTACTCTTCCTCGATCAACGAGTCGATCGATTAAACAAGCGCGGATTCGCGACTTTGAAGAGAAGGTTTCGATTTTTTTCTTAAAACCCTAAACCCTAAACCCCTAAAAATTTTCCCCAGCTGAAAAAAGAGCTCCAATCTCTCAGTAAGTTCTGGGGAGATGACGTAGATATCCCTGAACTCAAGGAGCTCAAGAGCAAACAATATATGCTAAACCTCCTTCTTCCATAACGACATCTCCTCCTATATCATTCATCGCGATCTACTAGCACTCTCGCTCGCCGCACTCTTTATTTCTATTTTGTGTATAACATGATTATTATTATAATTATAACCTCGTT